>Ga0194113_10002562_pt1 | contig 24736 bp, 19 predicted proteins | sample TA2MahC200mmetaG_FD_146193 | JGI IMG/M metagenome (GOLD analysis project Ga0194113, IMG submission 146193) | Freshwater microbial communities from Lake Tanganyika, Tanzania - TA2015017 Mahale Deep Cast 200m | ecosystem: Environmental > Aquatic > Freshwater > Lake | place: Tanzania: Lake... | reverse complement strand
GATGGCAGGAAGATAGTATTACGGATTTCGGTCTTTACGCAGAGAATAAAATCAAAACTTATATACTTATTTCACCGTATAAAACAATACGTTCCACGTGATTTTGATAATTGCAATGCATTTGGATGACGCAGAAAAATATTTATAGGAGGTGGACTAAAAACAGTATAAATATTAGCGTTGAATAGAATAATTCTTTAAAAACCTTGAGAGGCTTAGCTCTACAAGTATGTCTACTTAAACTGCATTTTTTGGGTTAACAGCTATTTTGTGAAGCCCTGATTTATATCAGAAATGGTGAGCACAAACCATATATGTCTTAGAAAAGTCTCCCAAAAGACAGAGGGAATTTTCCTCTTCAATAATCTATTGCACTCCCACCGCTCATGACATCAACGAATTTCCTGTACCATGTGTCATCTATAAAGAGATAGGTATCCTCTGCCACAATCTCCTTAGGGGGGATAGAGGTCTCTTTACCTAGTATTGTCAGCTTTGACACCTCATACTTCACCTTGAGCTTTACGATGGCCACATTGCCTTCTATCTTCACATCCTCGATACTGAAGCTATGATAAACCATAGGCCCTCTGTGGGATGAATAATAATTAAAGGGTATCCTCGCCCTATAAAATGGGTCATGAATCCCATAGGTGGTCTTTAAGTCCTTGTTAATCATCCCTTTCCAATATGCATTAACCCTTTCCCTCAGCAGAGCCTCCTTCTTTTTAAGGCTTATGCCCCTTTCTTTCTTAGATGCCATTTTTATTGCATCGTCCCATCTCAGCTTTTCCATAAACAGATCAGCAACCTTTTTCTCATCATCCCTGAATTGATGATATGCAACATATAAAGCTCCCCTTGAAAAGCTTACCATCGGCCTTAAGGCATAATGTTTACCGCTTGATACAGGCACATCCCTCTCCATCCATGTTTTCCCCCTGTCAGTGGATAGCTTCATTCTTATGCCTGAACGTATATCCCTTGAATCTTCCCATACCACCGCCACCCTGTCACCATCAACGCTCAGCCTCGGAAGCCATGACCTCGTATTGTCAAACTCCTTTTTATCTATTCTCCTGACATCCCAGTTCTTGCCGTCATCCTCACTGATTGCAGCATAAATCCTCTGTTTGAACTTTCCTCTCTCCTCGCCGCTGAAGACTATCAGAACCCTTCCATCTTCCCATGCATAGTAGTCCATCCTCGCCACATCGAGGCCCTCTGCCCCTTTTATAGAGAATGCCTCCCATCCTTCATCTCCTTTCACAACACCTTCAAGAACGAATTTATCCTCTCGCGTAGTCTTATAAATAGCAGCAGGGTTGACCCTTACATAAAGGGTCTCCATGAAAGAGACCTCCGCGGTCTCTTCCAATATATTGTATTCCTTTGGCTTCATAGAAGGTGCCTCGAATGACTTCACGCCAACATGTTTCTTACCATCCACAACACCTGAAAAAAACATATAAAGCGTGTCATCCACTATAACAGGCTTTGGATTATAGAGGAATTCAAGGCCATCAATGCTTAGGGGGATTCTCTTAAAGGTCTCTCCTCCATCTATAGAAAGGTTGACATAGACTTCTATCTCTTTGCCTGATAATGCCTCGATAATGTAAAGCCTTCTCCTGCTTTCCCCGTAGAGCCTCACCTGCATGACCGTTGTATTGGCTGATAGTTCAATAGCCCTTTTTGTGGTCTTTCCGTTATCATGGGATGCGGTAAATAATACTTTATTACCACCCTGACCTTTCTCAATCCATGTAATAAATATAAAATTACCTATAACCTTGAGGTCAGGACTAAATATTGTAGCGGCTGCTTCTTTGCTGCTTCTTATCTTAAGGATATTATCAATGCTCCTTATGTAGAGGTCTCCATCTTGAATATAGCACGCCCATTCAGAGGAAAGGATCGGCTCGAGGATGATATCAACAGGCCCTGTCTTTACCTGTTCTTTTCCCCAGGACACTCCAGAAAGGAAGAAGACTATAAATATCCATATTATCGCTACGCTCTTCATCAGGATTTGTCTGCACCTAAAAATTAACAGGCGGGACAGTGTCCCGCCCCATGAGAATCCATTGTTGTCTGATATTCAATCTGCAGGATTCAGTTGATATGCATTATTATTAGTTCCCCCATAAGTCGGGTTGTTCACAACATATTCCAATTTATAAATGTAAGCCGAGTGGCCACTGCTAATCCCGATCCTCCCCCATCCGCCAGTACTCCAGAGGTTCGAGTAAGCCGTAGCATCAAGTAGATCAACCAGATTAACTCCTGCAGTGCATCTCACCACTTGTGTTACATTGAAAGCATATGTGTCCCACGCTCTGCCGTAGATACCGCCTACGACTGGAGAGGCCTGGTATAACTTGATTGTAGAAGTCCAGGTAGGCAAAAGATTCATCCCCCAGTCCACTGGTGTCACAAAGAACCGCGTGGTCCATTCATTCAGAGGGAAAAAGGAGAATCTAAAAGTCGACCCTGAAGGTATAGCGCCAGCCATGCCCCAAAAATCGTAATCCTCCCTGGATTCATTATTTACAGCCCTATACCCCCACGCTGCTCCTGCAAAGATATCCATAACAATTGCCTCTCCCCTCAGTGAAGCGATAGACCCGACATTTACCCGGTTCCCGGCAGCGTCGGAGTTTGTTACCAGCAGGTATCCCCTGTAAGCACCACTTACCGGTAAATCGAAAGGACCGCCATAGTTATCAGCGTCATTAAAGAGGGCCCATCCGCCATTAAATGAGCCTGAGGCATCAAAGCTCACCACATCAGGAGACCAGGTAGGACGAACACGGCTATAAATTGAGCATTCTCCCGAATAGTTGGGCAGACCGCCGACAAAGGCAGGCTTGTAGAAGTAAGTGTATTTAAGATATCCTGATGTAGGGCCCTGATTGGTCACCGAGACGATCGTGGTCACATAAGGATAGTTGACGGCTATGACAGGAAACAGGACTGTATCCGCCTTTGCTACTGGAATGGTTCCAAGGGTCAATACAAAACAAATAATAGCTACTAATATAACTGCCTTCCCTTTCATCTCACGCCCCCCTATAATTATAAATGTTTCTACTTTTTAATGTGTTTCATATCAACACATATTTTAGAATAAAATTTAGCACACGTCACACAGGATGTCAAATAAAAACTTTATTACTGTTACGGAATAATCATTTATGGACTAAATGAAACCTAAGGGGAACAGCTCAAACAATAGCCATTGTTAATTGTTCCTCCATACGCTGAGTTGTTCAAAACATACTCAAGTTTGTAAATTACCACCGGATTAGTTAATCCGAGATTGTAAAAATATGCCCACCCTCCTATATTTTCCACTGCTGCCCGAGCTGTGGAATCCATAAAATCAACTAAATCAAAAGCCGCCACACACGTCAAATCTTTTGCAAAGGTATCACCCATTGCATAGCCTCCTCCACGACCGTATACTCCACCTAATGGAGCAGCAGGCGAGATAATTTTACTCACAACATTAACGCGCCCTGTTAGATTTTCTGTGTCCATACCATTTCCTATCGGTGTTACAAAAAATCTTGTAACCCACTCATTAGGAGGGAAAAAGATAAACGTGCGTGACTCACCGGGTGTTGAAGGATAACAATAAGGTGGTTCGCCATAAATAGGATTTGGAATGCAGGCCTCTTCTATAGTATACAGAGCGCTTCCCGTACCTGTATCAGTAAAAGTGTAGTCCTCCCTCTCTCTATCATTTATAGCTCTGTAGCCCCATGCACCACCAGTAACTACATCAATGATAACAGCCTCACCATAAAGACCTTCGCTACCCACACTAACCCTTTCCCCTAAATTATTGGAATGTGTTACCAGGAGATATCCACGTTTTACTCCGGTGTCTTTGAGATGAAAGGTGTCTCCATACATATAGCTATTTGTATCATTAAACAGAGCATTCCCTTCATTGAATCTTCCCGCAACATCAAAACTTATAAGATCATTTTCAGAAGTAGGACGTTTGAAACTTGTTACGTCACAATTTGCAACAGGCTGGTTAGCATCCTTGTGCCTGTATATGTACTTCAGGTATGATGCTGATAATGTTTTATTTACTACTGAAATTAAAGTTGTGACTGTATCGCTCTTCACAATATAGGGAAACAGAATAGTATCAGCTTTTGTAGTCTTAGAAAATAACAAACCGCTCATAAAACAAACGAACACAATCAAAAATACAGCTTTATATTTCATTTCTTATCTCTCTCCATAAAATGAATCCATAAACCACTGAAAAGCAGATATCATTTAATATGTTTTTTTATTGCAATAATATATCATGTTTAATTTATTATCAAGTGAATAACCATGCCATTTTTAATTTAGCCATGTTAAAATCACACTGAAATGATAAGAGCAGCCATACTCAATGCCTTTAATCCTGAATTATATAAAGGAGGAATAGAAACTTTTATTTTAAACCTCAAAGCACTTTTAGAAGAGCATAATATAAGCGTCTACATTCATTCAATTTCTCCTGAGCCCAATTTACCTATAAGACCTTTCCCTCTTGAATCCTTTAACAAAATAGTCCCTGCATTTCTGTTAAACTGTTTTATGATGGGGAGAGCCTTCTCAAGAATCGAGAAAGATTACGACTTTGTTATAACGAATAACTTTTATGGTTTAGGTTATTTTTCACCACGGATAAAAAGTTTTGCCATTTACCATAGCACCCATGCAGGATATGCCGATGCCTTAAAAGACTGGGTATCAAAAAAAGATTACAGAAATCTAAAGTATTTCTACGGTCATTTAGGCGACAGGTTAAGTGGCAGGGGAAAAATAAAAATAGCTGTGAGTCAAAGTGTGAAAGACGAACTGGAAAAACATTATAAATTCAAAAATGTAACTGTAATCAATCATGGCATTGATACAACTTTTTTCAAAAAGATAGAAGAAACAACCCCTTTGAGAAAAAAATGGGATATCCATGCTGATGCCTTTGTAGGAATATTTGCGGGTAGATGGGAAATCGGCAAAGGTATTGACATAATAGAAGAGGTAATCAAACTTTATCCCGATATCATCTGGCTTCTTGCTATAGGCCTTTCTGAATGTCCTTTGAAAGGCAATAATATCAGGGTTATAAAAGATGCGGACAGGGAAACTCTCAGAGAACTTTATTCTATATCTGACTTTATGCTCCTGCCCAGCTACTATGAAGGATTTGGACTGGTAATAATCGAGGCTATGGCCTGTAAATTACCAGTGATATGCACAGAGGTTGGTGTGGCAAAAGACTTATTTCGGTTCGATGCCTTAAGAAGATTGATTCTTCCTAACTGTGGTAAGCTGGAGCTAATCAAAAAAATCAATGACCGTATCTCTTTTTTGAAAAGAGATGAGATCGGGAAAAAAGAAATAATAAACAGAGGGAGGACAATTATTGAAAGAGATTATAATATAGATATATGGAAAAAAAGGATGAGCATTGTATTAGGTCTTTCAAACTATTGACTCCTGTAATATTAATGTCCTATGCTTGCTTTGTCTGTCATTCCGCACTTGCCTGCCCTCGACTGGATCGGGGGATGCGGAATCCAGTGTTTCCTGTGAAAACAGGAACCCAGTTCCTTATAGTTCCCTGCTCCTCGCTTTCGTGGGGACAAGTTTACCCCTGCGGAAGCAGGGGCAGGGACGGCGTCTGGATTGCCCGATCAAGTCGGGCAATGACGAAATAGGACATTACTTATGTCTCTTTCAAACTAATTACTCATTACTGGTACCGGGTTTTACTGCAAAAAAGAAGTCCTCATATGCCCTCACCATCCTATCTACAGAAAAATCCAAAGACCTGCTGAAACCTTTCTCAGAAAGTTCTTTTCTGCGCCTTTCATCTTGCAAAAGCACATGTATGGCCTTTGCCAGTGCTTCTATGTCATTCACAGGAACGAGGATTCCATTCTCTCCATTTTTTATTATCTCTCCGGGACCATAAGGGCAATCTGTAGCTATAACAGGTACTCCACAGGCCATTGCCTCAATTATGCTATTGCCGAAGCCTTCCACAAGGCATGTATGAACAAAGACATCTGATCTCCTGATAAATTTATAGGGATTTTCTTGAAAACCCACAAAGGTGGTATCATTCTTTATACCGAGTCCTGATGCGAGTGCCTGCAACCTATCCCTCTCAGGCCCATCGCCTATGACCAGGAGCTTAACCTTCTCTGTCTTTCTTAACTCAGAAAAGGCATTTAGCAGGAAAGGGATGTTCTTTTCGCTGGACAATCTGCCAGAGGTGGAGATAACAAATGTGCCATCTGGAATGTCCATATTAATAGATTCCTTACCTTTCTCACTTATCTCATCAATTATTATGCTGTTATTGATGACTCTGATATTTTCCCTTTTAGCTCCAAAGTTCTTTATACAGTCTTCCCCTGTTCCTGCAGAAGGCACAACAATACCGTCAGAATATCTGCAAAAGAAAAGGAATAGCATCCTCAAAAAAAATCGCTCGGATTTTTTTGTGAAACATGTATTTAAGTAATCTGTTGAGGGGCCTCTCGGACTTGATATGACCTTAACATTTGGCCTGAAAAACTTTTTGGCCAAAGCTAAAATTGTCGAGGAGTAGTGCATCATCCCGAGTGCTATATCAGGTTTCTCCTTTAACAATAACCTGCCTGTAATTCTAATGTCCTTCCAGAGACTTTTAATCCCATCAAACCAGATACCCATTCCAATATCTTCTACATATATAATCTTTTCTACAACATCAGAATAAAGGCGGAGTGCGATCTTCCTTGAAGCAACAAGGGTGACCTTAAATCTATCTTTATTAAGTCTTGAAAAAAGATTTGCTGTTGTCCTCTCTGCTCCGCCAAAGGTAAAGGTGGGGTGGAGAAACAAAATTCTTAAAGGTTGTAGGTTAGCCATTTTATCAATCTGCTCGCTTTCCAGTATTTATCCATCACAAAAAAGGCTTCATAGAATTTTTCTTCTTCTGTCGCTCCTGTGAGAAAGGCCCTGTAGGCATTTAATCCTTTGATACTTCTCACGAAGTGAGAAGGGTTACCAAGTAGAGAGGAGACGTACAACAATATTGCCTTCTCTTTCAAAGGCATCACCTGTGTTATGTCTATGAGCATATTGAATCGTATGGGCATATATATCTCGTAAAAGGCTATTTTTATACCCTTTTTAAGGACTTTCAAAGCAATCCGGGATGCCACAAGATGGTCTGGATGAAAATCAACAGGTGATGGGGCATAAACCAGATCAGGTTGATATTCATTGATAATAGAAAAAGTCTCTGCAGATACCCTGTTGATATTCTTTTCAAGCTGCATATCAGGCATGTTTAAAAAATAAATATTATCTATCCCCAGTACCTCGCCGGCCCCGAGGGCCTCTTTTTTTCTTATCTCCTTTATATCCTCCTTGCCCTGGTAAAAAATCTTTGATCCATCAGCCATAACAAATGACCTTACCTCAGCTCCTGCTGCCTTATGCAACGCTATCGTGCCTCCGCATCCGAGGGTTTCGTCATCAGGGTGAGCAGCCAGTACCAGCACCCTCTTTGCAACAGGAAGTTCCCTGCTAAAACTAAATGCCTCATCATAAACAGAAATTTTCTTCCCTGACATCCCGAATAGCCTTTTCAATTGGTTCTTCAGGCTTTTGTGTGGGTGTCCCCATTTATTTCCCCTCCCTTGATGGGAGGGGTTAGGGGAGGGTGATTTAAACAATTTTCTCTTATCACTTCTAATATTCCTTTTGAGTTCTGCAAAACTTCATTATTCCAGAATCTTAGCACCTTAAATCCTTCTCTATTTAACCATCTATCTCTCTCTTTATCTATTCTTTCCTCTGCATGCTGTCCACCATCAACTTCTATTACTATCTGTTTCTCAAAACAGACAAAATCTACAATATAGTTGCCAAGTGGCTGTTGTCTTCTGAATTTGAGCCCTTCTAATTGTTTTGACCTCAAATGCTTCCATAATAATTTCTATGCATCGGTAAACCTTTTTCTAAGATTTTTAGCAATAGTGATAAAATTATTAGTCAATCCTTATTCACCCCCACCCTAACCCTCCCCCATCAAGGGGGAGAGGAAGTTTATTGACTCTGAGTTAATGCCAATCTGAATTGTTTATCATTCCACTCAATTCCCTGAAGAACCTTTTAATTTCAGTGCAGGTTCATTATATGGTATCTGTTATGTATTATGCGTGATAGCATGAAACGCATAACGCTTAAAGCACGTCCGCAAACCCTTTTTTTAACTTTCTGAAGAGAAGGGTTCCAGAAAGTAATACTACTGCAGAAATAACAAAAAGGAAAAACATACCTTTTATTTCTGGGTACCTTCCGTAGAGAATTACATCATGGTATCCCTCTACAAGCGGGGTAAAAGGGTTTAGCCCGACCACAGTCTTTAAACCATCCGGGACCGATGCCATGGGATATATGATAGTGGTCAGATAAAAAAGCACCTGAAAGACTACTCCTAACACCTGTAGAATATCCCTTATATAGACAGATAGGGCAGACAGGAGGAATGAAAGTCCTACGGTTAACATTATCTGGAAAAAAATCAGTACCCCAAGAATAGGTATCTGGAAGGGAGCTATCCCACCTTTGTAAACGAAAAAAACTATCAGAAATATAAGGAATCCTGTTCCATGATGGATAAAAGAGCTGAGAACCGCAGAAACGGGGAAGAGTTCAAGAGGATAGAACACCTTTTTTATGATAAACCCCTTATCAACTATTGAGGAGGCACCCCTTACCACTCCCTCCTGAAGAGCAAGCCACGGCAGAAGTCCTGAAAGAAGGAATGGCAGATATGGTATCTCACCTGTTCCGACTGATATCCTGACTTTAATGATTTGAGAAAACACCAGCCAGAATACAAGCATAAAGAGCAAGGGTTGTATGAATGTCCAGAATACCCCGATGGTGGAGCCAGCATAACGCTCCTTAATATCCCGTGCCAACAGCGGGGGCAACAACCTGTATGTTTTTTTTATTCTTGCAATCCACGCATTCATTTTATTTGTTACCGGTTATGCGTATGAGTTCATCACTCATCACGCATAGCGATTCACGCTTTTACAGAAAATCCGTGTCTCCCATGGTGTAGTATAAATTCTGCCTGATCTCCTCTGGCTCAGCGACCTTGAACCTGATAAAATTTGGCATCCATGTCCTTATATCAAATGGTTCAAACCCTGTTGACAACAACCTTACTTTGTATCTATCCGGAAGCCATATTTTCAACTGTTTTTTACCCATGGCACATCCAAGATTTATCAGCTTTCTAAGTAAGATTTCCAAAAAACTATCCTCAAAGACCAAATCCAATATAAGAAGATCTTCTCCCTCTTCTCTCAAAACTACCCATGCCAAAAGTCGTTTAGAAAATAGACCCTTGAGTCCATAAATCATGTGTCTATAGAAAGGATTCGTACTATATCTCCACTCAATAAATTCACTATCCCTGACCATTGTCCAGCCGAGCTTCGTCTTCACTCTGTACCAGAGATCGTCAATCCTTTTATCATCCCATTGAAGCGGTTTGAGGGAATAGAACCGTTCAACAATACTTCTTCGTCCCCCTCTTTCAAATCCCCCCATCCCCCCTTTGCTAAAGGGGGGTGAGGGGGGATTATGATAACGGTACTCAGGGACATCCAAGCACTCCTCTATATGTCCAACCTTCCTGCCCCAGTTATAATATACATCTCCAGGGAACGCATAAAAAAAAGTCCCGAATGTGTCATAAAGCAGGTTGGAAATTTTGTAGAAGACGCCTTCTTTCTGAGTAATCCCCAGTTCTTTTGCCCTGTACCCTTCTTTCACCATCGCATCAACACACTGGCATCCAATGATATGCCTTCCCTTGAAGATCATCCTCACAGGTATACCTCCATAATGGGCAATGAGTTCATCATTTTCATTGAATGCAACGACAGACCATACCCTCAGATTTCCCTGTCCGAGATATTTCCACTTCCATTGTTCTACGGTCAAGTCTTTACCATATACCTCTTTAAAGAGTTTAACAATCTGATGCTCATCGCCCTTTTCGTAAAGCCTGATGTTGTAATTCATAAATGTGCTTCCTCATCGCAAGGGGGTAACTTCTCTCCCTCGATGGGCGACATCCACCCTCTATCTCCCCTCCCTTGACGGGAGGGGATTAATTGGTCTTTTTCTGAGGGCTTTCCCTAACTTATTCATTTTGTGCAAATTTATCACCCCCACCTTCACCCTCCCCCGTCAAGGGGGAGGAATACTATGGAAAATACCTGTTCTATGTCTCCCTTTCCTTATCCCCAATCCGCCACTCATTCTCCAGGTAGCAAATGCCCATATCAGCCCCTTGTTTCTGGACATTAAAATACGGCGTTGAGCGTTCATGGTAGAGTATAAGTCCGGTTTCATCAAAAACCCTCACATGTGCGTAGTAATTACCAGAGAGGAGTCTGATAGCTGGAAACTTTATGGTTATTATTTTCTGCCCCCTTAATACACCAACATTATTGAGGTGCGTGCCTGTAACATAAACTCCTCTACCGTCTGCCAATTTGATCGAAACAGTAAGATTATACGGCATGGCTTCTTTTATCGTATTTATCTTTATCAATAGGCATAGAGTGTCACCTGTCATCAAGTTGTCACCATTAAGAAGTTGAATATCTTCTATAATAACAGGCAGTGTCGAGGGAGTTTGTAATGTCTCCTGTTTTTCATCTTTCTTGAATTGGTAGCTTTCATATGCTGAAACGACTCGTTCAGCCTCCTCAAACATCTCGATCTTACCGTCCTTTAACCATATTACCCTGTCACATATCATCCTGATATGATAGGTATCATGCGAACAAAAGAGAATAGTCTTCCCCCTTTTTTTAATCCCTAACACTTTGTTCAGACTCTTCCTCTGGAAATGTATATCCCCGACAGCGAGAACCTCATCAAGTATGAGAATATCAGGCTCAAAGGATGATACAATGGAAAAGGCAAGTCTCATAAGCATGCCTGAAGAATATGTTTTTATTGGCTTATCAATAAATAAGCCAAGCTCAGAAAAATTTATTATCTCATCTATCTTACTCTTAATGAAACTTCTGCCAAAGCCGAGGACATCACCATAGAAAAATATGTTCTCTCTGCCTGTGAACTCAGGATGAAACCCTACACCGAGCTCGAGAATGGAGAGGACATTTCCGTTGACCTCCACCTGTCCGGATGTAGGTGTCAGAACCCCTGACAACACTTTAAGGAGCGTGCTCTTCCCTGCACCATTTTCCCCTATTATACCGAAGGTCTCCCCTCTGTTTACAAAAAAGCTAACGTCATCTATTGCATTGATGACGTCAAAAGGGATATTCCTAAAAAAAAAGCATTTCAATCTATCTGAAGGTTTATTATAAACCCGATAAGCCTTTGTGAGATTATTGACGCTTATTGAGACTTCCATTTTCTACCAATTAATACCTTGCTTTTTCAGAATTTTTTGTACCTCTTTATCGCCCAATCTGGCAGCTTTTCGAAAATCTCTCATTGCTTCTTCTTCTCTACCCATTCTATAATAGGCAGCCCCACGGTTGTAATAAGCAGGTGCGTCTTTAGGGTTCAATTCGATAGCTTTATTAAAATCCTTAATTGCGCTTTTAAGTTCACCTGATGCCCCATATGTTACACCACGATTATTGTATGCATCTATATATTGAGGATTCATCTCAATTGACCTGCTGAAATCCTCAAGGGCCTTTACATTTTCACCTATATTTCTGTAAGAAACTCCACGGTTAAAATAATGCTCATAATTTTTAGGTTCAAGGGAAATAGCTATGGTATAGTCTCTGACCGCTTCTCCGTACCTGCCCAAGGCATCATATGATGCTCCTCGATTTTTATATGCTGTACTATTTTGAGACTCAATATCTATAGCTCTGGAGCAGTCTTGAATCGCTTGCTGATAATATGACAGAAAGTTGTGTACTCTGCATCTATTCACAAGCGATTCGATATCCTTAGGGTTTAATACAATAGCCTTATCTAAATCTCTGAGAGCACTTTGATAATCGCCACGACCCAAATAAATACCAGCACGGTTGTTATAAACCGCTGTATAGTCGGGACGCAGATCAATTGCTCGCGAAAAATCTTTCATTGCTGTTTGATAATCACCAAGCGCTTTGTATACCAAACCCCTATTATTATATGCTTCGGGATAATTAGGATTTAATTTTATCGCCTTCTCTAAATCCTTTAATGCTTCCTTGTATTTGCCCAGAAGATCATAAACATTCGCTCGATTGAGATATGCTTGCAGGTAACCAGGGTTTAAATCGAGCGCTTTGTCTAAATCTCTCAATGATTCACTATACTTACCAAGAATTGCATAGGCATTGGCTCGACTGAAATAGGCATCAGCGTCATCAGGGAATCTCTCAATTACTGAATTCCATAATGTTACAGAATCCTTCCAGATCGATATCTGCTTTATTGTCATCGCTCCCATTACGCAAAAGAGTCCGATCAAAAGCAGAAACATAATTGCTCTATTTCTTATAATTGCATACCCGTTATTTTTAGTTTTTTCTATTAGAATTGCTACCCCGATTCCTATTAATAGAAAAAACCCTATGCTCGGGATATATGTATATCTGTCTGCTGCTGCCTGTCTCCCTATCTGAATGATTCCAAGCACAGGAAGTAATGTCACCACATAATATACCCATAAAGTCAAAAATAATTTCCATCCTCTCTTCCACGCCCAGATACAAAAAATGCTAATCATCACCAATAAAATTATCGGGATTAAATATTCGAGGGACAAGAATGAGATTTCCTTTGGATAAGGATAGTACGGTGAAAGATTAATCGGCAAAATCATTTTTCCGAGATAAAAGGATAATCCTTTTATAGCCACTACAATACGATTATATAGGGGATACATTTCGAGTGATTTAATTGCTCCTCCAGAGTGCTGAGCTATAATCGTCAGAACGACTGAGAGCAAACTAAAAATGAAAAATGGAATCTTTTCGATGAGTACCTTCTTCTGTAATGTAATGCCTTCGCTTAAATTAAACCGTTGAAAGGGGTAAATATCTGTAATAACAAGAATAACAGGAAGAGTCACTGCCATGGGTTTACTCATTAATGCAAGGATAAAAAAGAAAAGGCTTGAAATGTAGTAAAAGATTTTCCTGTTAGTTTCTTTTTGCACATATTTAACGTAAAAATAAAATGTCAGCAGGAAAAAAAAGGTGGACAAAACATCCTTTCTCTCTGCCACCCATGCCACTGACTCAACATGTACTGGATGTATCCCAAATAAAAGGGCAGTGACTCCACCAGCTATAATAGCCCTTGTAGAAAAACCCGTAGTGGTTTTATAAGGTGATGATCCATCTGACTTAAAATTGAGAATTAAGTCCACTATCAGTATACTCAAAAGAAAAGTATTAAGGCTGTGGAAAATTATGTTGCTTAGGTGATGTCCCATTGGATTTAATTTCCATAACGAGTAGTCAATCGCATGTGATAGCCAAGTTAAAGGATGCCAGTTTGATGCATGAAATCCGAATATCCACCCGAAAAAATGAGTGTCAAGGAAACGTATAGAGATGTTTTTATACACATAGTCTTCATCATCCCAGTTAACAAATCCGTTGTTGAGAGCTGGCAGATAGACAATCAAGGTCACTGCAGCAACCAAAAGGGCTAATGACCAAATCTTTCCATTTTTGAATGAACCTTCATTTATTTTTTGATCTTTTAAGATCTCTTGGGGCTTTATCTGGGACTTTCTCTTTTTCCTTCCCATTAATTCTCCAAATTGTTCTTTTTACTGTATATAACAAGAAAGTACATGGAACGTGGATGGTAAGAAATAGCTTCATTACCCCATTTATATATTGTTGTATTAGGAGATATTATATCAACGATACCACATATTCTATATCCTTGCCTTAAAAATCCCGGTATCCAGTTCATGAAGAGCAACTCCACCGAATGAGAGCTTATGTGCCATGATGAATGTATATTTACGAATACTATATATTTTGGATTGTTGGATTCAATCTCGTTAATCATCTCTTTTTGCATCTGTAATGCAAACTTGTGGGATTCCATTAAAGGATAGGTATAGAGATACCCTGTAGCTGCCCTCCTTTGCGAGTAAAAATAGATCTGTGGTTCTGATCCCAACACAGCCACTCTATCGTTTTTTTCTGTATATTTATTAATGTATTTTGCGACCTCAAGAGATTCGGGGAAAGGGTTTAGTCCATAGGTTAAACGGCATGCTTCCACTGGCGACAGTTCAAAGAGGAATTCCTTTTGAGTAAGGATAGGATATACGAGGGAGAGAACGATTATGCACAAAGCCACTACTGTTTGTAATTTATTGAATGATAACTTTTTTACGATAAAATATGCGCCGATTCCAGCGTGTAATGAAAGAGCCGGGAGAAATAGAATATAATAGTGAGGTCTAAAGTAGAATCCCGTGCAGAGAGAAAGAAACGAGGCAATTAATAATCCATAACTAAAAATCCACCTTGCCCTGATTGCCTTATTATAAATTACTCCTATCAAACCAAACAGAGATAATATAACAATTGAGAGGTTAGGTTTTATGATTGCCATAAATGAACGCTTAAAATTATCTATTCCTGAAGAAATTGGAATAAGAGAAACATATTCGGAAGCATATTTGAATGTCCAGAACCAAAATTTATCAAAGTTGCCAGCTACTAAAAATGGTATGATCAATATACAAAAGGATGTCACAACGCCAAGAATAAATAACCCAACCTTTATGGAGAAAACCCTCAACCGTAATGGCGCTTTTTTAAAATAATTCCAACAAACATATATAATTCCAAACAATAGGAATAAGATACCATTTTGTTTGACAAGAAATGCTGCTCCAAGAAGAAACCCACTTAAAAATAGTTGTTTTGTGTTATTTTTTTCTGTTGCGATTACCATCAATAGGATACCACCTATTGCGAGAAGCATGACAAAGTGTTCCGAATTTGCCCAAAGTCCTTGAACTGAAGGGCTCAGGGTCATTATTAAAAAACTTACTGCTGTTATAATTCCCGTAATATTATTAAATAACTGTTTGCCGAGTAAAAAAAGCACTATTGCTGTAGCGATATTTACAAAGAGTAATGCTAAGTGAATACCAGTGTGAGTTTTCCCAAATAGTATCAAAATAACGGCATAAATAAAATATATTCCTGGAAACTTCATATTATACGCTTCACTATAGGGGAGGATACCCTGAAGTAATAACTGCCCCATGTATGCGTACTCTCCTTCATCACGCTCAAGAGGAACTTCCAAAAATCGAAGACGAATTAAGCAGACAAAGAATATGGCAGAACCCATAATAAGAACTGTCAATAATTTCTTTGTTGGTGTTGTAAGATCGGACTTGAGAGCTTCCTTTTTAATTTTTTTATCGTTCTTTTTTTTGCCCATTTCTGGATTCGAAGATCTCTACTTTCACTAATCCAAGCTTTTGCAAGACAAATTGAAATAGCGTTATAACCGTCCCAACACCATATATAATACTCCGTCTGAAATTAACAGACGATGCTTCATGCATATAACGACATGGTACCGGTAAATCCCCCATCTTGAAACCAAAATACACCGCCTGAAAAAGGAACTGCGAATCAAAAACAAAATCATTTGAATTTCTATGATAGGGGATAGTTTCTAATACTTTTCTCGAGTAAGCCCTATAGCCTGTATGCCACTCTGAAAGGTTTTGACCTGTTATTATATTTTCTAAGATAGTAAGAATTCTGTTTGATAGATATTTATAAAGGGGCATGCCTGATTCAAGACACTCTTTACGCGTTCTTACCCGTGAACCTAACACAACATCACAAATGCCTTTTTCAATAAGTTCTGCAAAAAGAGGGGATAGGCGACCATCATATTGATAGTCGGGGTGAATCATAATAACTATGTCTGCATCACGTTTAAGTGCCTCATCATAACAAGTTTTCTGATTTGCACCGTATCCTTTATTTTTATTATGAACAATTATTGTTAAGTCCAACCTTCTCGCTATCTCAACAGTATTATCCTTGCTTGCATCATCAACGAGAATTATTTCATTAGCAAAATCTTTAGGGATATCCTCAATGGTTTTTTCTAATGTTTTTTCAGCATTATACGCAGGCATTACAATGATCACATTTGATTTCATATCACAATGTTATTCAGGAGTCTTCACCAAGATCACTATTCCAGAATAACCAGCTTCATCCCTGTCTAAACCTCCGACAATATCCCTGTCTATGCTGATCTGGCCACCAAGTATTGTAAAGAATTTCCCTGAAGAAACATTTAACACACCTGATATGCTCCCGGTCTCCGAAATCGAGAGTTCCCCCCCTGTAAATATTCCAGACTCCCCTCTGATGTTCGTCCACTTACCTTCTGTGATGGTTCCAGACGTGTCAATAGAGACAGTTCCAAACAACGCATCCATCTTCGAAGTCCTGATAATCCTCCATTTTCCTTTTCCATCAGATGATGAAAATGTTCCGTTTCTTTTAATGGCAAAAGCAGACATTCCTTCAAAGCTCGTTGAAAGTCCACCAGCTAAAATCATACTGTCTTTACTTGAACTCATTTGACCATCAAAGTTCATTTTAAAAATCTTTCCATTTATAGCTTCTATGCCACCTGCAACATTTCCTTCAGAGGTAATCGAAAGATTCCCACTACATGTTCCGGAATTCATGTTAACATTTAAAAAATTGCATTTAGTAATGGCTCCAGCACTATTAACAGAGAAAGAAAATATTCCATCAAAAGGAAATACCCATGCTCCTTCTAAATCAGATATAGTAAAACTTTCACCCTTTTTTAAAAGAATACCTACCCCTCTGCGAGCAAGGGTAAAATTGCACGGATGAACAATAACATTTTTTTTCAATGTCATCTGACCATCAGGTATTATTTGCTTTTCATAAGTATCCGAATCTGCTAAAAAAGTATCTATAATACCTGTAATTGTTCCTTCATTTGTTATCGCAAGGGTCCCGCCAGTAAAATTTTCAACATCTATTCCAAAATTATTCACATTACCTTCTGTTATTTCTCCTGAGGTGTTAACAATCAGATAACCAGAACTACCATAATAAGAACCATAATTATCTTGACCAAAGCCAATTGTTTTCCAGTAACCCTCGAGGTCTGAATGGAAAAAAGATATTTTTTTTGAAGAATTTCCGCCACAACCACTAATGACAAAAAAACCTATCAAAAGAAATACATAAAAAGCACGCCTACTCAATTCCTTGCCTTTCATAAAAAACCTCCATTATATGTTCTATATAATAAAGCGGAAATGTTTAAAAACCGAAATTTTCGAAAAGCATTAAACTTGGGTAACTTATTTTTAATAAATTATAAAATGTATATTCAATCGAATACAAGCATCAAAATATTTTCCTACTTTAAAACACACATTTTATAAATTATGATATAATATCAAATTTATATTAAGCCTACAATAAATGGAGGAAAAGTGATGAATCTTAGTATGAAGCTGTTTCTCATTATTTTTAGAGTACTTATTATAATTTACATTTTTACTAATCCCCTAATAACTGAGGCTTATTCCTCATCTGTAGAATTTATTGTCGATTTTTCAGAAAGTATGGACATGAAGATAGGTGATAAAAGTAAGATAGATATTGCCCGTGAAATTCTTATCGGCATTATAGATAATCTTAAAGAACCTGTAGATGCAGGATTAACCTTCTATGGACACAGGTACAAAGATAAATGTGATGATGTAGAACTTGTGGTTCTTATTAAGGGATTAGACAAAGAGGCTATGAAGAAAAGGCTATCAGAAACCAGACCAAAAGGAAAGGCGCCGATAGCCTTAGCATTAAAGACAGCTGCTGAAAGGCTGAAAGACAGTGAAGATTACGGAAGTGTCGTGCTGATTACCGATGGGGAAATGACCTGTAAAGGAGATCTTATAAAAATTGCTCGCGAAATAAAAGAGAAATACGATTTCAGGATGATTCTACACGTCATAGGACTAAATCCCAGGAAAAATAACAGGATCGAGCTTGTGCGTCTTGCACATGCTGGATATGGGACATACCACGATATAAGGAACAAAAAAGATATAGGAGAAACTATAGAAAAAATTGTTGAGAAGATAAATAACCCTTACATTCACCACCCCAAAGTTGTTAATTTAAATGAGATGGTTTTGATCCCCGCTGGAAAATTCTTGATGGGGAGCGGCACCCTTGAAGATGACCCCAATGAACATCCGAGACACACAGTATATCTTGACGCATTCTATATTGATAAATACGAGGTTACCCAACAGCAATTTAAATCAGTTATGGGGTATAATCCCTCCTTCTGGATAGGGAGTGATCTGCCAGTTGATAGTGTAAGTTGGTTTGAAGCTAAGGAGTTTTGTGAGAAAGCAGGAAAAAAACTCCCTACCGAGGCTGAATGGGAGAAAGCAGCCAAGGGGGGAAGGGATGACAGATGGCCTGGCACGAATATTAAGGAGGACATTGGGAAATATGCATGGATTGATGATATGATTGTAGATATAAGTAATAGATCAGGCAGCAGAACACACCCTGTTGGTCAGAAGAAACCTAATGGCTATGGTATCTATGACATGGCTGGAAATGTATGGGAGTGGGTCGCTGATTGGTTTAGTATGGGCTATTATAAAATCAGTCCAGAGAATAATCCAAAAGGATCAGATAAAGGTGTTGTACGAGTTCTCAGGGGAGGATGTTGGGATAACCATTGGATTGAGGTTCGCACAACGATCCGATATGGACTACCTCCCGAAGTCAAATATGCCAATAATGGTTTCAGGTGCGCAAAGTCTGCTGAATAAGTTATTAGGTTTAATCAGTTAATTTTGAGAGTATCTTTTTTGCCGTATTCCTGATATTATTAGGGACCCTTTTCATGTTTAAAAGTTTGCTTAAATAGTATTTCTGTTTTTCTCTTTCTCCCTTTAAAGAATATGCCCACGCCCTGTTGAAGAGGACAAGATATTCAGGGGCATGGAAATCTTTAGCCGTTGTGTAAAATTCTTCAGCATCTGCATCTTCACCTTGAATAGTCAGTATAGTACCCATAATAAGATATGGCTTATAAACAGGAGGATTAAAAGAAACAGCCTTTTTCGCAAATGGTAGTGCCTTATCAACACCTCCACCCCCGAGAAGCACGAGATGAGCCATATCAGAAAGGGCTACGATATTATAAGGATCTACTAACAGTACCTTTCTTAGATACTCTGATGCTGTTTTAAGATCTCCTTTCATCAAATGAACCTTTGCCATACCATGATATGCTGCAGGGAAAGAATGATTCAGGTTTAAGGCTTTTTCGTAGCTACCCATTGCCTTATCAGCTAACCCCATGTCACGATAGGCATCTCCTAATAATGTGTAAACAGTTACTTTATCCCATCTTGGGGTTCCTCGAGTGTCCTTGAGAACATCAAGATAGGTCTCTACTGCTGCATTAAAATCTTTATTAAGATAGCTGTAATATCCCATGAGTATCCTGAGTTTATAGGAATCAGGTGTTGCTTTTTCAAGCATATCTATTACTTTCCCTGCTTCAGTTCTTTGCTCTAATAGGAGGTGCATAAAACCAAGGTGATATAACGATTCTACTGTGAAAAAAGGTCTTTTTTCCTCTACAGCAATTCTTACTGAAGTTAGATAATAGTTCTGAGCATTTTGGAAATCTGATGCTGCCCGATAGCTATGAGCGAGTGCGAGATTTGCTCTTATATTATAGGGGGCCTTCTTGACGGTATCTCCCCAAAACGTTACAGGGTCTTTCCATATGAAGTTTCTCTGGAAGGTCATGAAACCGAGAAAGGTGGAAAGGACGAAAAAAACAACCCAAGGTGCATACTTTGCGCTTACCTTTTCTTTTAAAAAATTGGCGACTTGGGCTACAAGGCCAAAGGAAAGTCCTGTAAGTGGCAGGTAGTTTCTATGCTCAAAGTAAAGGTCTGAACCAACGGCTATTAAACTTTCAAGTGAGATAGCAATAAAATACCAGAGGATTCCAAATGATAAAAAAGGATATTTTTTTAACTTAAGGACGGAAAAGACTATAAGAGCAAATATCAATGCTATAGAAAAAATGGTTGTAATAGGCTCAAAGATTCCTTTAGATAAAGGGTAACCCCACCAGTCAAAAACAAGAAAATTAGGAAGGGGCAGCAGAAATAAAAATAAATACCTGCTTATGACCCTGAACCCTGTAAGAATATGCTCAATGGGGCTCCAGTATACGTCAGTTGCCATCCATGATTTGTATATAAGGGGCTTATTTATGTCTGTAAATGCCTTTACTACATCCAGAGCGGTCTTGTGGATAGGTAGATAGAAGGTAAAGGCTAAAAGGGTGCAGAAACCGATAGAGAGTATAACCAAAGCCTTCTTCAAAAATGTTTTTTTATCATATCGTGAGAGAAAGATGTAGTCATAAAGTAATATAAGTGGTACTGCCATTATAGCATTTTCCTTAGACAAAACACCGAGGACAATAAATACAATAGTCACTAAATACAATATGACCTTGTTAAATATGTTCTTTGCCATGTTCGCAAAGATATAGGACACCAGCGAAAGCAGAACGAAAAATGTTGCAAGTGAAGCCATTCTCTGTATGATATAGGCAACAGCATTTATATTCAGGGGATGAAGGGCAAACAGGGCTGCACTGAAAAGGGCTATGGGGAAAAAATCTTGAGATTGCTTCGGCACTTCGTGCCTTGCAATGACGCTCTTGTCTGGTCGTTCACTACAATTATAAGAGAGTGTAAGGAGGGCAATAATATAGACGAGCAGGGCGTTAAGGATATGAATGAAGATATTGAAGAGTCTGAAGTTAAAAGGATCAACAGGGTTAATCTTCTGGTTAATAAGAAATGTCAGGTAGGCTATCTTCCTTGCACCAATCTTTTCAATCAGACCCTCGGTTCCCAGTGGCTGATTGATTAATACATCATCAAATGCCCATATGCCATTGAGGGAATTGCTATAGGCGAGTAATACTCCGAAGATGAGAAGGGCGATTCCTAACAGGTGCTTTAATGTATGATGTTTCTGAAAGTCATTCCTTTCCTTCTCCTTCAGACCCTTTCTCATCTATAAGGATTATTAACTATAGTAAACGCATTAAATACTTTTACATTATCAATTAAAGGACTTGAGATTCCGAAACAAGTTCGGAATGACACTTTACGCCCTTTTGTCATGCTGAACTCGTTTCAGCATCTATTTGCTTGTTTTACACACAATGATGACACTTCATTTAATACGCTTATACTAATAATAAACAATCCCTGCCTCTGCTGCATGCATATAATATTCCTTGTACCAGTTATCGTATATATAAAGCCATGTCTCCTCAAATTCTGCCGGGGTTTCTGGCTGGCTGAACTCTGCTATTTTAAATCGTGTTTTGGGGATCGAGTAAACAACACTAACTTTTAGCTTAGCGACATTTCCCTCAACCTTAATATCCTTTACCTCAAACTTGTGGTATTTGATTTTCCCCAATGTCCCCATAAAGGCATGCTTGTTGGGAGTCCGTGTCCGAAAGAATGGGTCATAAAGGTAATAAATCTTTTCATAATCTTCCTTAACAAATGCTGACCAGAAGTCATTAACCCTCTCCCTGAGAAGGTCAACCTTTTCTGGAGAGCCTAAATCCTCAGACATGCTCTTCCTTGATGTTTCAATACCGGCACAGGCCGTCAATGATAATAGGGAAATCAACACTACGAAAAAGACCTTCTTCATCTTGCACCTCTACCTTCTATTTTAAAATCCAGCAATAGGAGATCTGCCTCTCCAAGGGTAAGATCACCTTCAAACCTATATGCTAATACATAATAACTATCCTTGATTTTTACCAGGCTATCAGTGTATGGGTAATGAGCAGTATTGAATCTCCCAGGATCTTCAAGAGGGATATCTCTTTCCTGCCATGTCCTGCCATAGTCTTTTGAGTACTGCATATATAGATTAGACCTGATATTTCTATAATCAACCCAGACTACCACCGCCTCTCCATTATCTCTTGCCATTATCTCAGGGTTTTCAGCATGGGTATGTGTAAAAGGGTAATGCCTCACGGATGTAAGCTTTTCCCATGTGTTTCCGTTGTCCTCTGACCTGATTAAATATACCCTGTTCTTTTCATCTTCATTCCATTTCCCACTAAAAGAGAGAAAGATATGGCCATTATTATCGTGGGTGACTTTAAGAAGTCCAATATCCAGACCCTTTGTCTCTGCTAAAATTGTAGTTTTCCATGTCTTACCCTCATCATCTGAAAAAGCCCCCTCTATGACAGGATCACCATCGTAAGTATTAAACCAGAAGACGTGAAGCCTGTTGCCTACCTTAATTGGCTCTATGAATAATGTCACTACACCGATCTCCTTTATCTCTAAAGGGTTACTCCATGTTTTCCCCCTATCTATGGTTTTTCTGAAGATCATATATTTCTTACCATCTTTTCTGGAGTAAGAGAAGATATATGCACCCACTTCATCAACTAATAAGGTGGGATAAATAGAATTATCGTAACCAATGGTCAGATTTTTAGCCTTTGAGAAAGTCTTTCCGAAATCATTTGAAGCTACACAATAAAAATTGTGTCTGGAATCCTTTAATGGCTTTTCGCCGTACCAGAGGACAAAGACATCACCCTTCGAATTTGATCCTATCTTAATCCTGGTAAGTGCCTGGCTCTCTTCATCTAAGAGTAAAGGTTCGGATAGGGTCCTGCCACCGTCATGGGATGCCCTGAACCAGAGCTTCTTTTGGCCTCCAATCTTTTCTCTCCATACCACAAAGGCATTATCCCCCTGAACATCAAAGGCAAGCCCAGCAGCAATGCCTTCTCTGCCTTCATTCACAACAATGTCTTTGTCATTGAATATATTCTTAATATGAATCCCGCCTCTCAGGTCATAATATGCTGTCCAGATATTTTTTCCATCACTCTCTTTTATAGAGATCGGTTTGTAGCGATTAAAAGGCTCAGATGTGATCGTCTTTTCACCAGCCCGGGCTGATAAAGCAAAAACGAACACCAAAAGAAGCACAAATGACAGTATCCTGTACATATATTTTTCTTCCTTTCTTTTACATAGAATCTAAATTACATCATACTAACATTTTTAAGGCTTTTTCTCAACACACACATTTCTATACAAAATGCCGATAGAAAATGCCATCTTTGTCCAGAACAAGACAGATGAGAAATGAGAAGACATAAAAAAAGAGGGGGTTGCCCCCCTCTTTTTCTTTATAAAGAGAAATTCCAGATTGTGTTAATAAGCAGTCTCATTGTGAATGCAGTTGATACCAACACAGTCGGTTACTGTTTCACTATCCCTTATCCAGAGGAAATTGTTTAGTGTACCTGGTACGGTTTTTCCATCAATAGTGACTCCGGTCGTTGTTAATTCGAGTTTACCTATTATCATATCAAAGTCATCATGTAATGTGCCCGGAAGTGTAATGATGTATGACCAGCCCTGTCCACCTGTTGCTTTGAATGTGTTATATGAGGCTTCAGTCATAAGTTTAACAAGGTCATCAGCGCTTGTACACACAATGTCCTTCTTCTTTTCAAAGTCTATCTTGCCTTCATCATTGTCATATATGCCACCCTGAGTACATCCACCAGTCTGGGTTGGATCCAAACATAGCTGTATTCTCGTATTAAGGTTACCCGCCCTCTGGTTAGGGGCTACCCAATATTCATCCGAAATAGGTGTCATAAAGAATCTGGTTATTATAGTATCCGGTGGCAAAAGGACTGTCTGTGTTGTTTCGTCAATTCCTATTACCTCGCCTAATACATCAAGCATATCACCAAATCGGACTCTGGCATTCTGGTCCTCTGTTTCGCCTCCAGATGGGTTATAGGCAATATAACCCCATGCGGCGCCACCTACCAGCTCAACGACCATCGCCTCACCATAAAGAGTTCCGTCAACATTTGTATCTGACAACGCTAATGCAGGTGTGTTGTTATCCACTATGAGAAATGCCCTTCGAGGTGATTCTACATTGAGCTTAAAGCTCTGGGTACCGTAAGAGGGTCCTCCCTTCCACGTCCCTGCGCCAGGATCATTAAATAGCGCCTTGCCACCGTTAATGTTACCAGCAGCATCAAAGGTAACGATATCGTCCTTCGAGGTTGGTCTCTTAAAGCTGATGTTATCGCATGCTTCTGTCTGAGTGTTAGCTGTGGATTTTTTGTACCAGTACTGATAGTGCAGCACTTCCATAGGGAGAACACCCGGATCTTTCTCTGCAGTATTCACCACAGATACAAGTGTTGATACCTGTGAACTCTTTACGATCCATGGAAACAGAAGAGCATCTGCTTTAGCATCCTTAACTGCTACACTAAAGGACAGCAGAAGAGCTAAGCCTATCAAAACAGATAAAATTGCTTTCGATCTCATTAATCCTACCTCCTTCTTGTTGTTTAAATTCTTTCTTCTTTTTTAGCCAAGGGCTAAAACCAGTAAAACAAATTTGAAACCTTACTTTGCTCTGTTACTTTTACCTATCACCTCCTTCACTTCTGAATATCCCTGTAACCTTAATCGCTATCAATGATAGCTTATAAC
>Ga0194113_10002558_pt1 | contig 24766 bp, 18 predicted proteins | sample TA2MahC200mmetaG_FD_146193 | JGI IMG/M metagenome (GOLD analysis project Ga0194113, IMG submission 146193) | Freshwater microbial communities from Lake Tanganyika, Tanzania - TA2015017 Mahale Deep Cast 200m | ecosystem: Environmental > Aquatic > Freshwater > Lake | place: Tanzania: Lake... | reverse complement strand
CCCGGCTGGGCGGCAGGCAGAATCCGCCCAGCCATCAGCGGTCCGGATGCCACGCGCCAGGGTTCTTTCAGGGGTTCAGCCCACCGGATCCCTGCACCTGGGCAACTGGCTGGGGGCCATCCGCAACTGGGTGGACCTGCAGGACACCCACGACACGTTCTTCTGCGTGGTCGACCTGCACGCCATCACCGTGCCCCACGACCCGGCGCGGCTGGCGGCCGACACCCGCAGCACCGCCGCCCTCTACCTGGCCTGTGGCATCGATCCGGCCAAGGCCACGGTGTTTGTGCAGAGCCACGTGCCCGCCCACAGCGAGCTCTGCTGGCTGCTGAACTGCGTCACGCCGCTCAACTGGCTGGAGCGGATGATCCAGTTCAAGGAAAAGGCCGTCAAGCAGGGCGACCAGGTGTCGGTGGGCCTGCTGGATTACCCCGTGCTGATGGCCGCCGACATCCTTCTCTATGACGCCGACCTGGTGCCGGTGGGGGAAGACCAGAAGCAACACCTGGAGCTGGCCCGCGACATCGCCCAGCAGCGCATCAACGCCCGCTTCGCCCCCCGCGATGCCGAGGGGGAGCCGATCCCGGTGCTCAAGGTGCCCGAGCCCCTGATCCTCAGGGAGGGGGCCCGGGTGATGAGCCTCACCGATGGCCGCAGCAAGATGAGCAAGAGCGACCCCAACGAGGGCTCGCGCATCAACCTGCTGGATCCCCCGGAGCTGATCACCAAGAAGGTGAAGCGCGCCAAGACCGATCCGCTGATGGGGCTGGAGTTCGGCAACCCCGAGCGCCCCGAAACCGACAACCTCCTGGGCCTCTACGCCCTGCTCAGCGGCAAGGGCCGCGAGGCCGCCGCGGCCGAGTGCGCCGCCATGGGCTGGGGCACCTTCAAGCCGCTGCTGGCGGAGGTGCTGGTGGAGGCGCTGCGGCCGATCCAGCAGCGCTACGCCGAGCTCAGCGCCGATCCGGCCCAGCTGGATCAGGTGCTGGCGGAGGGGCGCGAGCGGGCCAGCGCCGTGGCCAACGCCAGCCTGGAGCGCACCCGCGCCGCCCTGGGGTTCCTGCCGGCCCGCTGAGGCACCGCCGCCGGCTGATCAATCCGAAAGGAAAGATAAAGGTGGCTGATGGTTAAGCCCCGCAGGCGCGGCGCGGCGCGGCCCGTGGGCCAGGGGGCGGGGCTGCATACGCACATCGCGTCTCATTTGTCCAGCCCCCGGGAAACCCATCTCGCCATGGGACTCGCCCGACCAGCAAGCTCCCTGCAACCGGATTCGTGTGCCGTTTGCTCAGCTCTCTGCCGCTTCGCCGGGGACAGGCGTCCCCCTCCACCACCGCTGCCGCCACGGCCCTGGGGCTGCTGCTGCTGGCGGTGACCTCCCTGGCCAGCCCCTCCCAAGGCGGCCAGCGCAGCGGCGACGACCCCGAGCTCGAGCAGCGCGTCTACGCCATCACCCCCGAGCGCCAGGCCCTGCTCAACACCATCCGCTACGCGGAGGGCACCTGGAAGCAGGGTGGCGCCGGCTACCGCACGCTTTATGGCGGCGGCCGCTTCGGCAGCCTGGCCCGCCACCCGGAGATCGTGGTCACCAAGCGCTACCGCAGCGCCGCCGCCGGGGCCTATCAATTCCTGCCCAACACCTGGCGCGAGGCCGCCGAGCGGCTGGAGCTGCGCAGCTTCGATCCCCGCAGCCAGGACCAGGCCGCCCTCTACCTGGTGGACCGCCGCGGCGTGCTCGACCAGATCGACCGCCTCGGCCTCACCCGTGAGGTGATGGCGGTGCTGGCCCGCGAGTGGGCCTCCTTCCCCAGCACCCACGGCGGCAGCGCCTACGGCCAACCCGTGAAGACCCCCGAGGAGCTGGCCCGCTTCTACCAGGACAACCTGGCCAGCCTGCGGGGCTAACCCCCCTCCGGCAGCGCCACCCCCGCCGCCCGCAGCAGCGCCGAGAGGTTCCACACCCGCATCATCAGCCGGTGCCAGGGGGCCATGGCCTCCAGGTCCACCGCCATCGGCGTGGAGCAGGCCCCCCGCAGGGCCCGGGCCGCACCGATGGCCTGCAGCCCCTCCTCCAGGTCGCTGCGCAGGCCGTTGCGCTCCCCCGGCGGCAACAGCCGCTCCGGGGTGTGGTCCAGCAGCACCAGCCCCCGCTGGAACCAGAAGCGGAAATCGTCGAACAGCGACTCCAGCAACTGATCGAGCAGCTCGCCCGGTTCCTGGGGCGAGGCGGCTCCGGAGGGCGGAATGGCAGGGGAATCGCTCACGCCGGCAGCCTAGGGATCGGCTCAAAAGGGCTGCGTAGGATCGGGGTTGCCACCGCTCCGCCGTGACCGCCGCCCTCCTCGACACCCCGGCGATCCAGCTGCCCAAAACCAGCGAGAGCGAGCAGCTCCTGCGCATCCGCCACTCCATGAGCCATGTGATGGCCATGGCGGTGCAGCGGTTGTTTCCGAAGGCTCAGGTCACCATCGGCCCCTGGACCGAGAGCGGCTTCTACTACGACTTCGACAGCCCGGACCCCTTCACCGAGGCCGATCTCAAGGCCATCAAGAAGGAGATGATCCGGATCATCAACCAGAAACTGCCCCTCGAGCGCCTTGAGGTGAGTCGCGCCGAGGCCGAGGCGCGCATCCGGGCCCAGAACGAGCCCTACAAGCTCGAGATCCTGGCGGGCATCCAGGAGCCCATCACCCTGTACACCCTCGGTGAGCAGTGGTGGGACCTCTGCGCCGGCCCCCATGTGGCCAACACCAGCGAGCTCAACGCCAAGGCCTTCGAGCTGGAGAGCGTGGCCGGTGCCTACTGGCGCGGCGATGAGAACAACGCCCAGCTGCAGCGCATCTACGGCACCGCCTGGGAAACCCCCGAGCAGCTGGCGGAGCACCAGCGCCGCAAGCAGGAGGCCCTGCGCCGCGACCACCGCCGCCTCGGCACCGACCTCGATCTCTTCTCCATCGAGGACGAAGCCGGCGCCGGCCTGGTGTTCTGGCACCCCCGCGGCGCCCGCATGCGCCTGCTGATCGAAAACCTCTGGCGGGAGCTGCACTTCGAGGCGGGCTATGAGCTGCTGTACACGCCCCACGTGGCCGACATCAGCCTCTGGAAAACCTCAGGCCACCTCGACTTCTACGCCGAAAGCATGTTCGGCCCCATGCAGGTGGACGAGCGGGAATACCAGCTCAAGCCGATGAACTGCCCGTTCCATGTGCTCACCTACGCCAGCACCCTGCGCAGCTACCGGGAGCTGCCGATCCGCTGGGCCGAGCTGGGCACCGTGTACCGCTACGAGCGCCCCGGGGTGATGCACGGCCTGATGCGCGTGCGCGGCTTCACCCAGGACGACGCCCACGTGTTCTGCCTGCCGGAGCAGATCAGCGACGAGATCCTGGCGATCCTCGACCTCACCGAGCGCATCCTCTCCACCTTCGATTTCCGCCACTACGAGATCAACCTCTCCACCCGGCCGGAGAAATCCATCGGCGAAGACGCCGTGTGGGAGCTGGCCACCCAAGGACTGATCGAAGCCCTGGATCGCAAGGGCTGGGCCTACAAGATCGATGCGGGCGGCGGCGCCTTCTACGGCCCCAAGATCGACCTCAAGATCGAGGACGCCATCGGCCGGATGTGGCAGTGCTCCACCATCCAGCTCGATTTCAACCTGCCGGAGCGCTTCGATCTCGAGTACGTGGCCGCCGATGGCTCCAGGCAGCGGCCGATCATGATCCACCGCGCCATCTTCGGCTCGCTGGAACGGTTCTTCGGGATCATGACCGAGAACTACGCCGGCGATTTCCCCTTCTGGCTGGCCCCCGAGCAGGTGCGTCTGCTGCCGGTCACCGATGAGGTGCTGCCCTACGCCGAGCAGGTGTTGAGCCAGCTCAAGGCCGCCGGCGTGCGCGCCAGCATCGACCACTCCGGCGACCGCCTCGGCAAGCTGATCCGCAACGGCGAACAGATGAAGATCCCCGTGCTGGCGGTGATCGGCGCCAAGGAGGCGGAGAGCCGGCAGGTGAGCCTGCGCAGCCGCCGCGACGGCGACCTGGGCAGCGTGGCCGCCGAGGCGCTGCTGGCGGCCGCCGCCGAGGCCAACGGCGGACGCCTGGCGGGGCTGCCCCTGGCGGCATGACCACCCTGCTGGCCGGCGACATCGGCGGCACCAAGACGCTGCTGGCCCTCTACGGCGTGGAGCACGGTGAGCTGCGCCAGCGCCGCTGCGCCCGCTTCCCCTCCGCCGACTGGGCCGACTTCAGCGCCCTGGTGAACCACTTCCTGGCGGAGGGCCCCGCCGACGAGCCCCACCCGGTGAGCGCCTGCTTCGCCGTGGCGGGCCCCGTGCGCGGTGGCCGCGTGCAGCTCACCAACCTGCCCTGGCTGCTGGAGCAGAACGCCCTGGCGGCGGCCTGCGGCCTGGGGGCGGTGGAGCTGGTGAACGATTTCGCCGTGCTGATCTACGGCCTGCCCCACCTGGCGGATCACCAGCAGGCGCCCCTGCGGCCCCGCCCCGCCGACCCCCAGGCCCCCGTGGCGATCCTCGGGGCCGGCACCGGCCTGGGGGTGGCCTTCGGCATCCCCACCCCCCAGGGGCTGGTGGCCATGGCCAGCGAGGCCTCCCACGGCAGCTTCGCCCCCCGCAGCGCCGAGGAATGGGCCCTCAAGCAGTGGCTGCAGGCCGACCTGGGGCTGCAGCGCCTCTCGATCGAGCGGGTGGTGAGCGGCACCGGCCTGGGGGAGGTGATGCGCTGGCTGCTGGCCACCGACCCCGCCGGCCCAAGCCACCCGCTGGCCGCCAGCCCGGTGGCGGATCTGCCCGCCGCCGTGGCCGCCGCCGCGGAGGCGGGGGATCCCCTGGCCCTGCGGGCCCGGCAGCTGTGGCTGGGGGCCTACGGCAACGCCGCCGGCGACCTGGCCCTGCACAGCCTCTGCCTGGGGGGCCTGTGGGTGGGGGGCGGCACCGCCGCCAAGCAGCTGCCGCAGCTGCAGTCGGAGGCCTTCCTCGGCCCCCTGCGGGCCAAAGGGCGCCTCAGCGCCGTGGTGGAGCAGGTGCCCGTGATGGCCCTCACCGATCCGGAGGCGGGCCTGTTCAGCGCCGCCTGCCGCGCCCGCACCCTGCTGGGCTGGATGGGACACTGACCCTCAGCAGAACAGACCGCATGGTCCGCCCCCGCATCGGCCAGGGGGTTGTGGTGAACGTCCCCGCCACGACAGCCAACCTGGGCCCGGGCTTCGATTGCCTCGGCGCCGCCCTCGAGCTGAACAACCGCTTCGAGATGCGCTGCATCGAGGGGGATGGTGAGCGCTTCGAGCTGGTGATCGAGGGGCGCGAAGGGGCCCACCTGCGCGGCGGCCCCGACAACCTCGTGTACCGCGCCGCCCAGCGGGTGTGGAAGGAGGCCGGTGAGGATCCGATCGCCGTGGAGGCCCGGGTGCGCCTGGCGGTGCCGCCGGCCCGGGGCCTGGGCAGCAGCGCCACCGCCATCGTGGCGGGGCTGATGGGGGCCAACGCCCTGATCGGCGAACCGCTCAGCCGCGAGAAGCTGCTGGAGCTGGCCATCGACATCGAGGGCCACCCGGACAACGTGGTGCCCTCCCTGCTGGGGGGCCTGTGCATGACCGCCAAGGCCGCCTCCCACCGCTGGCGGGTGGTGCGCTGTGAGTGGTCGTCGGACGTGGTGGCGGTGGTGGCGATCCCGGCCATCCGCCTCTCCACCAGCGAGGCCCGGCGGGTGATGCCCAAGGCCATCTCCATCCCCGATGCCGTCACCAACCTGGGCTCCCTCACCCTGCTGCTGCAGGGCCTGCGCACCGGCAACGGCGACCTGATCGCCGACGGCATGCACGACCGCATCCACGAGCCCTACCGCTGGGGCCTGATCCAGGGGGGCAGCGCCGTGCGCCAGGCGGCCATCGGCGCCGGCGCCTGGGGGGCGGTGATCAGCGGCGCGGGCCCCAGCATCCTGGCCCTCAGCAGCCGCGACACCGCCGGTGCGGTGAGCCGCGCCATGGTGAGCACCTGGGAGAAGGAGGGGGTGGCCTCCCGCGGCGAAGTGCTGCAGCTGCAGCAGATCGGCAGCCGCTGGAAACCCCTGGAGGACTGAGTATTTCTACGCACGCAGAAATACCCAACTGCTAGATTCCCTGTCTCACGGACACCCTGTTGAGACAGGTGCCCCGAGGCCCGTTGAGTTGAGGTCGCGATGGACGCCAACCTGCCCGTGATGGCCGCGTCCAGCCTCAGCCCCACCAGCTTTCCCTGGCTCAGCCTGATCACGCTGCTGCCCGCCGCCGTGGCGCCGCTGCTGATGCTGCTGCCCGGCGACGGCACCGACCCCAAACTGCCCCGCAGCATCGCCCTGGCCACCCTCCTGGCCGACCTGCTGCTGATGCTGTACGTGTTCAGCCAGCACTACGACGGCTCCATCGCCGGCCTGCAGCTGGTGGAGCGCTTCGCCTGGGTGCCCGCCATCGGCCTGGAGTGGTCGCTGGCCGCCGACGGCCTCTCCACCCCGCTGGTGGTGCTCTCCGGGCTGGTGACGCTGCTGTCGGTGGCCGCCAGCTGGAACATCCAGAAGAAAACGCGCCTCTACTTCGCCCTGCTGCTGCTGCAGGCCTCCGCCCAGGCCCTGGTGTTCCTCTCCCAGGACTTCCTGCTCTTCTTCCTGGCCTGGGAGCTGGAGCTGGTGCCGGTGTACCTGCTGATCGCCATCTGGGGCGGCCAGCAGCGCCAGTACGCCGCCACCAAATTCATCCTCTACACGGCCACCGCCTCGCTGCTGATCCTGGTGAGCGGCCTGGCCCTGGCCCTCAACGGCCCCTTCACCCTCAACCTCTCGGAGCTGATCGCCCGCTCCCCCGGCGGCACCTTCGGCCTGCTCTGTTATCTGGGCTTCCTGGTGGGCTTCGGCGTGAAGCTACCGATGTTCCCGCTGCACACCTGGCTGCCGGATGCCCACGGCGAGGCCAATGCGCCGGTGTCGATGCTGCTGGCGGGGGTGCTGCTGAAGATGGGCGGCTACGCCCTGCTGCGCTTCAACGTGCAGATGCTGCCGGAGGCCCACCTGCAGCTGGCGCCGGCCCTGATCGTGCTGGGCATCGTCAACATCGTCTACGGCGCCCTCAACGCCTTCGCCCAGGACAACGTCAAACGGCGCATCGCCTGCAGCTCCGTGAGCCACATGGGCTTCGTGCTGCTGGGCATCGGCGCCGTGGACAGCCTCGGCCTCAGCGGCGCCATGCTGCAGATGATCAGCCATGGCCTGATCGCCGCCGCCATGTTCTTCGTGACCGGCGTCTTCTACGAGCGCACCAAGACCCTCTCGATCCCCAACATGGGCGGCCTGGCCAAGGTGCTGCCGATCACCTTCGCCTTCTTCCTGGCCAGCTCCCTGGCCTCCCTGGCCCTGCCGGGCATGAGCGGCTTCGTGAGCGAGATCACCGTGTTCCTCGGCCTCACCAGCAACGACGTGTTCACCGTGGGCTTCCGCGTGATCGCCGTGGTGCTGGCGGCCATCGGCGTGGTGCTCACCCCGGTGTACCTGCTGAGCCTCTGCCGCCGGGTCTTCTTCGGCCCCCGCATCCCCGCCCTGGCGGTGGTGGGCGACATGAAGCCCCGGGAGCTGCTGATCGGCCTCACCCTGCTGGTGCCCACCCTGGTGATCGGCTTCTGGCCCCGCATCGCCATCGACCTCTACGAGGCCAGCACCACCGCCCTGGCCTCCGACCTGGCCCAGCACACCGTGGTGGCGCTTCGGCTTCCCGCCCTCGGCTGAACAGCGGCCGGGGGGCCGCGTCGGTTGGAATGGCCCTTTGAGCCCCCCACACCGCCATGGTCGCCAGCGTTCCGGACATCCTGCGCGGTGAGGGCCTGCCCCGCTACGAGGCGATCACCCCGGAGGCGGTCAGCGCCCACATCCCCACCCTGATCCAGCAGCTGGAGGCGGAGCTGGGGCAGCTGGAGCAACGGCTGGAGCAGCAGCTGGCGGGGGATGCCCCCCTGGCCTGGGCAGACCTGATGGATCCGCTGCAACGCCTGGGTGAGCGGCTGCGCTGGAGCTGGGGGGTGGTGAGCCACCTCAATGGCGTCTGCAACAGCCCCGAGCTGCGGGAGGCCCATGCCGCCCAGCAGGGGGCGGTGGTGGCCTTCGGCAACCGGGCCGGCCAGAGCCAGGTGATCTACAGGGCCCTGGAGCGGCTGCAGGCCCAGGCCGCCTCCGGCGCCAGCCCGCTGGATGGTGCCCAGCGGCGCATCCTCGAGGCGGAACGGCGCGACATGCAGCTGCGGGGCGTGGGGCTGCGGGGCGCCGAGCAGGAGGCCTTCAACGCCGCCAGCCAGGAGCTGGCGGAGCTCTCCACCCGCTTCGGCAACCAGGTGCTCGACGCCACCAACGGCTGGACCCTGCGGCTCAGCGAGGCCGCGGAGGTGGAGGGCCTGCCCGCCAGCCTGCTGGAGCAGCTGGCCCAGGCGGCCTGTGCCGCCGGCGGTGAGGCCGCCGCCGGTGAGGCCGGCGCCAGCGGGGCCGAGGGCCCCTGGCTGCTGGGGCTCGACATGCCCCGCTACGCGCCGTTCATGAAATACAGCCGCCGCCGCGACCTGCGGGAGCGGGTGTACAAGGCCCATGTGAGCCGCGCCTCCGGCCAGGGGGAGGCGGGCTCGGGCGACCCCGGCGCCGCCGCGCGCAACAACTGGCCCCTGATCGAGCGCATCCTCAGCCTGCGGGGCGAGCAGGCCCGCCGCCTGGGCTACGCCAACTGGGCCGAAGTGAGCCTGGCCGCCAAGATGGCCGACTCCGAAGCCGCCGTGGAGGCCCTGCTGGAGGAGTTGCGGGCCGCCGCCCACCCCGTGGCCCAGCAGGAGCTGCAGGCCCTGCGCGACTGCGCCCGCCGCCATGGCGCCCCCGAGGCCGATGACCTGCAGCCCTGGGATGTGACCTTCTGGGCCGAGGTGCTGCGTCAGGAGAGCTTCGAGCTCGACAGCGAAGCCCTGCGCCCCTACTTCCCCCTGCCGCGGGTGCTGGACGGGCTGTTCGCCCTCTGCAACCGCCTGTTCGGCATCCGCATCGAAGCGGCCGATGGCGAGGCGCCGGTGTGGCACCCCGACGTGCGCTTCTTCCGCATCCTGGAGGCCAGCGGTGAGGCTGATGGTGACGCCAGCGGCCAGCCGATCGCCGCCTTCTACCTGGATCCCTACAGCCGCCCCGGCAGCAAGCGCGGCGGCGCCTGGATGGATGAGTGCCTGGTGCGCTCCCGCCGCCCCGATGGCACCCCGGTGCTGCCGGTGGCCTACCTGATCTGCAACCAGAGCCCGCCGGTGGGCGACACCCCCAGCCTGATGACCTTCGAGGAGGTGGAGACCCTCTTCCACGAGTTCGGCCACGGCCTGCAGCACATGCTCACCACCGTGGAGCGCCCCCAGGCCGCCGGCATCAACGGCGTGGAGTGGGATGCGGTGGAGCTCCCCAGCCAGTTCATGGAGAACTGGTGCTACGACCGCGCCACCCTGCTGGGCATGGCCCGCCACTGGCAGACGGGCGAACCCCTGCCGGAGCAGGAATTCAGCAAGCTGCACGCCGCCCGCACCTTCATGGGCGGTGCCGCCACCCTGCGCCAGGTGCACTTCGCCCTGGTGGATCTCAAGCTCCACAGCCAGTGGCACCCCGGCTGCGGCCACACCCCCGAGCAGCTGCGCCGCAGCATCGCCGCCAACACCACCGTGCTGGCCCCCATCGACGAGGACGCCTTCCTCTGCTCCTTCGGCCACATCTTCGCGGGGGGCTATGCCGCCGGCTACTACTCCTACAAGTGGGCCGAAGTGCTCAGCGCCGATGCCTTCGGCGCCTTCGAGGAGGTGGGGCTCGACAACGAGGAGCAGATCCGCGACACGGGCCGCCGCTTCCGCGACACGGTGCTCAGCCTCGGGGGCAGCCTCGACCCCAAACAGGTGTTCGAAGCCTTCCGCGGCCGCCAGCCCAGCAGCGAAGCCCTGATCCGCCACTCCGGCCTGGTGGCGGTTTAAGGGGCCAGCTGCCGCCCCAGCACCCAATCGGCCACCGCCGCCAGGGCCCGGGGGTGGCCGATCAACTGCCGGTGGGTGCACACCGGCAGCGCCCGCCGTTCCCCCACCGGCAGCACCGCCCGCCAACCGGGGAACACCGTGAGCTCCGTGGGGCAATAGAAGCTGCTGCAGTCGAGCCCCCGCAGCCGCGCCGTGCCCCCATCCAGGTGGCGCAGCAGCGGGCTGCCCAGCTTCATGTCGGCGATGCCCGCCAGCAGCGCCCGCGGCACCGCCTGCGCCGCCAGGGTGCCCCGCTGCGGGCTGCCCAGGCACAGGAAGCGGCGGCAGCGCTCGGCGCCGCCATGGTCCTGCAGCCACAGGCGCCCCACCAGGCCCCCCATCGAAAAGCCCAGCAGATCCAGCGGTTCAGCGGGCCCGAAGCGCTCGGTGATCAACGGCGCCAACGTGGCCGCCAGCCGCCGCAGCGGCACCGCCCCCAAGCGGTGGGGCAGGTGCGGCGCGAACAGCTCCAGCTCCGGGCAGCGCCCCAGCAGCTCCGCCTCCAGCCGCCGGAACACCCGCGGCGTATCCCAGAGGCCATGCAGCAGCACCAGCGGTGGCCGCCGGGGCATCAACCGCCGTGGCGCGAGCGCTGCACGGCCACCACCCCCGTGAACCCCGGCACCGGCGCCCGGCACTTGCGCAGCTCCAACCGCATCGGCACCGGGCCGTACAACCGCTCGAGCACATCGAAGCTGCGCTCGGCGAAATGCTCCAGGGTGAGGCAGCGCAGCTCCCCCGCCAGCCGCTGCAGGGCCGTGATCGCGAGGCTGTAATCAAGGCTGTGCTCCAGCTGATCGGTGGCACCGGCGGCGGCCAGATCCCAGGCCAGGCTCAGATCCAGCTCAAACCACTGCCCCAGCTGTCGCTCGTGCTCGAGCACCCCCACATGGGCCCAGAGCCGCAGCCCCCGCACCACAATCCGATCGCCGCTGGCGGGGGTCATCGCATCTTCACGACTGAGGCTCACAGCGGCAGGTCGCGGTGGCTGAAGCGGCGCTCGCCGCCGGCGTAGTCGGCGGCGATGTGGCCCTCACCGCGCAGCAGGTAGCGGTAGGTCACCAACCCCTCCAGCCCCACCGGCCCCCGGGGGGGGAGGGTCTGGGTGCTGATGCCCACCTCGGCGCCGAAGCCGTAGCGGAAGCCATCGGCGAAGCGGGTGGAGCAGTTGAGGTACACCCCAGCGCTGTCCACCCCCCGCAGGAACGTCTCCGCCGTGGCGGCGTTGGTGGTGCAGATGGCGTCGGTGTGGCGGGAGCCGTAGGTGCGGATGTGCTCCAGGGCCTGGGGCAGGTCGTCCACCACCCGCACCGCCAGCACCAGGTCGGAGTATTCGGTGCGCCAGTCGTCGTCGCCGGCGGCCTGCTCCACCCCCAGGGCGCGGCTGGCGGCATCCCCCCGCAGGCTGACGCCGGCGGCGGCGAAGGCGGGCAGGGCCTGCCCCAGGAAGGCCGCCGCCGCCTCGCGGTGCAGCAGCAGCGTTTCGATGGCGTTGCAGGCGGCGGGGTACTGGGTTTTGGCGTCGATCGCCACCCGCACCGCCTGGGGAATGTCGACCTCGCGGTCGACATACAGATGGCAGATGCCATCGGCGTGGCCCAGCACCGGGATGCGGGTGTTGTCCTGGATGAAGCGCACCAGCTCATTGGAGCCGCGCGGAATGATCAGATCCACCAGGCCATCGAGCTTCAGCAGCCCCAGGCTCTCCTCACGGGAGGTGAGCAGCTCCAGGGCCTCCGGCGCCACGGCACTGGCCGCCAGCCCCCGCCGCAGGGCCGCCAGGATCGCGGCGCAGCTGCGGCTGGCCTCGCGGCCCCCCTTGAGCAACGCGCCATTGCCGGAGCGCACCGCCAGCGAGGCGATCTGCATCACCGCATCGGGCCGCGCCTCGAAGATCACCCCCAGCACCCCCAGGGGCACGCTCAGCCGCTCCAGCACCAGGCCCTCATCCAGCTCCCGGTGCAGCTGCCGCACCCCCAGGGGATCGGGCAGTTGGGCCACCTGCCGCACCCCCTCGATGGCGCCGGCCAACTTGGCCGCATCCAGCTTCAGCCGCGCCACCAGGGCCGGCGCCAGCCCATCGGCGGCGGCGCCCTCCAGGTCGGCCCGGTTGGCGGCCACGATCGCCTCGGCCTCCGCCTGCAGCGCCTCGGCCATGGCCAGCACCGCATCGCGGCGCTCACCGTCGCTGAGGCGGCCCAGGTCCATGGCGGCGCGGCGCACGGCGGCGGCCCGCTGCAGCAACTCAGGCGAAGGGTCGGGGACGCTCACAGCGGGCGGCGGCAGGGCGGCACTGGCGGCATCATCCCAGCCGATCCAGCGCCAGCCGCGCCGCCCCCAGCCGACCGGCGCCGTTGCCCAGGGCGGCGCGGCGCAGCTCCAGGCCGGCGCGGCTCTCCGCCTGCACCCGCTGCTCCAGCTCCGCCTGGGCCGCCGGCAGGAAGTGGGCGCTGGCGGCGCTGAGGCCGCCGCCGATCAGCACCAGCCGCGGCGTGAGCACGTACACCAGGGAGCTCAGGCCGATCCCCAGCCAACGGCCGTAGGCGCGCCACACCGCCAGGGCCTCGGCGTCGCCGGCATCGGCCCGGCGGCAGAGCTCCCGGGGATCCAGAGGCGACAGCCGCCCCAGGCCGCCGATGCTGCAGAACTGCTCCAGGGAGCCGCGGTTACCGCTGTTGCAGGGGGGCCCCTCGGGATCCACACAGATCAGGCCCGGCTCCGCCGCGGCACCCCCATGGCCGGTGAACAGCTGCCCCCCCAGCAGCACCCCGCCCCCCACGCCGGTGCCCAGGGTGAGCAGCAGCACGTCGTCATAGCCGCGGGCGGCGCCGGTCCAGGCCTCCCCCACCACGGCGCAGTTGCCGTCATTGGCGAGGGTGACCCGCCGCTGCAGCTGCGGCTCCAGCCACTCCGCCAGGGGCACCTGCTCCCAGCCCGGCAGGTTGATGCACACCCGCGCCACCCGGCCGGCCGCATCCATCGGGCCCGGCAGCCCCACCCCCACCAGCGGCGCCAGGCCATCGGGGTCGAGCCGCTGCACCGCCTCCACGATCGCCATCACCACGCCGCCGGGCATGGCGGGCTGGGGGGTGGGCACCTGCAGCTCCGCCAGCAGCTCGCCGCTGCGGCTGAAGCGCCCCAGCTTGATGGCGGTGCCGCCCAGGTCGATGCCGATCAGCTGGCCCATGGGGTGCCCGCTCTGCCCTGCACCCTAAAAGCGCAGGAACATCTGAATCAGGCTCTGCCAACGGCCCTCGGTGTCGATCGAGCCCTGCACCCCCACCCGATCGCTGGCCTGGTAGCGCAGGTTGAACTGGGGCGGCAGGTCGCTGCGGTCCGGGGCCGCCAGCACCGAGAAGTTGAAGCGTTCGCTCAGATCGAGGCCGATCTCCGCACCGAGGGCCAGCTTCGAGGGCAGCTGGTTGGAGGTGCTGGAGCCCGGCGCCACATCCGGCACCACGAAATAGGCCGGGTAGAGGGCAAAGGAGAGCCGATCGCCGAACAACTCGCTGGCGCCCCCCACCACCGGGGTGAGCAGCGACTGGCCCAGCACCGTGGCCAGGGCGGCGCTGGCGTTGGCCCCCAGCAGGCCCACCAGGGAGTTGCCGCCAATCAGGGCCAGCAGGCGCTCCTTCGGCAACGGCGGCGTGCTGGTGAGGGTGATGTTGTCCATCAGCCGGTCCGCGGGCCCGGTGGCCTGCAGCTTCACCTTCACCAGCCGCAGCTGCTCCAGGGATCGGGTGGGCCCCTGGGTGGCGTTGTTCCAGTCGTAGATGGTGGAGGTGCTGAGGTTGGCGCCGGAGGGGGTGGCCCCCGCCGGGCTGTCCGCCACGCTGGTGCGCAGGGCGATATCCACGTAGGGGATCAGCCCCTGGCTGGGGGTGAACACCGCCACGTTGGGGGCGTCGGGGTCGAGCCGGAAGGGGGTGATGAACAGCCCCAGTTGCCCCTTCAGCAGCCGCACCACACCGCTGATGCGGATGTCGGGATCCAGCGGCCCCCGCAGGGTGAGCACCCCGGCGGTGTTGAAGTTGAGCACGTTGGGCACGGCGATGCGCAGGTTGGGGCCGAGCTTCAGCCGCAGGCCGTTGAGCTGCACCGAGGAGAGCTTCGGCAGGTAACGGCGCAGGTCCTGGCTGGCGGCGCTCTCCAGCTGCTGACCCATCACCAGCAGGGGCTGGCGGAAGTCCCAGTCGGCCTCCGCCAGTTGCCGCAGGCTCACCGGGCGGGTGGGGGCGGCGGCGGTGGCCAGGCCGCTGGGGTTGATGTCGAAGCTGCCGCGGCTGAGCTGCAGTTCGCCCCCCAGCTCCGGCCGCCGCAGCGATCCCCCCACCAGCACCTCCCCATCCACCTGGGTCTGCAGCCGCGGAGCGGTGATCGGCACCTTTTGCAGCGCCAGTTTCAGCTGCCGCGGCGATTGCGGCACCGACGTCACCAACCCCAGGTGGCCGCTGCCGCGGATCTGCCCCGCCTGGCCCACCCGGGCGCTGAGCTGCTGCACCTCCAGTTCGGTGAAATCGAACAGCACCACCGCATCCAGCTCGCGCAGCAGCTGGCCCGCCAGCAGCAGCTCCCCCTCGCGGAAGCGCAGGAAGCCGTTGGCCACCGGCGCCAGCCTTGAGCCCCGCACCAGCAGCTGCAGGTCGGCGCTGCCCTGGCGCCACTCCAGCCCCGGCCCCCCCAGCACCGAGAGGAAGCGCAGGCCATCGCCGCGGCTGGAGACCCGCAGCTCCAGGCCGGTGGCGGCGGCCTGCAGCGGAATCACGCCCTTGAGGTCGACGCTGTTGCTGGCCCCGCCGCTGCGCAGGGCCCAATCGAGCCGCAGCCGGTTGTTCTCCAGGGCGATGCGGCCGCGGTCGAGCTGCAGCGGCCGATCCTGCAGACCCGCATCCTGCAGGGCCAGCTCCAGCTCCAGCTGCGGCGGCCGACCCCGGCCCCCCAGGCCGTAGCGCCCCTGCAGCGACAGCGAGCCCCGCAGCCCCTCCGGCACCGGCGCCAACAGGGCCATCAGGGCCAGGGGCAGGTATTGAATGCTGAAGCTGCCGCTGCGGTCCAGCGGACCCTGCAGCCGCACCAGCACCGGCTCCCGGCTGAGGGCCAGGTCCCGGTCGTCGCCCCGCAGCCACAGGTGGCCGCGGCTGCGCAGGTCGATGAACAGCCGGTCGGAGCGGCTGCCCACCAGGGTGAGGTCGGCATCGAGCACCGCCTCCAGATCCGCCGGGTTGAGCGTGGCCCCGGCGGCGGGGGCCACGGGCGGGTTGGCCACCGCCAGGTCGGCACGGGCCTGGCGCAGCACCGCCAGCTGCCGGGAGAGATCCAGCCCCAGGGTGCCGGTGTCCAGGGGGCCCAGGTCGGCGGCACGGCCGCTGGGCAGGGTGGGGGCCCCATTCCACAGGGGCCAGGCCGCCAGCAGCTGGCGCAGGGCGAGCCCCCCCAGCTGGCGGGCCTCAAAGCGGGTCCACAGGGCGCCGGAGGGTTCGGTGCGGGCCCGGAACCCCACCGCCGACTGGCGGCCATCGGCCCAGCGGCCCCGCAGCTCCAGCCGCCGGCCCCGCAGGCTGCCGCTGGCGCTGAGGCTGCGGCCGTACACCCCCAACACCTGGGGGCCAGCGATGCGCACATCGGCCGCCAGGGCCAGGGGCTGGAGCTCCAGCTGGCCCGATCCGCTGAGGTTGCCCTGCAGGGGGCGGAACACCTGGCGCGGCCCCAGGGCCAGCTGCAGCCCCGCCAGGGGAACATCCTGGCCGCTCCAGCGGTAGCGCTTCGGGCTGCCGCTCAGCTGCAGGCGGCCCCGGCCCCGTTGCAGCTCCAGCTGGGTGGGGAAGCCGCGGCGGTCGAGCCGCGCCTGCAGCAGCCCCGCCGCCGCCGGCGCCAGGGGTTGCAGCCGCAGGCGGGCGTCGGCGCCGAGGCCGCCCCGCAGCTCCCCGCGCCAGCTCTCCCGCAGCCACACGGGGCCGGCGCCGGGGTCCCGCACCAGCAGCTGCAGGTCGGAGCGGAGCGCCTGCAGCGGCCCCCGCAGGTCACCCCAGGCGTCCAGCTCCCCCCGCAGGCGGGTGCCCACCAGGGCACTGAGGCGCTCCAGGGGGAAGCGGCGCAGATCAAAGCGCAGCTGCAGCGGACCGCCACGGGGCCCGAGGGGCAGCCGGCCACGGGCGCTGAGCCGCTCGGACGCGAGATCCTCCAGCTCCAGCTGGCCGGGGCGCCAGCGCAGCCGCGCCACCAGATCCCCCAGCAGGGGATTGCGCCGCTGGCTCAGATCCAGCTGCAGCTGCAGCCCCGTCCAGGGGCCCCGCTGGCGCAGCTGGGCCTGCAGCTGCGGCCGGGGCCCCAGCAGCGGTGCCAGCTGGGGGGGCAGGCCGCGCAGCAGCTGCAGGCTCTGGCTGCGCAGATCCAGGCGCGGCCACAGCTCACCGCGGGCCTGCAGCACCGCCTCCCGGTGCCGCAGCTGCAGGTTGGGCACCAGTACCGCCAGGGCGGGGCGGTTGCGGATGGCTACCTGCGCCTGCAGTTGCAACCCCCGCAGGCGGCCCTGCAGCCGCAGATCGGGGCGGCGCCAGGGGCCCGCCAGCTGGGCCGTGAGCGTGTCCTTGGCGCGGGCGTCGCGGGCCTGCAGCCGCAGCTGCAGCCAGCCGCCGGGGGGATGGGAGCGGCGGGCCGCCAGTTGCAGCTGGCCGGAGAGGCGGCCGCGCCAGTCGGCCAGCCGCAGGGCCGCGGGATCCAGGGCCAGCCCCTGGGGGCTGCAGCGCAGGGTCAGGGGGTCGCCGGCCAGGGGCTGGGGCAGGCCCGGCAGCCGCCATTGCCACCCCTGCAGCCGCAGCACACCGCGGCAGCCATTGGCGCCGGGGCGCCGCTGCAGCGCCAGGCTGCCCTGCAGCGTTCCCCGCAGGCGTCCCCCCAGCTGCTGCTGCAGGCCGGGGGGCAGCAGGGCCAGGGCCGGCTCGAGGGGAAGGCGGCTGGGTTGCAACTGCAACTCCAGGCTGCGCTGGCGCCACTGCAGCCGGCCGCCGAAGCGCAGCTGCCCCCCCTGGGCCGGCTCCAGCTGGCCGCCCCAGCCGATCTGGCGCTGCCACAGCGACAGCTCGGCATCACCCCGCAGCCGCAGGGACAGCGGTTGCGGGGATGCAGCGGTGAACAGCTGCACCCGGGCCGGATCCGCCAGGCGGATGCGCAGCCCCAGCCGCGGCGGCGGCAACGGCTTCTGCGGCGGCAACTCCCAGTAACTGCCGCGGCGGTTGGCCCGCAGCCGGGCCTCGGGCCGCTGCAGCTGCAGCTCCAGCACCAGGGCCCGCTGCCAGAGGCTGCGCAGCGGATCCACCCCCAGGGCCAGCCCCTCGGCCTGCACCGTGGAGGGGTTGTCCGCCCCGGGGAGGAAGCGGCTGGGCCCCACCTGGAAACCGAGGCCGAAGGGCTGCAGGCCCCGGTAGGCCCCCAGCCGCAGCGGGTGCCCCATGATCCGGCCCAGTTGCCGCTCCAGCCTGGGTTTCTGCTGGCCGTAGATCCGCTCCGCCAACCGGTCGAGCGCCAGCCAGCCGGCCCCGAGCCCCACGGCCGTGCCGGCCACAACGGCTCCCGTCAACAGCGCCACCGGCTGGGGGACGCCCCCTGGGCGACCGGAGCGGCGACGCGGTCGGAGGCTCGGGCGGCCCGTGGGTCTCAGCGGCTGAGCAGGCCGCAATATAAAGGTGTTCTCCGGTCTCGCCGATCCCCCATGCGTGCTGATCCGCTGCTGCTCACCGCCGGCGAGTGGCTGGGCATTGCCGGGGGGGTGCTGCTGTTGCTCACGGTGGTGGGATTCGTGGCCCGCTGGGGCATCCGCTTCCGCCTGGTGGGGGTCACCAGCTTCACGGTGCTGCTCTCCCTCTCCTGCCTGGCCTTCGCCGTGAGCTACGCGCCGCGCATCCTGGTGGAGGGGGCGGTGAGCGTGCCGGTGGTGTTCGACAACGGCGCCGACCTGGTGATCGCGGCGGCCCCCGCCGACCTGGACCCCGCCAGCTATGGCCCCAGCGTGGAGCAGGTGGCCCGCAACCTGCGGGGCAGCGGCCGCAACGCCAGCACCGTGGAGGTGCGGCTGCGGCGGGTGGAACCCAGCGCCGCCGGCACCGATCGGCCGGTGATCCTGGCGGCGGCCCGCCGCAACCTGGCGGATGGCCAGGTGACCCTGCTGCCCTGAGTGCCGGACCCACCGTTGAACCCACCGCTGTATCCGCTGCCCCGCCCGTTTGCGCGGGAGCAGGCCCAGCTGCAGGCCCGCGGCATCGGCAGCTGGGAGGAGCTGGCGGCCCTCACGGATGCCGAGCTGCGGCAGCTGGCCAGCCGCGGTGGGGCCCTGGAGCGGCAGCTGCGCAAGCTGCGGGGCCAGGCCCAGCTGGTGAGTGAGCTCGCGCTGCAGCCCCATGAGGCGGCGCTGCTGCTCTATGCCGGCATCGCCAGCAGCCAGGGGCTGGCGGTGGCCTCACCGCAGCAGCTGCTCACCCAGCTGGGGCGGCTGGAGCGCTCCCTGCTGGGCATGGCGCCGCCGCGGGTGGATGCCGCCACGGTGCGCCGCTGGATCCAGCGGGCCCAGGCCCGCTCCGGTCGCTCGGCGAACTGACCCCCACCCCCAGGCAGCCGCAGGCCGCAGCTCTGAAATGGAGCCATGGGCCAGATGCCACGCTCCCACCGCCGGCCGTCGCGGGCCACCGCGCAGCCGGTCGCTCACCCGACCGTGCACCCCGCCGCGGTGGCCGCAGGGCTGGCGCTGCTGGCCGCCCTGGCTCCGGCCGCGGCCCTGGCCAATTCCCCGCTGCTGGATTCGGTGAAGCGCAACCCGCAGCGGGCCCGTGCCATCTGCGCCGAACTCAAGGAACTCAACGCCCAGGGCCTCTCCTACACCTCCCCCCAGGCGGTGGCCCAGGTGGGCGCCAAGCAGGGGCTCAGCAAGACCGACGCCGAGATTCTGTCCACCTATGTGGTGGGGCTCTACTGCCCCGACGTTCGCTGAGGTGAGCCCCCCGGCGGCGCCGAGGGTGAGCGACGCCTGGCAGGACATGGCTGATGGCGTGCGGCTCTGCAGCCGCATCTGGACCCCACCGGGCGACGGCCCCTGGCCGGTGCTGCTGATGCGCCAGCCCTACGGGCGGGCCATTGCCTCCACGGTCACCTACGCCCACCCCCGCTGGTACGCCGGCCACGGCTATGCGGTGGTGGTGCAGGACGTGCGCGGCCGCGGCGACTCCGAGGGCCAGTTCCGCGGCTTCCCCCAGGAGGCGGCGGACGGCTCCGCCACCCTCGCCTGGCTGCGGCGGCAGCCCTGGTGCAACGGCCGCATCGGCAGCTACGGCTTCTCCTATCAGGGGCTCACCCAGCTGCTGCTGGCGGATCCGGAGCACCTGCCCGACGCCCTGGCCCCCGCCATGTGCGGCCTCGAGGAAGGGCCCCACTGGGCCTGCAGCGGCGGGGCCCATTGGTGGGCCCTGGGGCTGGGCTGGGGTCTGCAGCTGGCGGCCCAGGGCTGCCGCCGCCGCGGCGACAGCGCCGGCTGGCAGCGCATCCGCCGCAGCCTGGAGGACGGCAGCTTCCTGCGGGAGGGGCCGTCGCTGCTGGAGCAGCTCGACCCCGACGGCATGGCGCGGCGCTGGCTCGGCAGCGACCCCGCCGACGCCGACCCCTGGCCCAGCCACGAACCGCCCGCAGCCCTCTGGCGCCGGCCGATGCTGTTGATCGGCGGCTGGCACGATCCCCACCTGGCCGGCGTGCTGCAGCTGTGGCAGCGGGCCCGGGCCGCCGGCGGTTCACCCTGGCTGCGGATCGGCGCCTGGAGCCATCTGCACTGGCACGGCGGCATCGATGCGCTGCAGCTCGCCTTCTTCAACCAGCACCTCAAGGGGCAGCCCGAGCCCCAGCCCGGCCCGCCCCTGCTGCTGCAGAACCTCGGCGATCAGCGCTGGCAGCCCCACAGCCCGGAGCAGGGCTCCGGCCAGCGCTGGGGCCTGGCCAGCAACGGCCTGGCGGCGGTGGACAGCCAGGAGGGCCAATTGCTGGAGCCCTCCCCGGCCGGCAACGGCGCAGCGGCGGTGGTGCTGGTGCACGACCCCTGGCGCCCCCTGCCGGGCCGGGGCGGCCCCCTGGGCCTCGATGCCGGCCCCGTGGAGCGGGGCGATCTCGACCAGCGCACCGACGTGGCCTGCTTCAGCGGCGCCGCCGCCACGGCGCCCATGGAGCTGCTGGGGCAGCCGCAGCTCCTGATCCAGGCGGCGGCGGATCAGCCGGGCTTCGACCTCTGCGTGGCCCTCTCGGTGCTCGGGGTGGAGGGTGGCGTGCGCCAGCTGAGCAGCGGGGTGGCGCGGTTCCTGGGGGAGGCCTGCCTGGAGCCCCAGCCGCGGATTGTGGCGCTGCAGCCCCTGCTGCTCACCCTGGCGCCCGGGGAGCGCCTGCGCCTCTCCATCGGCCTGGCGGCCTGGCCCCAGATCGCCGTGAACCCCGGCGACGGCTCGCTTCCCCGGGGCGGCAGCGGCCCCGACCACCGCACCATCACCGTGGCGCTGCAGCTGGCCGGAGCGGAGCTGAGCATCCAGCCGATGGTTGGGGCAAACTGAGGCCCGCCTGCCCAGCCCCCCGATGCCGCGCCTGCCGCGTCCCGCCGCCCTCGCCCTGCTGGCCGCGACCCTGCTGGGCAGCACCACGGCCCTGACGCCGGCGCCCCTGCGGGCCCAGCCCGCCGCCGGCACCACCACCGCACCAGCCCCAACACCGGCCCTCACCGTGGAGCAGGCCCGCGCCGCGGCGGTGCGGATCCTGGAGGCCATCAAGACCGGCGATGCCAACGCCCGCTATGCGCAGTTCTCCGATGCCCTCAAGGCGGTGAGCAGCCCATCGATGGTGGCGGCCACCATGCGGACTCAACCGAAGGTGCTCGGCTACCAGCTGCTGAGCGTGCGCGGCGGCATGAAAACCAGCACCGTGGAGGCGGAGCTGCGCACGGCCCGCGGCAACCGGGTGCTGTTCATCGTGATCAACGGCAAGGGCCAGATCGAGCGCTACTACGTGGACCGCGCCGATGACCCCACCAGCAAGGTGGCGCTGCAGTTCGTGCAGGCCATCAGCGGCGGCCACTTCATCAGCGCCCACAGCTTCCTGAGCCCCAGCTTCCAGAAGGAGATCAGCCCCGCCTCGCTGCAGGCCAAGTGGCTGGGGCTGCAGCGGGAAACCGGCAGCTTCGTGAAGGTGGGCCGGGCCGTGGAGGCCGAAAGCACCCCCGACATGCGCCTGGTGCTGGTGAACGTGGAGTTCAACCGCCTCAGCGACAACCTCTACGTGATCCTCGACAGCAGCAACGAAATCATCGGGGTGGATTTCCCCGAGAACCCGGCGGGCCCAGCACCGGTTCGCTAGGGGCCTGCGTAGGCCCTTGCTGGCAGAACCCCGGGCCCACGGGAAAACCGGCGTAAGCTCCCAGCCAGGCTTCTGCGCTCGAACCTGTGCTGGCTCAGCTCGACTGGATGGTGGACGATGCCCAGCGCCTGGCGGAGTGCCGGCATGACCATCCCTTCGCGGTGCTGGGGCCCCAGCCCCTCGACTGCGGCAACTGGGTGGTGCGGGTATGGATGCCCGAGGCGGAACGGGTGGAGCTGATGGTGGGGGGCACGGCCCAGCCCATGGCCACCCCCCACCACCCCTGGATCTTCGAAGCCCAGCTGCCCAGCGACCCCGGCAGCGGCTACCAGGTGCACGTGCTGCGCGGCGGCATCGAGCACGTGGCCCACGACCCCTGGGCCTTCCGTGAGGAATGGATGGGCGAGCTGGATCGCCACCTGTTCGCCGAGGGCAACCACCACCACATCTGGGAGCGCATGGGCGCCCATGTGGTGACCCGCAACGGCGTGGCCGGGGTGATGTTCTGCCTGTGGGCCCCCAACGCCCGCAGCGTGTCGGTGCTGGGCAACTTCAACGGCTGGGATGGGCGCCACCATCCGATGCAGTCGCGGCTGGGGGGCTGCTGGGAGTTGTTCGTGCCGGGGCTCAAGCCCGGTGAGATTTACAAATACGAAGTGCGCACCCAGGCGGGGCACTGCTACCAGAAGGCCGACCCCTACGGCTTCCGCCACGAGGTGCGCCCCAACCACGGCTCCGTGGTGGAGCCCCTGGCGGGCTACAGCTGGGCCGACGGCAGCTGGATGCAGGAGCGCGACAGCCGCAACCCCCTGGACCAGCCCATCGCGGTGTACGAGATGCACCTGGGCAGCTGGATGCACGCCGCGGCCGACCAGCCCTACATCGAACCCGACGGCACGCCACGCCCGCCGGTGCCCGCCGCCGACCTCAAACCCGGCGCCCGCCTGCTCACCTACCCGGAGCTCGCCGATCGGGTGATCCCCTACGTGAAGGCCCGCGGCTTCACCCACATCGAACTGATGCCCCTGTCGGAGCACCCCTTCGATGGCTCCTGGGGCTATCAGGTGACGGGCTGGTACGCCCCCACCAGCCGCTTCGGCGGCCCCGATGAATTCCGCGCCTTCGTGGACCGCTGCCACGCCGAGGGGATCGGCGTGATCCTCGACTGGGTGCCGGGCCACTTCCCCAAGGACGCCCATGGCCTGGCCTTCTTCGACGGCCAGCACCTCTACGAGCACGCCGACCCCCGCATCGGCGAGCACAAGGAGTGGGGCACCCTGATCTTCAACTACAGCCGCAACGAGGTTCGCAACTTCCTGGTTGCCAACCTGGTGTTCTGGTTTGAGCAGTTCCACATCGACGGCATCCGTGTGGATGCGGTGGCCTCGATGCTCTACCGCGACTACCTACGCCCCGACGGCGAGTGGATTCCCAATGAGCACGGCGGCCGCGAGAACACCGAGGCGGTGCAGTTCCTGCAGCAGGCCAACCACGTGCTGTTCCAGCACTTCCCGGGGGCGCTCTCGATCGCCGAGGAATCCACCACCTGGCCGATGGTGACCAAGCCCACCGACATGGGGGGCCTGGGGTTCAACCTCAAATGGAACATGGGCTGGATGCACGACATGCTCGATTACTTCGAGCTGGATCCGTGGTTCCGCCAGTTCCACCAGAACAACGTCACCTTCTCGATCTGGTACGCCTACACCGAGAACTTCATGCTCGCCCTCAGCCACGACGAAGTGGTGCACGGCAAGAGCAACCTGCTGCACAAGATGCCGGGCGACGACTGGCAGAAGTTCGCCAACGTGCGTGCCCTGCTGGCCTACATGTGGACCCACCCGGGCAAAAAGACCATCTTCATGGGGATGGAATTCGGCCAGCGGGCCGAATGGAACGTGTGGGGCGACCTGCAGTGGGACCTGCTGCAGCACGAACCCCACCAGGGCATCCAGCGTCTGGTGGACGACCTCAACGCCTTTTACAAGGCCGAGCCGGCCCTGTGGCGCGATGACTTCGACCAGTACGGCTTCCAGTGGATCGATTGCAACGACAACCGCCACTCCGTGATCAGCTTCATGCGCCGCGAGAGCACCACCGGCCGCTGGCTGGTGGTGGTGGCCAACTTCACCCCCCAGAGCCACTCCCACTACCGCGTCGGTGTGCCGGTGAGCGGCTTCTACACCGAGGTGTTCAACACCGATGGGGAGCGCTACGGCGGCAGCAACCTGGGCAACCTGGGGGGCAAGTTCACCGATGAATGGGGCATCCACGGCTACGAGCACTCCCTCGACCTCTGCCTGCCACCCCTCTCGGTGCTGGTGTTCCAGCGGGACGACAAACGCAGCCAGGAGCCGCTGTGTGACGAAACCGCCGTGGAGGGCGGGCTGCTCGGGTAGGTTCGCGCTTCGTCTTTTCGTCGCCCATGTCCGCCAACGCCCCACTGCTGCTTCGCGCCGCCCGAGGTGAGCAGGTGGAGCGTCCGCCGGTGTGGATGATGCGCCAGGCCGGCCGGTACATGAAGGTGTACCGCGACCTGCGGGACCGCCACCCCGGTTTCCGGGAGCGCTCCGAAAACCCGGATCTCTCCTATGAGATCTCGATGCAGCCGTTCCACGCCTTCAAACCCGACGGCGTGATCCTGTTCTCCGACATCCTCACGCCCCTGCCGGGCATGGGCATCGATTTCGACATCGTGGAGAGCAAGGGGCCCCTGATCCAGGACCCCATTCGCACCATGACCCAGGTGGAGGCGCTGCACCCCCTGCAGCCGGCCGAGAGCATGCCCTTCGTGGGTGAGGTGCTCACCCGCCTGCGCCAGTCCGTGGGTAATGAGGCGGCGGTGCTGGGCTTCGTGGGCGCCCCCTGGACCCTGGCGGCCTATGTGGTGGAGGGCAAGAGCTCCAAGAACTACGCCGTGATCAAGGCGATGGCGTTCCAGGAGCCCCAGCTGCTGCACCGCCTGCTGGACCACTTCGCCGAATCCATCGCCACCTACCTGCGCTACCAGATCGATTCCGGCGCCCAGGTGGTGCAGATGTTCGATTCCTGGGCCGGGCAGCTGAGCCCCATGGATTACGACACCTTCGCCGCCCCCTATCAGAAGAAGGTGGTGGACCTGGTGAAGCAGACCCACCCCGACACCCCCTTCATCCTCTACATCTCCGGCAGCGCCGGCGTGATCGAGCGCATGGCCCGCACCGGGGTGGACATCGTGTCCCTCGACTGGACCGTGGACATGGCCGAAGGCCTGGCCCGCCTGCCGGAGCACGTGGGTGTGCAGGGCAACGTGGACCCCGGCCTGCTGTTCGGCACCCCGGAGGCGATCCGCGCCCGCATCGACGACACCGT
>Ga0194113_10002551_pt1 | contig 24800 bp, 17 predicted proteins | sample TA2MahC200mmetaG_FD_146193 | JGI IMG/M metagenome (GOLD analysis project Ga0194113, IMG submission 146193) | Freshwater microbial communities from Lake Tanganyika, Tanzania - TA2015017 Mahale Deep Cast 200m | ecosystem: Environmental > Aquatic > Freshwater > Lake | place: Tanzania: Lake... | reverse complement strand
GGCGTGGAGCTGTGCCGGCTGTTGCTCGGCCATCCTGAGGTGAAGATCACCTACGTCGGCGGCCACGCGACGGTGGGCCAGCCGGTGTCGGAGATCCACCCGCAGCTTCGCGGCCATCTCGACATGCAGATCGAGGAGTCCGATCCACAGGTCGCCATCGAGCGCTGCGAGTTCCTCTTCTTCTCGCTGGAGCACAAGGTCGGCGTGCCATGGATTCGCCAGGCGCTGGAGGCGGGGCGGAAGGTCTTCGACTTCTCGGCGGACTTCCGGTTCACGAGTGCGGAGGCGTACGCGCGCAACTACGGCGAGCACCCGGCGCCCGATCTGCTGGCCCAGGCGGTCTACGGTCTGCCTGAGCTCCATCGCGACGCCGTCCGCAAGACGAAGCTCGCGGCCCTGCCCGGCTGCTACCCGACGAGCGCGATCCTGGGCCTCGCGCCGCTCGCGCAGGATCGGCTGATCCAGACCGACTTCGTCGTGATCGACAGCAAGTCCGGGATCTCCGGCGCGGGCCGGACGAAGTGGACGCTCAACTACCACTTCCCCGAGGCCAACGAGCGCGTCGCCGCGTACAGCCCGGGCGTGCATCGGCACGCGGCGGAGATGGACCAGGAACTCAGCCTGCTGGGCGAGCCCGTCAGCGTGACCTTCACTCCGCATCTCATCCCGATGACGCGCGGCATCCTGACGACCGCCTACGCGCTGCTGAAGGAGGACCGCATTGCCGCCGACCTCCTCGCGCGGTATCGTGAGTTCTACGCGGGTGAGCCGTTCATCGAGGTCATGCCGGAGGGCGAGTTCCCGGCCTCCAAGTTCGCGTACGGCTCCAACAAGTGCTTCATCGGCCTGACCGTACAGCCCGGCACTCGCAAGGTGATCGTCGTCAGCGCCATCGACAACCTCATCAAGGGCCAGGCGGGCGCGGGCGTGCAGTGCATGAACCTGATGTGCGGCTTCGACGAGACCGCCGGCCTCACCGGCGCGCCCGTCTGGCCGTAGGCCTCAGAGGAGACATCGCCATGTCCTACACCGACATTCCCGGCAACGTGACCGCTCCACAGGGCTTCCGGGCGGCGGCCATGAACTGCGGCGTCAAGCCCGACAAGCCTGACCTCGTGCTGATCCACTCGGACCATCCGGCGGCCGCTGCCGCGACGCTGACGACCAACCAGTTCCGCGCGGCGCCCACGTATGTGACCGAGAGCGTTGTCGCGGATGGGGCGGCGCGGACCATCGTGGCCAACAGCGGCAACGCGAACTGCGCGACCGGCGCGCAGGGCCTCGCGAACGCCCAGCGCATGGGGCAAGCCGCGGCGGCGGCGACGGGGGTCCTTCCTGCGGAGGTCGTCGTCTGTTCGACGGGGGTCATCGGCCATCAGCTTCCCATCGAGAAGATCGAAGCCGGGATCGCGGCCTTGGGCGGGCAGCTCGGACAGACCGACCCCGAGACCATCGCGCGCTCGATCATGACTACGGATACGTACCCCAAGGCCGTGTCCATCGAGTTCGACCTCGGCGGCACCCCGGCCCGCATCGGTGGCATCTGCAAGGGCGCCGGGATGATCCACCCCAACATGGCGACGATGCTCGCGTTCTTCACGACGGATGCGCCCATCGTGCCGGAGCTGCTGCGCAAGGCCCTGCGCGACGCCGTGAACGTGAGCTTCAACTGCATCTCGGTGGATGGCGACCAGAGCACGAACGACACGGTCGCGATCCTCGCCAACGGCGCGTGCGGCGCGCTGACCATTGAGTGCGAGGATGACCCGCGCTACCCCGTCTTCGCCGACGCTTTGCGCTACTGCTGCACGGTGCAGGCGCAGCGGATCGCGTGGGACGGCGAGGGCGCGAGCAAGCGAATCACGATCGACATCACGGGCGCGCGCACGTGGGACGAGGCCCGGCAGATCGGCCGGCACCTGGCGAACTACACGCTGCTGAAGGTCGCCTACTGGGCGCGGGACTTCAACTGGGGTCGCATCGCGGCGGGAGCGGGAGCGGCCGGCGTCCCGATCGACACGTCACGTGTGAACATCGACTGGTGCGGGATCCGCACCTTCGCCGCAGGCGAGCCGCAGGCGTTCGACGTTGCCGCCGGCCGCCAGGCCCTCGCCGCCGATGACATCGCGATCACCGTTGACCTCGGCCTCGGGGACGCCTGCTGCACCGTCTGGACCTGCGACCTCACGCCCGCCTACATCGAGTTCAACGCCATCGACGAGCTGTAGCCGTTGTGGGAGCGGCTTCAGCCGCGAAGGAGCTACCTCATGGCCTCCGCACCCGAGATCGCCCGAGTCCTCCTGGAGGTCCTGCCCTACATCGAGCGCCACAGCGGGCAGACCTTCGTCATCAAGATTGGCGGCAGCGCGATGGACAAGAGCGACTGCCTGGCGAACTTCGCCACCGACGTCGTGCTCCTGCAGCATCTGGGCGTCAAGCCCGTCATCGTGCACGGCGGTGGGCCGGAGATCAGCGGCTACATGAACCGCCTCGGCATTGAGCCGCGCTTCGTCGAAGGCCTACGCGTCACCGACGAGGACACGCTGTGTGTCGCGCAGATGGTTCTCATCGGCCTCACGGGCAAGCGGATCGTCACCGCGCTGCATCAGGCCGGCGGACGGTCTGTCGGCCTCAGCGGGATCGACGGGGGCCTCCTCGTCGCGGAGAAGCTGTGCAGAGAGGGCTGCGACGTGGACCTGGGCTGCGTGGGCGATGTCACCGAGGTGAACGCGACCGTGCTTCACCAGCTCCTCGCCGACGGGTACATCCCGGTGGTAGCGCCCCTCGCCGCGGACCGCAAGGGCAATCACTACAATGTGAACGCCGATCATGTCGCGGGGCAGATTGCGGCGGAGCTGAAGGCCGCGAAGATGCTCAACCTCACGGACGTCAAGGGCTTCCTGCGGGACCCCGATGATCCCGCGTCCCTGGTCAGTGTCCTCTCTCTCGAGGACGCCAAGGCAGCCCTGACAGACGACTCGGCGAAGGGCGGCATGCTGCCGAAGCTCGAAGGCTGCGTGACGGCGGTCGAGATGGGCGTCGAGCGCGCCCACCTCATCGACGGCCGCGTGCCCCATGCGCTGCTCATCGAGTTGTTCACGGACGGAGGGTGTGGAACGATGATTGCCAGGTGATGGGTGATCGGTGATGGGTGATGGGGTACGGCAACGACAGGGAGGCTTGCGATGACGACCAACGAGATCATCCAGCTCACCACGCAGTACGTGATGAACACGTATGGCCGGCAGCCCGTGGCGTTCGTGCGCGGGAAGGGGTGCCGGCTGTGGGATGCCGAGGGTGAGGAGTACCTCGACTTCCTCGCGGGGATCGCGGTGTGCGGTCTGGGGCACGCGCCGGAGGCGGTCGCCGAGGCCATCGGCGAGCAGGCGAAGCGCCTGCTGCACACTTCGAACCTCTACCACATCGCGCCGCAGTCGCTGCTCGCCCGCGAGCTGTGCCGCATCTCGTATGCGGACAAGGTCTTCTTCTGCAACAGCGGGATGGAGGCCAACGAGGCGGCGATCAAGCTCGCGCGCAAGCACTCGCTGAAGAAGCACGGCGAGGGCCGGGCCGAGATCATCACCGCCGAGCACTCGTTCCATGGGCGCTCGCTGGGCACGCTCGCCGCGACCGCGAAGTACCACCGCCAGGACCACTTCGCTCCCCTCGCGCCGGGCTTCGTACACGTGCCGTGGGATGATGTGCCCGCGCTGGAGGCCGCGATCACCGACCACACGTGCGCGATCCTCCTGGAGCCGGTGCAGGGCGAGGGCGGCGTGCACGTGCCCTCGCCGGACTACCTGAAGCAGGTGCGCGGCCTGTGCGACCAGTACGAGCTGCTGCTGATCCTCGACGAGGTGCAGACGGGGATGGGCCGGACGGGCAAGTGGTTCGGCTACGAGCACTTCGGCATCGAGCCCGACATCATGACGCTCGCCAAGGCACTCGGTTCGGGGATGCCGATCGGCGCGTGCCTCGCCACCGACGAGGTCGCCTCAGCCTTCGAGCCCGGCGACCATGCCACAACGTTCGGGGGGAACTACCTGGCCTGCGCAGCGGGCCTGGCGACCATCGAGGCGATGGAGCAGGGCGACGTGCTCGCGAACGCGACCGCGCGTGGTGAGCAGCTCGACGCGGGCCTGCAGGCCCTCGCTGGGAAGCATGAGGCGGTCTCGAACGTGCGTGGTCTGGGCTTGCTGCGGGCGTTCGACATTGCGGGCGACGTGGCCGGCGCTGTGCAGAGCGCGTGCTTCAAGCGCCGCCTCATCGTGATCGCCCTGGGGACCTACGGCATCCGCCTTGCGCCGCCGCTGATCGTGAGCGAGGCGGACGTTGCGGAAGCCCTCGCCATCCTCGACGAGAGCCTCGCCTCTGTCCTTACCTGAGCCGTCTGCCGTCTTCCGCCGTTCTTCAAGTCTTCGAATCTTCCCCTTTCTTGACCGTCACTCGATCAGCACCGGCGGGCCGGGGACGATCATGTGGACGACCAGCCAGACGGTGAGGATGAAGCAGATGCCCAGCACGAGTCCGAAGGCCATGGGGCGGTAGGCGCTGAAGGACTTGTACCCCGCCAGGCGGATGACCGCGACCTTCCAGAGCCAGCCGATCAGGACCGACAGCCAGTAGCGGTCGATGGGCCAGCCGAGCCACGCCACGAAGCCGAGCGGATGCCACGGCCACCACAGGAAGCGCTGCCGCATGGCGACCAGGAGGAAGGTGGTCGCCCCGCCGAGGCCGATGGCGCCCCAGTTGCCGAGGGTCATCTCCTCGGGCGTCTGGAGCCGCCGGGCGAGCGCGTTGGTGGTGTTCAGCGAGGAGCCCTGCGGCCACCAGCCGAGCTTCGGCACGCTCCACGTGTAGATCGTGTAGATGGACGAGACATGCGCGCAGAGGATCGCGACCACGATGGCCGCGTACATCGCGCCGAACATCAGCCGGCGGTCGATGTGCCCCAGTGAGCCCAGCTTGAAGCCCTGCAGCACGGCGGTGAGGTTCATCGTGGCTGTAGCGCGAATCTGCGCCCAGCTCGTCATCGTCATCAGCGCGACATTGCGCGCGCCGACTTGCTTGACGCCGGCCATGTCGAAGATGACCTCGTTCAGGCGGAAGGGGCTGGAGTAGATGAACATGCCCGCCTCGCAGATCACCCGCGCGACCACGAGGCTGACCACCACGAACGAGGCGTACATGAGGATCGCCCACGTGAGGGACATCCCCACCTTCGCGCACCACCACCAGATGAACAGCATCCCCAGGATGAAGCCGGGCGCCGCGATCACATGCAGCGGGTCGCTCGGCTTCCCGCGACCTATGGCCCCCGTCAGGCCGCCGCGGAAGGCCTCGGCGAGGTACTTCCGCGCCGACCAGAGCAGCGCTAGGCCCAGCACAGCGTAGCCCCCGACGGTCTGGAAGGCGAAGAAGTCCCAGTGGTTGGTCTGCAGGCCGACGGCTTCCCGCGTGAAGGTCTCCAGCAGCCGCAGCCAGTAGCTGAACCACAGGCTGAAGCCGACCTCGGCCGACAGCAGGTAGGAGATGCCGATCATCTCCGGGTAGACGTGCAGCGGCAGGCGGTTGAGCACCCGCGCCGGCCCCTCGGCGAAGATGACGCCGCCGACCTTCTGCATGTTGATGTCGGGCACGCCCGGGTAGTAGGTGTGCAGGCCCTTCAGCACGTAGATGCCCGTCGCGACGGCGAAACAGACCCACAGCATCGGGCTGCGGAAGGCGCTCGCGACCGGCTGCCCGTCGCGGCTCACCAACTCGGCCGGCACGGCCGTCAGCGGGTAGAGGACCTTCTCCTGGTCCTCCCACCGATGGGCCATCAGCCCGGCGAAGCACAGGATCACCCAGTACAGCGCGAACCAGAACGGCGTCCAGACCAACAGCGGCGTCACCCACTTGCCCCACGGGATGCTCGCGCCGGGCGGCACGCCCTCGAAGGCGTAGCGGATGACGGGATCGTCGCGGTCTTTCGAGGGGACGAGGTAGGGGTTCAGGTCCTGGAGGTAGAGGCCGGGCTTCGCGATGTCGGGCGTGGCGTAGTAGACGATCCCGATCTGGTTGAGGTAGACGTGCTGGCTGAACTCCTGCCCCGGCACCGCGGCCATCGCCATGAGCATCCCGAAGATCAGCAGCGTCTCCTTGCGCCGGAGCCCTTGCCGTCTCGTCAGCCGCCGCAGCACCCACGTGATCAGCGCCAGCGCGAGCAGCACCGTCACGGCGCCGCGCGGGAGGTAGCCGGTGCCGATGATCTCGTAGCGCAGCAGCACCGAGAACGACCCGGCCACGGCGAACGCGGCGACGATGACCAGGCCCAGAATGAGCGCACGGCCGCTGCCCGATCGCTCCTCAGGCAGGGCCGCGGTGTCCTCGAGACGCATCGCACGGGCTTACTTCGCCCGGCCCCGCCCAGGCCCCTTCCGCCTCAGGCGACGGGCGCCTCACCCCAGCGTGCAGGTTACGAACCCCGGCCCCTTCCCACGGCTGCTGAGGTAGTCGTCCATGGCCTGCGCCAACCCGAGGAGCGTGGGCTCGATGGCGATGGGCTCCGTCCCGCGGTGGACAGACACGCGGTCGATCCCGTCGAGATGCTTGGCGTGGAGTCGCGCCACGTCAGCCTCCCCGTACACCCGGGCGAACAGCCCGCACTCGGGGAAGCTCTCGGCAGACCAGTTGCTGGTGGTCGTCAGGCAGGCTCCATCGGCAAAGCGCGTGACGAACTCGGTATACGCTTGCCCGTCAATCGCCTGCATGTGGACGCCCCACCACAGGCTGCCCGGGGCCCCGTACCCCCGCACAAGCACGGCCTCGGCACGCTCGCAGCAGACGTCGCCCACCGGCTGCAGGCCCAGCGCCTGCATCCCCGCTTCGGCCTGTACGAGAGCCTCCTGGTCCAGCTTGCCCAGTTGCCCGAGGTCCGCCTCGTAGAAGCGGGTCGCCTGACCTTCGAGAAGGACCTCTTCGGCGTGCGGCGCCGTCGTCGCCTTCTCTAGCTCATCCCACTCCCCAAGCATCTCCTCGTCTTCGTCCGCATAGGGCTTCGTGTTCCAGATGTCGCTGTAGCGCAGGCGGAAGACCACCAACGCCAGGTACCGTTCGGCCCACGAGTCCCTCGTGAACGTCAGCCCCTCCCGCTTCGTGGATCGGTGATCCAGCATCGGATGACGGGCGGCGCCCTCCGCGATGGCCTCGGCCTCCGCTTCGTCCCGCGCCCGCAACCCCTGACCGCCCTCCACGGCGACGGTGAGTTCCACGGCCTCCTCGATGGCCTCGCCGGGCGCCTCCGGCCACGCCCTGTCGATGCGCCAGGCGCCACCCTCCACCGTTCCCTTGAACCGCATCCGCGCGGCCTCGGCCTTCTCGTCCATCGGCTCGTGCCCGACCGTCACCAGGTCGATCTCCGCGCCCGCGGGAAGGCCCTGAAGAGCAACGGAGAGCCTGCTTCGGTCCACATTCGGATGGCAAGGGATCACCGACTCCTCACCGATCTGCACCCGATCTCCTTCGACCACGACATAGGTGTCCGCACCGGACTCCAGGCCCAGACCTCCGGCGGCTCCGGTAGGCAGATCGAGAGTCCAGGCGGCCCCCAGCCACTCGCCGCAGTACCAGGCGATGTCGGCGACGTGGATGGCTCGATCCAGCGGCACGACGGCCGGGCCGCCCCGAACGGGCACGGCCTGCATCTCACCCGCGCGTGTCAGGAGGGCGTCGATCCGCGACCGAGGGTCAGGCGGAGGCGGCGGCTCGCAGGCCTCGTACTCGGGCGGGGCGAGCTGCGCATCCAAGGTCTGGCGCCACTCGCCGCCGAATCCCAGCGCCACCAGGAAGCGAGGCAGATCGCCGATGTCGTGGTCCCACTCCCGCGCGTCCACCGTGGCGCCCGTCAGGCACCCGATCACCTCCTCGCGGTCGTGGGGCACGCCAAAGCGCTGCAGCGCGTCGGCGGTCGCCTCGGCGAAGTGCTGGCAAAGGGCCGTCACGGCCCTGCGGTACGAGAGACCCTTCAGACGCTCGATCAGGTCGGAAGGGAGGGCGACGCCGAGGTCCGCGTAGCTCTCGGCGACCTCCTCGATGGGGTCGGGAGGTGTCTTGAGGTTCTCGGAGTCGTCATCCCGCAGGAAGTGGAGAAGATCGACCTCCTCAAGTTCAGTGTCCTCGCCTCCGCGGGAGGCACTGAACTCATGGCACAGCACGTACGGCTCTTGCCCCTTGCCCCGCAGGATGAGGTACCAGCGCGAGTTGTCCTCGGTGGTGATCCGCAGCGAGGGCCCCGGCAGGCGTTCGAGGGCCTCGTCGAGTTCGCCGCCGGCGACGCCCCATACACTGACCGTGAACCAGTGCCAGCCCCCGGCGCTGCTGACTTTGACGTCTCCCCACCGCTCGCCGAACTGGCGCGCCAACGCCGCCGTGAACTCCTCGAGGGTCACATTCCGGCCCGCAGTCACATGCAGACGCGTCGCCACTGGCGGTTCTCCTCTCGGCGCCGGGGTGACTCATTCCCTGGTCTTGGGCCAGAACCCCCGGCGTCGGTCGGAGGTTTCCGGGCACGCCCCATGCGGCACGCGGACGACCTCCTCCTGGGGGCCCGACTTACCCTCCAGGGCCGGTCGCCATGGCCCGACCACGGCACCGGGATCAGGGCGACGGGGAGGCCTCGGCCGCGGCGCCGAGACTCTCGAGGTTCGCGATCAGCCCCTCCACCAGCTTCGTGGCCGCCTCCGTGCCTGGCGTCCTCAGCACGCCGCAGACGACCGGCCCCGAGCGGCAGATGAGACTTGGCCCGTAGAAGGGATGCCTCGTCATCCGCCCGCTACCCTTGGCGAGCACAGCCTTCTCCCCCACTTCGCCCCGCTGCCGGAGAAAGCTGAGTAGCTTGTAGTGCGCACCCCGGGCCTCCCAGCGATCTGCCTTGATCGCGAAGAAGAGCTTTGCGGGCTTCTCGCCGCCGAGGTCGTAGTCCGCCGTGAAGCCGCGGCCGAGGAACTCGTGGGCGAGGAGGTCGGAGCCCTCGTAGCGCTCGGAGTTGGCGATCAGGCCCTCGGAGGGGATCGCCTTCAGCAGCCCTGGCGGCTTCGTCTCGCCCTTCAGCCGTCGCGCGAGACCGGTCGCCAGCGCCTGCAGCGCCGCCTGCACCTGCTGGGTGTCGCGGCTGGCTGCCACCTTCACATAGTAGGAGCCCTTGTAGAAGCGGCAGGTGGCGCCTGCGTAGTAGCCTTCGGCGCCGAGCTTGAGGTACTCCAGCTTCGGCGTGCGCTCGTTGCTGTAGATGCCGAAGGCATCGAGGTGGTTGCCGAACTCGTAGACCTCCACCAGGATCTCGGTCTTCGGGTCGTCGGCAAGCTGCACGGACTGCACGGTCAGTAGCCTGAAGCTGTACCGCAGATACCCCGCTGCCGCGCCGTCGATCTGCTCATGGAGGTTGTCCGCCTGGAAGGCCTGCGGCTCCCCCGCGAGCTTCCAGCCCTCCGGCACCATCCGCGCGGTCACATACCCCTGCGCGGCCGCCGCCGCTCCCCACGCCAGGAGAAGACACGCCCACGCCGTGGCTGCTGTTCGCCGTCTGCCGTTAGTCGTCATCCCGTCTCCTGACTCCTGACTCCTGTCTCCCGCCGTCACCCCAGCGCCCCCTCGATCCTCACGCACCGGTACTCGCCAATCTCGCCCACGACGATCCTCAGCCGAGGGCCTACCTGCTGCCACTGGACGTCCGCACCGTCGAGCGCGCGGACGTTCGACGTGTACAAGGCCTGGGGCACGGTGATCTCGATTCCGCCCGAGGGGGGCACGCTCTCGTGGAGGTGCGCATCGGGCGCGGGGCGGTTCAGGAGGTGGACCGTTGCGCCGCCCGGCGCGCGGTGCATCTGCACAGAGACGCTACGCGCGGCGTCGACACGCACGCGTTCGCCACCGAGCCAACGGGCGAGTTCGCCGACCAGCCCCTCCGCCGACGTGAACAAGGGGCCCGTGAGGTCGGCGAGCACGCGCACGAGCGTCGCCGCCACGTAGACGACCCGCCCGCCGCCCTGCATCCGCCAGGTGATGCCGGGCGCGCCCGATCCGTCGGATCGGGGCAGCGACAACGGCTCAGGGCCGCTGCGGATCACGTCGGCCATGACCTGAGCGCCCGCGGCCGCGATGGGTACGCAGTCCCCGCAGGGGATCACCTCGTGCGCGAGGTCCACCAGCGGCAGCTCGGCGACCCGCAGGTAGTCTGCAGCACTTGCTCTCGCCTCGGCCGCCTCTCCCGCGTAGCACACGCCCAGCAGGTCCGCCGCCGCGAAGTCCGGCGAGGCCTGCCCGTCTGCCTCGAAGCGCGTCGCCTGCCCGACGAAGATCGCGTTCCCCCCACCTCGCACGAACTGCCGGATGGCCGCCAGCTCACGCGGCGGCAGATACGGCGTGCCCGGCACGATGAGCACCCGATATGGCGACAGCCCGCCCGAAGTGAGGTCTCGGTCGAGCGCGAAGTCCCACAGGATGTGCTCGCGGGTCAGGGCGCTGCACCACGCGCGCACGATGTCGGTTGTGTCCCGCCCTGTAGCCTCGAACGCCTGCCGCGACAGCAGTACGGCCGTCCGGGCGAAGCTCCCCTCGCTCTGCAGGCAGCCCGGCTCGTCGGCGAACTGCGCGAAGAACTGCCCGAGCGGCTCCAGGCCCGACTCGTCGGCCGGCGGAATCGGGGGGAGGGTCCAGACACACGGCCGCCCGCCCGAGGCGATCACCGAGGCCGCCTTCAGGCGCAACTCGGTCGGCGGGCAGGCCGCCAGCACGTACGCCAAGGGAGCGTACTCGACCCAGCACCAGCCCTGCTTGCCCAGCGCGCGGTGGTAGGCGCCGATGAAGTCGGCTTCGCTCAGGTCCTGCCCGTACCAGCGCGGCGCAAGTCCCGTCTCGAGGTTGTCCATCCACTCGGCCGTATGCTCCGCCCGCCACCCGAGGGACTGATCGCGCACCGGCGACCACCCGCATCCGCTGAAGACTACGGACACATTCCCGCGCAGAGCCTTGGCGGCCATTGCGAGGTTCCACGCGAGGCGCTCCGTCCGTGCGAAGCGCCACTCGCGGTAACGCGCCGCCGCGTCCGAGCCCGGCGCGAGGCTCCCTAGCTCAAGCCCCGTGTCGGCCAGGAGCGCTTCCTCGCACCCGCGGCACCGACAGCCGTCCAGCAGCACGAAGTTGTCGAGGCAGATGCAGTCCAGGCCGTAGCGCGCGACGACCTCGCGCACGAGGTCGGTCACGTAAGACATGTACTCCGTGTTGAGGCACATCACCGGGACCCCGCCCCACGAGTGCGGGGCTCCGCCCGGCTCGATCTGCCTCCAGTCCGGCCGCGTCTCGGCCACGGCGCGGTTGGCGGCCACGTTCACGCTGCACGCCAGCCCCAGCCCGTGTCGCCGACACGCCTCGGCGAACTCGCCCACGTAGTCGCGGCCGAAGGCGTAGTCGGGGGCGAGCGGCGCGAACTCCGAGGGGAAGTAGGCGTACCCGTGCGGTGAGTGGACCGCGAGGCGGATCGCCGTCCCGCCGCCCTCGCGCACGCGGCGGCAGACCCGCTCGGCATCCAGCTCACCCCGCGCGAGGTCATACTGGCCGGGATCAACCGCGTACAGAACGAGGCCCGCCTCATCCCACACTGGGCCTACCCTCCTCCCTTGCTGTTCGTAGGAGCGGCTTCAGCCGCGACGCCTTCGCCGCCCTTTGTCTTCCGTTCATCGCCGCCCTGCTCCAACGGATACGCGGGCGTCCCGTAGGGCACCGGCATCCTCAGCTGCGACGCGCCGGACATCGAGGCGATCAGCCATCGGCTCCCCTTGCGGACGACCGTGAAGGTCTGCACATCGTTGTGGGTCCGGTCGGCGTACACCAACTCGACCCGCAGCCGCGCCTCCTTCGCATCCGCACGTTCCTCGGTGACGGAGACCCCCTTCACTGCGGTGCCAACGGTGACGAGGTGCTGCTTGAAGGCCGCGTCGCCCATGTCCTGCTTGGAGGACTCCACGCTCCGCCTCAGGCCCTCCTCAAAGCAAGCCAGATACCCACCGGCGTCACCCGCCTTGGCCTGATCGAAGAGATCGAAGACGACGCTCGATGGCTTCACGTCGCTCGTCGGTGGGCCCCCCCGGGAAGTGCGGATCGCGAGGGCCACGACGACGCCCACGATCACCAGTACGGTCAGAGCCGCCGCGGCTTGCTCGCGTTTCATGGCTGGTCCCGCACGATGGATAGGTCCAGCGGCCGGTTGCCGCTCTCGTCGGCGACGATCACGCGCATCCTCGGCAGCAGGCGCTCCATGCTCTCCACGTAGAGCCGCGCGTCCGTCACCTCGGGCGCGCGCGCCCGCTCCGCCCGTAGCTTGCCGAAGTACGCCGCATCCCCGCGGGCCTCGTTGACGACCTTCACCTTGTAGCCCGCCGCCTGGGCGGTCATCTGCGAAGCCTCGCCTTTGGCCTTCGGCACGGTCTCCGCCGCATAGGCATCGGCCTCGTTGATGATCCGGTGGTAGTCCACCTTCGCGCTCGCCACATCCTGGAAGTCCGCCGCCACCTCCGCCGGAGGTTCGACCGCCGGGAGGTTCACCGAGACCACATGGATGCCGACCTTCAGGTTGTTCAGCGAGAACTGCGTCCTCTTCCTGACCTCCTCGCAGATGGCCGCCTTCGCCGTGGTCAGCGCATCATCGACCGCGGTGCCCGCCAGCACTTCCGCCAGCGCCCGCTGCGCCGACACCTCCACCATGCGTTGCGCGCTCTGCGCCCTGAACAGGTACGGCACCGGCTCCTGCACGGTGTACTCGACGACCAGTTGGACCTGCACCACATTCTCGTCACCGGTCAGGAAGCGGCTGAGTCGCGGATCGACCGAGGCCCCCACGGACTGATCGACCGCCGCGAACCCGACCGTCGCGCGGCGGGGCTGCTCGGTCCGCACGCGAGTCCGGCGACAGACCGGCCAGGGCAGGGCGTAGTGCAGGCCGGGCCCCGCCGGCATCAGCGCCCGGCCGAACTGCCGCACGACGACGCGCTCGCCCGGGCGGACGGCGTATGCCCCGCTCAGGACGTACAGCGCCGCGAGCAGCCAGATAGCCCGCCGCATGAGTCGCGCGCGGGAGCCGGGGCCGCCGGTGTCTGCGCTCACCTTCACCGGTTCGCTCCTCGCCCCTGCGTCATGAGCCTCAGTAGCTCCGAATCGCCCGACAGCACGATGGTCGTGTCCTTGCCGAACATCTTCTCATATGCCTGCAGCGTGCGGGTCATCCGGTAGAACCTCGGGTCGGCCGAGTGCGCCGCCGCGTAGAGCCGGGCGGCCTCTGCCTCGCCCTGGCCCTTGGTGGTCTCGGCGACTCGGTAGGCCTCGGACAGGATCTGCTCCTTCTCCTTGTCCGCCTCGGCCTTGATGCGCGCCGCCTCTTGCTCGCCTTCAGCCCGGTACTGCTTCGCGATCCGCTGTCGCTCGGCCCGCATCCGCGCGAACACGCTCTCCAGGTTCTGCTCGGGGAAGACCAGCCGCTTGATCCCCACATCCGCGATGTCGATCCCGTAGGTGTCCCGCGCCGCCGACCGACAGGCGAGGGTCACGGTCTGCAGCATCGGTTCGAGCTGCAAGCCCTGCTCCTGGGTCGAGATGACCTTCGCCAGCTCGACCTTGCCCAGCTCCGCCGCCACCTGCGACCGCACGAGGTCGTAGATTCTCCGCCGAGCCATCGTGGTGTCGGCGACCGTGCGCACGTACCGCTCCGGGTCCATGATGCGCCAGCACACGTAGGCGTCCACCTGCAGCATCTTCTTGTCCTGCGTCAGGAGTTGGGCCGGTCCCGGATCATACACCTGCAGCCGCTTGTCCAGCCGCCAGGCCTGATCGACGGGCAGCTTAGCCTGCAGGCCCGGCCGCGCGATCTCCCGCACGATGCGCCCGAACCGCGTCACCACGACGCTCTGCGTCTCATCCACCACGAAGAACGTGCGGCATAGCCCGATCAGGATCAGCACTCCGATACCCATCCGGAGCCAACTCGATCGATTCATCGGCTACCCTCCTCCGTCGCCTTCGCCGTTCCTTGTGCCCCGTCACCTGTCGCCGGTGGGGCGGCAGGCGGCGTCTGTGGCGGCGCCGCCCCTGCCGTGCCGTCCCCTGTCACCTGTGCCCCGTCACCCATCACCTTCCTCACGCCCTGCGAGTCCAGCAGCCACATCTGGCGCCGCGCGCCGCTGCGGCCGCTGAGGATCAGCTTCTCCCGGTCGGCCAACGCCCTTTCCAGAGCCTCCAGCTGCAGCCGGACCTCGACGACGTTTGCCGCCTGGCGATGGGCGGTCTCCAGCTGCCGAAAGCGCGCAGCGTCGCCGCCGGCGCGGTTGCGCCGCCCGACTGCGTAGGCCTCGCCCCCCAGCCGCCTCGCCGATGCCTGCCCCCTGGCCTTCGGCACCTCTTCCTTGGCATACCCTTCGGCGCGGTTGATCTCCGACCGCTTCTCCTCCATCGCGCTCGCGACTTCGCGGAAGGCCGGCACCACCTGCACCGGCGGGTGCACATCCAGCAGCCGGACGTCCGTCACCTGCAGCCCGCATTCGTACCGGTCGAACCAGCCCTGGGCAGTCGCCGCGACCTTCTGCTCGACCGCGAGCCGCGAGTCCGTCATCACTTCATCGGCCGTGCTTCGGCCCACGACATCCCGCACCGCCGCCTCCGCGACCACTCGCGCCAACCGCGGCTCATCGCTCACGTGGAACAGGTAGTCGTGCACATTCCGGATGACGTAGTGGACCGTCACCGTCACGTCGATGAGGTTCTCGTCGCCCGTCAATCGCAGAGACTCCTCGGGCTGCCGCTTGTACTGCCCGGCCTGGTGCGGGCTCTCCCATTCGTAGCCGCTCACCGCTTCGCCGCTGCCCAGGCTGCGGTAGCCGACCTCCACTACCCGCACCAGCCCCGGCTTCACCCGCGCTACGCGATCCACGGGCCACGGGAGCCGGTAGTGCAGGCCGGGCTGCCTGGGCTCGCCGCACTGCGCCCCCCAGCGCCGCACAACCGCCACCTCCGCCGGGCGCACCATGTAGAGGCCCGACAGCAGATAGAGCACCACCGCGATTGGCGCACCATGGCGCAGAATGGTCGCCCGTCGCGCCCTCAGCCAGCTCCATCCCTCTCGCCAGCGCCGAACGCTCAGCCCGTGCGAAAGCCCGTGAAGCCACGTGCCGATGGCCTCCCACGCCCGCGCCACGCGGCCTCGCTCCTCCAGCCGGCCCGCCGTGAGCAATCTCAGTGAGTTGCAGACAACGAGCAGCGAGGCGATCTGGTGGTAGACCGCGGCGCCGACCGGCCCGAGCACGCCCCGCGCGCTCAACGCAACGCCAATCCCGTTGAAGAGCAGCGCGAACCAGAAGACGTTCGTCCGGATCGTCGCCATCGCGCGGCGCGAGAAGCGCACCAGCCCCGCGATCCGCCGCAGATCGGCCCGCGCCAGGACCACGTCGGCGGCGTCGGCGGTGATGTCGGTCGCCACGTCGCCCATCGCCACACCGACCGCCGCCGTGGCGAGCATCGGCGCGTCGTTCACACCGTCCCCGACGGCGATGACGGTCCGCCCCCGCTCCTGCAGCCGCCGAACGATCTCCGCCTTCCCGTCCGGCAGCAGGTTCGCATGGTGGTGGGCGATCCCCGTCGCGCCACACACCGCCCGGGCCGCGCGCTCGTGATCGCCGGTCAACAGCAGCGTGTCGGCAATCCCCGCCTGGGCCAGCTCCTCAACCGCCTCGGCCGCCTCGTCACGCGGCGCGTCCTCGGCCGCGATGAAGCCGATCACGCGTCCATCAACCGCGCAGAACGCCAGCATCGCACCATGCGCCGCGAACTCCGCCGCCGCAGCCTGCGCCCCCTCGACCCCCTCGCAGCCCGCCTCCTCCAGCAGTGCCGGCTTGCCCACGATCACCAGCCTGCCCCCGACCCTCGCGACCACTCCGGCCCCCGGACGCGCCTCGAACTCCTCCGGCGCCGAGACGGTGGCTCCCTCCGCCGCCGCGTGTGCGACAATCAGCCGGGCCAGAGCATGTTCCGACGGCTGCTCCGCCGATGCGACGTATCCGAGTAGCTCCCCCGACGACGCGCCCCTGAGCGGCACGACCGCCGCGATGGCGGGTTCGCCGCGGGTCACGGTGCCCGTCTTGTCGAAGGCGACCGTATCCGCTGAGGCCAGCGATTCCAGCAGCCCGCCGCCTCGGATCAGCACTCCCGCCCGTGCCAGCCTCCCGATGGCCGCCACGACAGCCGTCGGCGTCGCCAGCACCAGCGCGCACGGGCAGGCCACCACCAGCACCGCGACCGCCCGCACCGGCTGCTTCGTGAGGAACCAAGTGATCGTCGCCGCTGCGAGCACCACCGGCACGAACCACGTCGCCCACCGGTCCGCCCGCCGCTGCGCCGCGCCCTTGCGCTCCTGCGCCTCCTGCACCAGCCGCGCAATCCGGGCCAGCGTCGTGTCATCCCCGACCCTCGTCGCCTCGACCTCCAGCGCCCCCGCCTCACTCACCGTGCCCGCGTGCACTTCATCCCCTACCGTCTTGCTCACCGCCAGGGGCTCGCCCGTGATGGTCGCCTCGTTCACTGACGACCGCCCGGCACTCACCACCCCATCCACCGGCACGCGCTCGCCCGGCCGGATGACTACGGTATCCCCCGGCCGCACATCCTCGACCGCCACCTCCTCCTCCACACCCTCTCGCCGTACGCGCGCCGTCTCAGGGGCCAGCTCCACCAGCCGCCGGATCGACCGCTCGGTCCGGTCAACCGCCACCTCCTCCAACGCGCCCCCCACCAGCATGATGAAGATGACCTCGGCCGCGGCGAAGTTCTCACCGATCGCGAGCGCCGCAATGGCCGCAATGGCCACCGCCAGGTCGGCCGAGATCCTCAGCCGCAGCAGGTCACTGACCGCCGAGTAGAAGATCCGATACCCGCCGAGGAGCACGATGAGGACAACGGGGCTCACGCCGTAGAGGGACTTCGAGACGCCGGCCAACCAGTCCCGGTACACCCAGCACAGCAGCACCAGCACGCCGTACGCGCCGATCAGCGCGAACTGCGGCCACTGCGGGCGATGGTCGTGCGAATGGTCGTGCGTACCGGACACGGCGGCTACCCGGTTCGGGATCGGCTGGACTCGCCTCCCAGCCTGACAGAGGTTGTACGTTCACGAGGTCAGCCTCCGACACCTTCCGCCCCGAAGGGCAGTGGGATGTGCAGGGCGAACTGCGTGCCGAGCATTCCCGCCGTTCCCGATAGGAGACCTCACATGAGCCTGTGGCAGCCGAACTTCGAGCGCGTACGGAAGGTGTTGCGCCGCGAGGGTGAGCCGGACCGCGTGCCCTTCCTGGAGCTGTTCCACGATGCGGAGATCATCCAGAAGGCGATGGGGGAGCCGTATCCACCCGATCCCGACGAGTACCGGCGGTACCAGATCCGCTTCATGACGCGGTTCGGGTATGACTACGTGGTGGCCCGGTACCCCTACGGCTTCCCGGGTCGCGAGGCGCTGGTCACCGAGGACACCGCCCTGTATAAGCGCCCGCAGCGCGGCTGGCAGGATGAGCACAAGGGCCCCATCATGAGCTGGGAGGAGTTCGAGGTCTACCCCTGGCCCGATCCGTACCAGGTCGACTTCTCCGAACTCGAGGCGTACGCCATGCTCCTGCCCGACGGCATGGGATGCGTGACCTTCTGCCCCGGCGGCATCCTGGAGAACCTCATCAGCCTGATGGGCTTTGAGAACCTGTGCCTGTGGGTCGTCGATGATCCCGCGCTCCCGCAGGCCATCGTGGACAAGGTCGGCGAGTGCATCGCCGGCCTGTACGAGCAGGTCTGCGACATGGAGTGGCTCTCCGCCATCTGGCTCAACGACGACATGGGTTTCAGGACGCAGACCATGCTCTCACCCCCGATGATGCGCCGCTTCATCTTCCCCCACCAGAGGCGCCTGGTACAGATCGCCCACGCCCACGGCAAGCCGGTCATGCTGCACGCCTGCGGCAACCTCTCGGAGGTCATGGAGGACCTTATCGAGGACGTGGGGATCGACGCCAAGCACTCCTTCGAGGACGCGATCATGCCCGTCCCCGACTTCAAGCGCCGGTACGGCGACCGCGTCGCGGTGCTCGGTGGCATCGACGTGCACGTCCTGGCGAGCGGCACGGAGGACGAGGTCCGCGCGTACACCCGCCAGCGAATCGAGGCCTGCGCTCCGGGCGGCGGCTGGACGCTGGGCTCGGGCAACAGCGTCGCCAACTACATCCCCGTCGAGAACTTCCTCTCCATGCTGGACGAGGGCCGGATGCACGGCGTTTACTGAGCCGTCAGCCAGCTGTTGGGGGCTCGTTACGAAGTGTGGAATAACCCTAGTGAGGTCTTGCCTGTGTGCCCGACCAAGCCGGGCACTGCGACCACACTGGGGGATTTGCCGTGGACGTTGAGGTTCTCTCCGACGTCGGCCAAGTCGAGGCGCTGAAGCCCGATTGGGACGCCTTGCTGGCCACCTGCGCCCGGCCCCGGCCGTCGCTCATGCACGAGTGGATGACGACCTCCTCGCGCCATTTCGGGGACGGCAGCCGCTTGCTCGTCGTCTGCCTGCGGGATGCGGGGAAGCTGGTCGCGATCGCGCCCTTCCGGGAGGCCGCCTGCCGGCTGGCCGGGATTCCGGTCATGCGCCGGCTGGAGTTCACCCCGCAGGTCGCCGATTGCCGCGACCTCATTGTCGAGAGCGGCGCGGAGTGGCGTGCCGTCGAGACGCTCATGGAGTGGCTGAAGACCGACTGCCCGCGGTGGGACCTGCTACGCCTGCGGGGGTTGTGCTCGCGGTCTCCCACCCACGACTACCTCCCGCTCCTCGCTGCCCAGGCCGGGTTGGCTGTTAGCGCTTTTCGGGCTGTTCCTTGCGCCAACATCGATCTCCCGGCGTCGATGGACGAGTTCCTCGAGGAGATGCCCGGCCAGCGGCGGCGCCACGTGTACGCACAGGTCGGACGCAAGCTGGCCCGGGAGCACGGGCAGCCCACCCTTCGCGTGTTGCGTGGCGCCGAGGTCACGCGGGCCGACCTGGAGCGCCTCTGCCAACTGCATCGGAGCGCATGGTCCACGCGCGGGGGTTCTGGCATTCTGGACGAGCACTTCTGTCACTTCCTGACCGAACTGAGCGGCGCCATCGCCGAGAAGGGCCAGCCGGTCGTCGCCTTCCTACACTTGGGCGGCCACGACATCGCGGGCCACTACGGCTTCCTGCTCGACGGCCGTTTCTTCCTCTACGTCATCGGCTTCGATTCCACGTACGCCTCGTACTCCATCGGTGCCCAGGGGTTGCTGGCACTGGTACAATACGGGATCGAGCACGGCTGGACGGAGATCGACCTGATGAAGGGGGGCGAGCGCTACAAGTTCGACTTCACGCGGCACTGCTGCCGCGCGACGGATGTCTGGATCGCCAGAAGCCCCGCCCGGCTGCGAGCTGCGTGCGCCGTGGCCGCCCTGCGCGGTCACCTGTGCAGCTAGCGACCTGCGCCGGGCTGCAATGTCGGAGAGTTCCTGTGGATATCGAGGTCATCGACGGCAGTGACGGCCTACGGCGAATCAAGCCGGAGTGGGACGCACTCGTCGCCGCATCGGCTCGACCGCGCCCGTCGCTGGCATACGGATGGCTCGCCGCATCTGCCCGCCATCTCGGCGCAGGGAACGACAGCGGTCTTCTCACGCTCTGCTTCCGCGATGGCGGGCGCCTGGTGGGGCTGGTGCCCTTGCGGGTGTGCCCGAAGCGGATCGCCGGTGTGCCTGTGCTGCGTGATATGCAGTTCGCCGTTGAGGTGGCTGACTGCCGCGACCTGGTCATTGAGGCGGGCGCTGAGTGGCGCGTGGTGGAGGCCTTCTGCCAATGGCTTCGGGACGCGCCGCCGGCCTGGGACCTGCTGCGACTCCGGGGCCTGTGCTGCTGCTCACCCACTCATGCCTACCTCCCGCTGCTGGCCAAGCACTACGGGCTCCACACGGCGGCCTGGGGCCGGGATGTGTGCGCCATCATCCACCTCCCCCGATCGATGGAGGAGTATCTGGAGCAGATGCCGGGCAAGCAGCGCCGGCGCGCGTACGCCTACAATCGCCGTCGGCTGGCCAGGGACCATGGCGAGCCGCAGCTCAGGGTCGTCGGAGGGGGCGAGATAACGGAGGCTGATCTGCGTCGCGTATGGGACCTGCACTTCGACGGATGGGAGGGCCGAGGCGGATCGGGTGTTGCAGACGACCGCTTCCGCCTGTTCCTCGGCGACCTGGCGACTGCCTTGGCGCCGGTGGCCCAGCCGGTGCTGGCCTTCCTGCAAGTCGGCGATCGGGACGTAACCGGCGACTACGGTTTCCTGATCGACGGCCGCTACTTCCTGTACTTCGGCGGGTTCGACCCTGAGTTCGCTCGCTACTCAGTCGGGAACCAGGCGTTGCTGGCGCACGTGGAGTTCGGCATCGAACAAGGTTGGACCGAGATCGACCTGATGGCCGGCGGCGAGCGCTACAAGTTCGGCTTCACCCGCTGTGCCGGCGGCACCGCCGATCTGTGGGTGGCCAAGACGCCGGGCCGCCTGCGGGCCGCGACTGCTCTGGCCTTGTTGCGTGGGCACCTGTGTGCGTGAGACACGCCTGCAGAAGGGGCATCCGTTGAGCGAACACCCACCCGCTGAACCGCGACCCATGCGGCTCTCCCGGGCCGTCGTCGCCCTGGGGGGAGCGGGCTACATCAACCAGAGCCTGGGCCTGCTGCGCGGGCTCCTCTACACCCGTGCCCTCACACCCGAGGCCCGCGGTGGCGTGCAACTCGTCTTCCTGATCGCGATGTACCTCGCGTACGCCCCGATGGGCGTCTTCTTCGGGCTCGAGAAGAAGCTCCCCCTCCTGATCGGCGCCGGTGAGTCGGACGAAGCCGACCGGACCGAACGGACCGGGATGAGCGGCATCTATCTGCTCTCGTTCCTGGCCGCAGCAGGGATGTGGGCCTACGCTGCGCTGTCACACCGCGCGGAGGCCTCCGTCCGCCTCGCCATCGGTCTCGGCGGGGTCTATCTCATCTTCTCTCAGGTCGCCGGCGCCTATCGGGTCTGCTTGCGCTCCAGGCTCGAGTTTCGTGCTGTGGCCGCCTCGACCGTCTACGAGGGCCTGCTCTTGTTCGCCCTCGTCGTCGGCGGATCGTACTGGATCGGCGCGCCCGGCACGATGGCGGGCTGGGCCCTTGCCATGGGGGTCGTTTGCCTGTACCTCCTCGCCGCCGGGCGCGTCCCGGCTCTGAAGCGAATCGACCTCCGCACCGGCCTACGGCTCGTGCGCACCGGCCTTCCGGTCCTCGGCGCGGGCCTCACCGGCATCTTCGTCCGCACCGCCGACAACCTCGTAGTCGCCAACCTCCTCGGCCTGACGGCCCTGGGCCACTACGGCCTCGCCTGGACGTTGGCGTCCTACCTCTACAACGCCGCCGGCGCCGCCGACGCCGTGCTCACCCCACGCATCTACCAGGCGCACGGCAAGGGTGAACTCGCCGAGGTCCGCGACCTCGTGCTCCGCTCTACGAAGGCCTTCGCCGGCCTGCTGCCCGTGCTGTCCGGGGCCGCCGCGATCTTCGCGCCGATCCTGCTGCGGACCGTGTTGCCGCGGTACATCCCTGCAATCCCGCCCTTCCAGGTCTTCTGCTTCACCGTGACCTTCATGGCCATCCCCATGGCCGCCCGCACGGTGATGGTCGCCGTGAACCGCGAGTTCGAGATGATGGCCTGGGACGGTAGCTGCGGCTTGTTGATCGCCGGCGCGGTCTGGTTCCTTACCAATCGCGACGCGAGCGTGCCCCTCTACCACATCTCCCTCGTCGGCGGGGTCGGGCTCTTCCTGAGCGCCTACTGCATCACCACACGCGCACTGATGCTCATCGGCCTGAAGCCGTTGCGCATCGTCTGGTTCATGCTCACGGTGGCCGCGCCGTTCGCCTACTGCGCCCTCGCCGTCTGGGCCGCCCGCATCGCTGCCGCCGCCCTCCTCCCCAACGATCCCCGCATCTTCGAGGAACTCCTCGCCCTCGTCATCTTCATCGCAGTCACCCTCCCCGTCCTCTGGTGGACCGAGCACACCACCCACATCGTCGCAACGTTCCGCAAGCGGCACACGGCGCCGTCGCCCGATGCTGGCTAGCTCGCCGACCCCTTGGCTGAGTTGATCGCATCCGCTATCGCTACGGCCTTGTGTGCGTCTTGGAAGACGGCCGTCGCCCTGAGCCGGCCACGCACGGCAAGCAGTCCGGCGTTCGCGTTACACTCGGCGCTGAGGTCCCCGAAGGGGGCGCGTCTGACGCGAGCGTTCTCCCATGCGTACGTCACCAGACCCTCCCACGTCAGCTCTTCCGCCTGCCAGCCCAGGTGGACCACGATCACCTCGGCGTCCGTGGCAGCGACGATTGCCAGCCTCAGACCGCGGCTGCTGCGGGACCCCTCAGGCCGCTGGAGCAACACGACCAGTATGGCCAGGAAGATCAGCCAATCGAGAGCGCCTCCCAGAGTGTTCCGGAGAGGGGTCGAGAAGGGCCCCAGTTCCGCAAGCCCCACAACGCGGGGGCACACACTGGGGAGGAGTTCGGCTAGAACCTGCCGCAGCGCCAGTTCGCCCCTTGCGTCCACTGGGGTCCCCGCCAGGTCCTTCAGTCGTTCCACCAGTCTCCGGCGCTTGGACTCTTCCTGAGCCAGGCGCCAACGGTCTGCGGCTGCGTCGTCGATGAAGCACAGCAGGCTGAGGTCTGCGTCCGCGCCCGCGGCGGCAAGCACGGTGTCGAAGAGCTGCTGGCGGCTAAGCCCGTGGCGCTGGCACAGGTCCCGCAACTGCCGCGCCACGAGGACGCGGTGCAGCAGGACGCTGATCAGACCACCTACCACGACCCATACCAGAATGGCTATCAGAGCGAGGTCGTTGGCCTCCCGGGACCCGGGCCGGCCCTCCCAGAGCGTCGTGGCACCCATGATCGCAAGGAACCCGCCGGAAACGCCCACGAGTAGCAGCACCCCGCGCCTCTGGCCCCGCCCATGTTCGGCCAGCGCCTCGCGCAGAACGTCATCCTCCGTCATGCCGAGCCTCCCGTTCCCGCAGAAAGCCAACCCACCCGTCTCCGCAGGGCAATGAGGCGCTCGGCCGATGGGCCACCGTGCCGATCTCCCAGAGACGGACCCGACTCAGGGACCGGCGAGCGCTCGTGTCTTGGTTCGTCACGGCGTGGCCGTCACCTGCCGACCGCTAGCCCACGAAGGCCTCCCACTGCCTCCCGTCGAACTCTCTCTCGTGCCTTCGGCGCAATGCCTGTGACAGGAGTCGATACGAATGGCCCTCACTCATCGTGAGCGTTTCCGACGGTTGATGCACTAGCAGACGGTGGATCGGGGAATCCACTGGGACTTCGGGTTCCTGGAAGAGACGATGGAGCGCTGGGCCCAAGAGGGCCTGCCGGAGGAGGTCGGGGCGCCCGGCGGGGACCGGATGGGCCGGATCAGCCGGTACTTCGGGGTCGATCCGACGATGCACGTGCCCGTGCACATCGGCCTGAACCCGGGCTTCGAGTACGAGTTGATCGAGGACCGCGAGCGTACGGTCGTGTACCGGAACGGCGACGGCTGCATTGTCGAGGAGGCCAAGGAGGGCCAGCGGACGATCCCACACGTCATCGAGCCCGGCCTGAAGACGCGTGAGGACTGGCTGAAGTACAAGGAGCGCCTGAACCCGGACGATCCCGCCCGCCACCAATGGGACTACGCCGCGCTCGCAGACCAGTACAACAAGGCGGACGTCCCTGTCATCATCAGCTGCGGCGCGTACATGGGCTGGCTGCGCAACTGGATCGGCGCGGCGGAGATCGGCCTGCTCTGCTACGACGATCCCGAGCTGATGAGCGAGATGGTCAACCACCTGTGCGACCTGTTCATCGCCATGCTCGAACCCGCACTGCATCACATCGAGGTCGATCTCGCCTGGGGTTGGGAAGACATCTGCTTCAACAACGGTCCGCTCATCAGCCCGAAGCTCTGGCGGCAGCTCGTCTATGAGCCGCAGAAGCGCGTCTTCGACGTCCTGCGGCAGCACGGCTGCGACATCATCCTCACCGACTGCGACGGCAACATCTTCGCGCTGCAGGAAGTCTGGATCGAGATCGGCCTCAACGGCGCCTTCCCCTGCGAGGTGAACGGGAACTCCGACCCCATCGAGCTGCGGAAGAAGTTCGGCCGGGAGCTACGCATCTTCGGCGGCGTCAACAAGCAGAAGATGCGCACCAGGGAGCAGGTCCTCGCCGAGCTGATCCGTCTCACGCCGCTGCTCGAAGACGGCGCCTTCATCCCCTTCTGCGACCACCGCGTGCCCGAGTACGTCCCGCTCGACGCGTACCGCTACTACGAGCGCGAGAAGCTCGCGATGCTCGGCTTCAGCCAGGAAGAGGCCGAGGCCATCGAGCCACTGAGGGGCATCACGCCCACGCAGAGCAGCGTCTTCACGAGGGGCATCGGGGGAGTGGTGAGGCCGGTTCTCTGACGGCCTACGAAAACGGGAAGACCAGAGGAACGGCGAAGAAGGGCGACGGCGGTGTGACATGAACGGCAAGGCACGACTGTGCGTACTATGCCTGGTGCTTCTGCTGGCGCTGCCGCTGGCGTCCTGCTCGCAGAAGCAGACGGTGATGGTGCCGATGGCGGATGGCGTGAAGCTGGCCACCGACGTCTGGCTGCCGAAGGGGGATGGGCCGTGGCCGGTGGCCTTCGCGCGGA
>Ga0194113_10002550_pt1 | contig 24806 bp, 20 predicted proteins | sample TA2MahC200mmetaG_FD_146193 | JGI IMG/M metagenome (GOLD analysis project Ga0194113, IMG submission 146193) | Freshwater microbial communities from Lake Tanganyika, Tanzania - TA2015017 Mahale Deep Cast 200m | ecosystem: Environmental > Aquatic > Freshwater > Lake | place: Tanzania: Lake... | reverse complement strand
GGAGGAAATGCTGCCGGTCCGGCAGCTGCTGCAAAAGCAAAAAGAGTTGCTCCGGATTCAAATGTGGTAATGTTAGAAGCCGGCAATTACATTTCAACTGGCACATGCGAACTGCCTTATGTTTTGTCTGGTGAAATAAAAAATTATAAGGACATAATTTTTTATTCAGAAAGTTCTTTTGAACAAGAAAAAGGTGTCAAAGTTCTTTTGAAGCATTTTGCAGAAAAAATTGATAGAAGAAAGAAAACTCTTTATATAAAAAGTCTAAGTAATCAAAAACTGGTTGAATTCAATTATGACAAATTAATTATTGCAACTGGTTCTAAAGCGAAAACTCTTCCAGCCCTTCATTCTGGATTTAAAAATGTATTTACTTTTAAGACTGTTGATGACTTGCTCAACATTCGAAATTACCTTGAAAAAAATACTGTTAGAAAAATTTTAATAATCGGTTCAAGTTTCGTTGGTATTGAATCAGCTGAGGCATTTGTACGACTTGGATATTCAGTAACTTTATTGGACAAAGAGCATTTACCATTTCCAGGAGCTGATGAAGAATTACAGAGACTAATCCAAGAAACTCTGAAAAATAATAAAGTTGAGTTTTTAGGTGGTGTAAATGAATTAAAATTTTCTAGAGTTGAAGACAAAATAAGTGGTATAAAAATAGATGGATGGCAATTAGATTATGATCTTGTAATACAAGCAATCGGATTTGAGCCTAACGCAAATCTTGCAATTAATTCTAAATTAGAAGTTGGTAGGTTTAGAGGAATCAAAGTTGACCAAAGAATGAAAACCAATGATCCAAATATTTTTGCTGCTGGAGACTGTGTTGAAGTTCTTAACAGAATTACTGGGCAACACGAATACATGCCGCTCGCAACTATTGCTCATTCTATGGGTCATATTGCTGGTGAGAATGCATCCGGTGGAAATAGTTTTACAAAACCTATTGTTAAAAACATTGCTATAAAATTATTTGATAAAAATTTAGCAATCGTAGGTTTAAATTCATTGGAAGCAAAAAAACATAAATATAATTTTCATTCCGTAAGTTCAGTTGCGCAAAATATCATAAAAGTAATGCCAGACTCTCAAAGTATTTTTGGGAAATTATTAGTTGAAAAAAGTACAAAAAAAATTTTAGGAGCATCATTTTATGGAAGTAAAGAAATAGTTGGATATAGTGATTTAGTAAGTACTTTTATTCAAAATAATTTACATGCTCAAGAATTAGCGAATGTCAATTATAATTATACTCCACCTCTTTCACCATTTCTTAATTTACTATCAGTACTAGGAAGAAAAATAGAAAAGGAATTCAAATGAAAAATTTAGTAATTCTGGATAATCCACTTGTAAAACGTGATGTTACGATTTTAAGGGATAAGTTAACTAATTCGAAAGACTTTAGAGCAGCGCTGGATAGAGTTTCTTATTCGCTTGTAATTGAAATTGCAAAATCATTTGAACTAGTTGAGCATGAAGTAGAGACACCGCTAGAAATTACGAAAGGATTTAAATTCAGAAAACAAATTGTTCTTGTGCCAGTATTAAGAGCTGGACTAAGCATGGTTAGTTCATTTTTAGAAATGATTCCTGATGCAAAAGTAGGGCATATTGGTTTACAAAGAGATGAAAAAACCTTGCAGCCAATTGATTATTATTATAAAACACCAAACAAACTTGGTGAGTCATTGACTATTCTATTGGATCCAATGCTTGCCACTGGCGGAAGCGCGGTTGCATCTTTTAATTCCTTAAAAGAGAAAGGAGCAAATAATTGTATATTGGCGTGTTTAATTTCTGCTCCGGAAGGCGTTGATAAAATGTTTGTTGAACATCCATCAGTTCCAATTTATACAGCTGCTTATGATAGACAATTAAATAAAAATGGTTATATTCTTCCTGGTCTTGGGGATGCCGGTGATAGAACTTTTGGAACATATTAATTGACTAACGATATTAAAGAGAAATAAAACTTGGCTAATGAGAAGTTAATGGAAGTTACAATAAGTGTGAAGCATAAAAGAATGCTTGATGAACTGCTCCAAACATGCAAGCAAAACTTGCCCTCTTTGAATGAAGAGTTGATGAAAAAAGCATTTCAGTTAAGTTATGAATCGCATAAAAATGATTTCCGCGAATCTGGAGAGCCATATTTCAATCATCCTTATGAAGTAGCAATGATAATTGCCAGGGATATTCCTCTTGATGATACGTCTGTAATTACTGCTCTTTTACATGATGTTGTTGAAGATAGTGATCTAAGTTTAGATTTTATTTCAAAAGAATTTGGCAAAGAGGTAACTGAAATTGTTGATGGCGTAACAAAGATTGGTGGAGTTTTTAAAGGTCAAGAAATTACTCAAGCTGAAAATTATCGTAAACTTCTTTTATCGATGGTAAAAGATGTGCGTGTCATTTTGGTCAAATTTGCAGATCGGCTTCATAATATGCGGACATTAGAATTTGTTCATCCTCAAAAACAGAGAAGAATAGCAAAAGAAACCCTTGAGATTTATGCTCCATTTGCTCATCGATTTGGTTTAGGAGCTGTCAAATGGGAACTTGAAGACCTTGCATTTAAATACCTGAATAAAGAAGCTTATGACGATATTGCAAAGCAAATTAAAAATACACGGAAAGAACGAGAGTATTTCATTAATAAATTTACAAAACCAATTATTGAAAAATTAAAGGAGCATAATTTAATTTATGATTTAGGTGGAAGACCAAAACACTTGTATAGTGTATATAGAAAAATGATTTTTCAAAATCGTCCATTTGAAGATATTTATGATTTACTTGCTGTCAGAATTATTCTTGAAAGTAATGATCCCAATGAATGTTACTATGTTCTTGGAATAATTAATCAGCTTTACAAACCGATTCCAGATCGTTTCAAAGACTTCATCTCAATTCCAAAAAAGAATAATTATCAATCCATTCATACTACTGTTATTGGTCCGGATGGTAAACTTGTTGAAGTACAAATAAGAACAAGAAAGATGCACGAAATTGCTGAAAGAGGTGTAGCTGCCCATTGGAAGTATAAAGAAAAAGTATCTTCTTCAACGCAAGATCTTGAGGAATGGGTAAATTGGGTTCGCGACATTTTTGAAAATACATCAAAAGATGAAGCTACAAAAGAAATTTTAGCAAGCTTTAAATTAAACCTTTATCAGGATGAAATTTATATCTTTACTCCGAAAGGTGATTTAAGAAGGCTCCCGATCGATTCTACGCCAGTTGATTTTGCTTATGAAGTTCATAGTAATGTAGGGGACCATTGCATTGGTGCAAAAGTAAATGGAAAGATTGTTCCATTAGATACAAAGTTGCATTCTGGTGATCAGGTTGAAATTATAACTTCAAAAAATCAACATCCTAATAAAAGCTGGCTGCAATTTGTGCAGACTCATAAAGCAAAAAGCAATATTAGAAAATTCATTAATAAGGAAGAAGAAAAGCTAATTGAAAGCGGAAAGGAGATTTGGGAACGCAAAATAAAAAAATTGAAACTGTCTTTTACTTCTGATGACATTTCGAAACTTGCTCGCAAATTAAAATTCGAAAATTTAAGAAGTTTCTACAAAGCTATTGCTCATGATAAGGTAGATCTTGAGGAATTACTAAATCCATCAACTGAAGTTGAGGAGAAACAATCAAGTGATTTAGATTTTGAAAAATTCATTGATATCGCTCGCCATACTGTTGGCGGAGTAGTTGTTGAAGGCGAACAAAAGGGTCTTGCACTGAGTTATGCAAAATGTTGTAACCCAATACCAGGTGATCCCGTAATCGGATTTGTAACAATAGGAGAAGGAATTAAAGTACACCGTAAAGATTGCACTAATATAATTACGATGGCAAGAACAAATGAGAGTAGGGTAGTACCAGTTACTTGGCCGAAAAATAACGGAGCATTTTTCGTAGCCGGTATCATCATCAAAGGAGAAGATATGCCGGGACTTTTAAAAGATATTTCCAACAGTATAACAACATTTCAAAATACCAACATAAAATCTGCAAATATCAGTACTCATGAATCATTATTCAAAGGAACAATTACTGTATATGTAACAGATCTGGAGCACCTTAATAAATTAATCGAAAGACTGAGAAAAATTAAAGGTATCTATTCCGTTGAGAGATTTGATGCCAGCAATTAATTCGAACGAAAACAGAATTTTAGCAATTGATTTTGGTGAAAAGAGGATTGGGTTAGCAGTAACAGATCCGTTAAATATATTTGCGTATCCATTGGCTACCTTACCGAATGATAATATTTTTTTAATTGAACTAGAAACAATAATTAATACCTATAATGTGACTAAGATAATTCTTGGTGATCCGAAAAAGGAAAGTGGATTAAATTCCCCATTAAGTACATTAATCAATGAATTTAAAACTAAAATAGAAAATAAATTCAAAATCGTGATTGAATTAGTAGATGAAAGGTACTCATCAGAAATTGCACGTCAGAGAATTGTTGAAAAAGTAAGTTCTAAAAAGAAAAGACGCAATAAATCATTGTTAGACATGAACTCAGCCTCAATTTTATTAGAAGATTACTTAGCGAAGCAAAAGTATAATTGACACATTGATTAATTATTGATTGACATTTTTAACTTTATAAACTATTTTGAAAGCAAAATTAATCAAAAATTGGGAGCAAACTTATGACACTTGACGCACTCGGAATGATTGAAACAAAAGGACTTGTTGGTGCTGTTGAAGCAGCTGATGCTATGGTTAAGGCTGCTAAAGTAGAACTGATTGGCAAGGAAACGATTGGTGGTGGTTATGTTACTGTAATGGTTAGAGGAGATGTCGGCGCTGTTAAAGCTGCTACAGATGCTGGCGCTGCTGCTGCTCAAAGAGTTGGTGAGTTAGTATCAGTTCACGTTATTCCACGTCCTCATTCTGATGTTGAGATGATTCTCCCTAAAAGATCTAAATAAATTAAAAGATCATGCAGTTAGCGTTAGGGCTCATTGAAACCAAAGGATTAATTGGTGCCATTGAAGCTGCCGATGCAATGGTAAAAGCTGCTAATGTAAAATTAGTCAGCAAAGAAAAAATTACGGCAGCGTTGGTTACAGTAAAAATTATTGGTGAAGTTGCTGCGGTAAAATCAGCTGTTGATGCTGGTGCTGCTGCCGCGCAAAGGGTTAGCCAATTAATCTCCGCACATGTTATACCAAGACCGGATGACCAACTTGAAGATATTATTTATCATGAACAATTATTAGAAGAATTAGGTGATCAGGACAAATCGCAAGAAATTATAAATGAAAATATCACTAAGACAGTTAGACAAGATGATGTTAAAATAGAACAAGATGAAGAAAAAAATGTAAAAGATGTTCGCACACCTAAAAAAAGAGGTAGAAAACCTCTAGCAAAGCTTTCTGAAAAGCCACAGACAAAATTAGAGGAATTACGAAGTCAAGCAATTCATGAATTAGAAAATGTTGAATCAGAAATTCGGCAAAATGAAACCGAATACACTGAACAAATTATCCCATCTGTTGAGGAATTATCTGGATTAAATGTGCACAAACTACGACACCTTGCAAGAAGTTTTGATAATTTCCCAATAAAAGGACGTGAAATCTCTCGAGCTAATCGAGATGAATTGATTGCTTTTTTTGATCAAATCAGATAAATATTTCTAACAAACCATTTTTTTTGAAACTCCACAATAGTGGAGTTTTTTTTATATCTTTTCATATGAAGAAAAAAGTAATTTCAGTATCAGTAGTGATTTTATTTTCAATTTTTTTGTGGGGCTCGGTCACACTTTCAGGTGATTTTATTACAACTATAAAAGTGCCAGTACAGTTAATCGATTTACCTCAAAATTATACTACCGGTTTATTATCAAACAAAGAAGTTTTCATTAGAATAAGAGCTAAAGGCTGGGAATTTGCTAAATTAAATATTGGCGGAAATATTGATTTCAGCATTTCTGCGAGAAGAAAAGTCGGCAAGCAACGAACTGATTTAAGAAATGAGATTGAAAATAATAATTGGCTAACTAGTAATTTCCATATTATTGAAATTGCTCCAACGTTTATTGATTTTGAAGTAGATAAAATTTTGACGAAAAAAGTAGTAGTTCGCCAAAACATGAAAGTAGAATTTGCTCAAGGTTACGGAGTAGCATCCGAAATTACTATTACTCCTAAAGAAGTTGAAATATCTGGACCGTTTAGTGTAATTGAAAAGATTGATACTATTTTGACTGAGTTCAAAGAATTTAGTAATGTTTCAGAAAAATTTAGTTCTGAACTATCGATTGCGGAATTGAAAGGTATCAATATTGATACAAAAGTATGCTTAATTGAATTTGACGTTCAGAAAATAGTTGATAAATCTTTTGATGAAATTATTGTTGAGTTAAGAGACGTTCCTCCGTCAAAAGAATTAGTACTTTTCCCTTCTAAAATAAGCGTAGTGTTAAAGGGGGGAATTAGTAAGATTGGTAGACTTACAAACGATAGCATTAAAGCCCATGTTGATTTTTGGCAAGTGTTGCGAAGCAGTGGTGAAACTATTGAACCAGTTATTATTATTCCAAACAATACAAATTTAATAGACGTAAGACCAAAAAAACTAGAATTCGTAATAAAACAGTACTGATATGTTCATAACTTTTGAAGGTGTAGATTTCTGCGGAAAATCTACTCAGATAATTCTTTTAAAAAAATTTTTATCAAGAAGAAACAATAAAGTAAAAGTAATAAGAGAACCTGGCGGCACCTTTATTTCTGAAAAAATAAGAAATGTGTTGTTGGATAAAAAAAATCATCAGATGTCTGATGAAACTGAATTATTACTTTTTTCTGCCAGCAGATCCCAATTGGTTAATCATGTAATTCTACCTTATTTAGAAAAAAATTATTATGTATTATCTGATCGGTTTCATGATTCTTCCATTGCCTATCAAGGATATGGGAGGTCGTTAAATTTATCATTTGTTAAATCACTGCAAAAATTTGTTATTGGCAAGGCAATTCCAAATCTTACTTTTTTTCTGGATATTCCAATTGAAGAAGTTGCATTACGAATGTCTAAAATAAAAAAAGTGAATCTTGATAGAATTGAAACTTCTAAACTTGATTTCTATGAAAAAGTACGAAAGGGCTATGTTCAGCTTGCAAAATCAGATAGCAGATTCATAACGATTAATGGAATGCTTCCTAAAAAAGATATACATAAGGAAATAATAACTGAGTTAGAAAAGTATGAAGGGAAAATAGATGTTTATAAGAAATAGATTTTTAATCGTGTTCATTATCATTTTACTTTTTTCCGGATTTGTAACAAAGGATAATGATATTTATTTCGAAATCAATAAAGGGATAGATATTTTCGGACGGGTTTACAAAGAAGTGGCGGTAAATTATGTTGATCCATTAAATCCAGAAGAATTCATGTTAGCCGGTATTAATGGTATGCTTGAATCATTGGATCCATATACTAACTTTATTGATGGTGCAAGTCAAAAAGATATTGATATAATTACAAAAGGGAAGTATGGAGGAATTGGTGCAACTATTGGATTAAGAAATGATGGCATTACAATTGTCGATTTGATCGAAGGATATTCAGCACAAAGGCAAGGGCTAAGAATCGGTGATATTATAATTCAAATTGATAGCGTGAAGGTTAATAAAGAAAAGTATAATGAACTCGGTGAATATCTTAAAGGTGACCCAGGAACTCCAGTAAATATTTTAATTCAAAGGGATGGTTCCCAAGAGGATATATTATTTAAACTCATTAGGGAAGAAATTGAAGTGAAAAATTTATCCTATTATGCATTTTATCCCGAAAGCAGCAACAATGCGTATTTAAAACTTAGCGGATTTACTCGAACTGCCGGTGATGAAGTAAAAAAAGCGCTCCTTGATCTTTCAGCTCAAAAAACGATTGCAAGTATTACACTCGATTTAAGAGGAAATCCAGGAGGACTTCTTGACGCTGCAATAGATGTATGTGAAAAATTTCTTAAGAAAGGTGAACTTATTGTTTCAGTAAAAGGACGAGATACGATTCAAACAAAAAAATATGTTTCTGCTGAAGAACCAATTGCTAATATTGAAAAATTTGTTATTCTGATAGATGAATATTCCGCGTCAGCTTCTGAAATTGTTGCTGGTGCGATGCAAGATCATGACCGCGCTGTTATTGTTGGGGCTAATTCTTTTGGCAAGGGTCTTGTACAAACGATTATCCCTCTATCATATAATACATCATTAAAAATAACTACTTCTCGTTATTATACCCCAAGTGGCAGATCGATACAAAAATTAGATTATTCAAGTAAGAACAAAGTATTTCAAGAAGGAAATAAGATAGTAAATGGAAAGTTTCACACTGATAACAATAGGGAGGTGCTTTCTGCCGGAGGAATTACACCGGATTCAGTTGTAAACAATAAATCCACATCATTTATTATTCAAAAATTATTAGCAGAGGGAATGTTTTTTCAATTCGCTACTTATTTGTTCAATAATAATCCATCCGAAGATTTTACAAAAATTTCTAATCACAAATTAATTGATAGTTTTACTCATTATTTGAAAACTTCTAAATTTGAAATAAGTTCACCGACCCAAAAGCTTATTGATCAGTTAAAATCAGCTGCTAATGAAGAAAAATTAGACGAAAAATTTATTAGCACACTAAATGAAGCAAAAAAACAAATTTCTCTAAATCAAACAAAAGAGATTCACAAGCATCAAGAAGAAATAATTTCATTTATAAAGGAAGAATTAGCTGCCCGAGTATCTGGAAGAACTGGCAGAATAAAGGAATCACTTAAAGTTGATTCTCAATTTATTATTGCTTCCAACATTTTGGCTAATGAAGAATTGTATAAAAATCTTTTAAATTCCAAAAAGAAGTGAAAAGATTCCGTATTTGTTTTACTATTTGTAAGTCATTATAATTAGATGAATAAATGAGATTGCCTAAGTTCATAAATTACCGTAATCCTCAATTTAGCAGATGTCCGGCATGTAAAAATCCTTCCGTTTTGCATCGATCACGCCCAAAAAGTATGTTTGAACAGATAGTTAAACAGATAACAGTTTTCAAAATTTATCGGTGCAGTGACTGCGGTTGGCGTGGTTTTATATCAACTATAATTTTTAATAAGGAATCATTGAAAGCTGTTGTTCTTTATTTAGGAATGATATTAATAACTGCATACATTATAAGGTATGTTCTGAACCGATTTGTGGTTTAAAACTCGGTATCGTTATAATGGGAACTCTCTTTTGTAAAGATAAATTCTCTTCCTAATTCTTCTAATGAATGATAATTTGATAAATAATGAATCTTAATTCGCGTTTTATTTTTAATAAGCCAAGCCAGTGATATTTTTAATCTTTCTAAATCTTTATCGGTTAATTTCTTAAACAGATCAACACTCCCAAGAAAATAATGATCTAGGGCGTCATTAAATGTATTTTTTTCCAGCGGATAATCTTTTATGAACACTCTGCCTTCAATTAATAGCAAATAGTCATTTGCCTTAAAACCTGAAATTTCAATAAGAACATTTGCTTTATTGATTGGCTCAGCTAATATCGATGATTTATTCAGTTGCATTAATAAAGAATTAATTACATCTCTTATTTGAGCAGCTTCTTCAAATTTTTTTCTCTCACTTAAGTCCTTCATTTTGTTTAATAATCTATCGACAGAAGATTGGTTGTGTCCGCAAAGAAAGTCATTAACTTTTTGTAATTCTATATCATACTCGCTTGAAATATCATTGTTGATGCATGGCGCTAAGCATCTTTCAATATCTGCTAAATAACATTTTTTATGTTTGTTAAATTCTTTATCTGTGCATTCTCGCAGTGCAAAGGTTTTATCAATAATATCAATCAATGATTTTGTTGTATCTCTATTCGAGTATGGACCGTAATAATCATTCCCATCAAATTCGAAATTCGTCGTGGCTTCTACTTTAGAAGCAGTGCCATCTTTTTTTATACGAATAAAGTAATTGCGAGAGAATTTTTTTAATAGTGTATTTAATTGTGGATTATGCTGCTTAATTAATTCTGCTTCAGAAATAAGCGCAATCAATTCAGAATTTGTAACGTGATAATCAAGTGATTGTGCTTTTTGAATAATTTTTCTCGTCTTTTTAGGAGTATTACTTTGAAAATAATTACTTACACGTTTTTTTAATGATTTTGCTTTTCCAACATAAATAACACTGCCTTTTCCATCTTTAAAGAAATAAATACCAGGATTGTTGGGAACTGACGAATAATTATCTGCTAATTTTTTCTTAATTAATTTTAATGGACTTCCAGATGGTGAATTTTGAAAATGCACTAAATCACTTACTGTTTCAATGTTGTGTTCTTCGCGAAGTTGATTGAACATTTTAATTAAAACTTTTGCAGTCGCTGATGCATCGCCAAGTCCTCTGTGAATTTCTCGGTGTTTAATTTTAAGTGATTTTGTCAAATTGCCAAGTGATCTGCTTTTTAATTGAGGATATAGTATTTTAGCTAATCTTACTGTACAAATTGCTGGATTGTTAGGGAAATTTTTGTTTGCTTCTGAACATTCCTTCCTTAAAAAAGAAAGATCGAAATTAAGATTATGTGCAACTAAAACTGAGCTTCCAAAAAATTCATTAATAGAGTTAAATAGTTCATCAAAATAAGGAGCATCTTTTACATCCTCATTTGTGATACCGGTCATTTGTGTTATATAATATGGTATTTGTCGACCAGGATTAAAGTATGATTGAAAAGTATCTACAATTCTTCCATTCCTAATTTTCACAATTCCAATTTCTATTACCTTTTCGATCCTTGCTGAAATACCGGTTGTTTCGAAGTCAAATACAGAATACTCAGCTCTATCAAATGGAATATCAACTAATGCACGATTAATTAGTTTTTTATTGTTCAATGTCTTTCTGTCTTAATATATTATATATACATAAATGATAAATAAAATACTCGGTTTCTAAATTCGGGCAAATTTCAATATATTTCAATTCACGGGATAAAAAAATGAACATAAACATACTTTTTATTGGGGATATTATTGGCAATCCTGGAATGGATATTCTACAAATGTATCTCCCTAGTCTTCAAAAAAAATATCGAAGTGATATAATCATTGCTAATGGCGAAAATGTTTCGGATGGCAAAGGCTGCACTGAAAAGGAAGCAAAAGTTTTATTTGATTTGGGGGTTGATGTAATAACCGGGGGAAATCATACATGGGATAAACACCAGTCTCAAGATTATTTAAAAAAGGAACCCCGCTCTCTTAGACCATTAAATTACCCAAAAGGCACAATTGGAAATGGTTATTACATTATTGATCATCATAAATCGAAAGTAGCAGTAATTAATCTGCAAGGCAGAGCTTATATGGCGACTATTGATTGTCCATTTAGAACTGCAGATTGGATTATAAATAAACTTAATCAAGAAACTAAGGTTTTCATAATCGATTTTCATGCTGAAGCAACCGCAGAAAAAATTGCACTTGCAAATTATTTAGATGGTAAAATCTCTGCTGTAATTGGAACTCACACACATATTCAAACTTCGGATGATAGAATACTGGCAAAAGGGACGGGATATATTACAGATTGTGGAATGACCGGTCCTTATGATTCGGTAATTGGTATGAAGACCGATGCAGCCATAAATAGATTTTTATATCAAACACCGCAGAAATATCAAACAGCTACAGATAATGTCCATCTTTGCGGATTATTTTTAAAGGTTGATTCTTCAACCGGCAAAACAGTAGAGATTGAAAGAATATTTTTGCCTGAATTTGATAAACAGATAAATATTTAATTTTCTTTTTTCATTTGAGATATGGCAATATTAATTGACGGGAAGAAAGTTGCAGAGGAAATAAAGTTAGAGCTAAGTCTTAAAGTTTCTGATCTTAAGGCGAACGGAAAAACTTTGCCTGGTTTAGTCGCAATTTTAGTTGGAGATGATCCAGCTTCTCATGTGTATGTAAATTCAAAAAGTAAGGCTTGTGCACAAGTTGGTTTTATTTCAAAGATTGAAAATCTAGATGATCGAATTTCGGAAGAAGCTCTTATAGATCGAATAAAATATTATAATGACCATAATGATTATCATGGAATTTTAGTACAGTTTCCTCTTCCAAATGGAATTAATGAAAAAAATGTTATTGAAGCAATCGATAAGAAAAAAGATGTGGATGGTTTTCATCCCGAAAATGTTGGTAATTTAGTTATCGGTAATGATTCTTTTTTCCCTTGTACACCTTATGGAATTGTTGAACTTTTATTGAGATATAAAATTGAAACTGAAGGAAAGCATGTTGTTATTGTGGGAAGGAGTAATATTGTTGGCAAACCAATTGCAAATTTGCTTCTTCAAAAAAGAAAAGGTGCTAATGCAATTGTCACAATTTGCCATTCAGCAGCAGATGATTTGACAAAATATACACTCCAAGCCGATATTCTGATTGCTGCAATTGGCAAGCCAAATTTCATTCGGGGAAATATGGTAAAAGAAAATGCTGTTGTAATTGATGTTGGAATCAATAGGGTTGAGGATAAAAATTCGAAAAAAGGGTATAAAATTATTGGCGATGTGAATTTTGACGAAGTTGAAAAAAAATGTTCCTATATTACTCCCGTTCCTGGCGGAGTTGGACCAATGACAATTGCAATGTTACTCGAAAATACTTATAAAGCATATATCAATCTCACAAAAAATTAAAGATTATGAACTCATCAATAATTGACAAAGTTGTTTCGCAAGTTTTTATTGAAAAAGCACTACAAGATTTTTACTGCCATGGTGAAACTTGCGCCGGCTGGGAACGAAATATTATAGATCAACCATTAGCTGTAAAAAATATAATAAAGAATGGAGCTGATAGAATTGCAGCTGGTTTAGGTATTGAAAAGGAATCAATTGACTTAAATGTAGCAAGAATGATTGATCATACATTACTTAAGCCAGAAGCTACACCTGATGAGGAAGCTACACCTGATGAGGTAAAACAACTTTGCGAAGAAGCTCGCACATATAACTTTGCTTCAGTATGTATTAATCCATGTCATGTGGAAATGTGCAGAGATTTATTAAGAGGCAGTCAAGTTAAAGTGTGTACAGTAATCGGATTTCCATTAGGCGCAACAACTACAGAAGTAAAGCGGAATGAAGCTGAGCAATGCTTACGCAATGGAGCAACTGAAATTGATATGGTTATTAACATTGGAATGCTGAAGCAAGGGAAATATGATTTTGTTTTTAATGACATAAATCAAATTGTCTTGGCTGCTAAAAGGAACAATGCTGTTTGCAAAGTGATAATTGAAACTGCACTCTTAACTGACGAAGAAAAAATAAAAGCTTGTATTATTAGCAAAGAAGCAAAAGCTGATTTTGTAAAAACTTCAACTGGTTTCAGCAAGGGAGGAGCTACTGCTGGAGATGTAGCTCTCATGAAATATGTTGTTGGTTCATCAGTTGGTGTTAAAGCATCGGGCGGAATCAGAACCGCTGAAGATGCAAAAATGATGATTGAAAGCGGTGCGGATAGAATTGGTGCAAGTGCAAGTGTAAAAATTGTAAAAGGTGAAACTTCCACTACGGGCGGTTATTAGTGGTTTTAGATTTAATTGTCACAAAATCCGACGATGGTTTTTCCTCTGAAATCCCTTCTATAAATGGTTGTGAATCATGGGCTCACAACGAGGATGATGCGATTTTTCATACATTAGAAATGTTTCGTTTTTATATTCAAGTAGAGTCTGATTTTAAAATAAAAGTTGATAAAGCACGTGTTGAGGGGAATAAAAATATTTACAAAATAATTTTTGATAAAGTCCATGCGTAGATTCAAGTCCGAAAAACGACTTAATAAAATAATTTCCGTAGCATCTGCCCGTCAATTTTCTTTGCATGTAGTTCTCGAAAATATTTATGATTCACATAATGTAAGTGCAATTTTAAGAACATGCGATGCTGTTGGAGTGCCAAAAGTTGATCTTCTATATAATATTGAATCATATCCTAAGCTTAGCAGAATCTCATCGGCTTCTGCAAGTAAATGGATTGAAACAGTAAAATTTTCAGATGTCAAGTCTTGCATCGACTCTTTGAAAAGTGAAGGATTTAAAATATTTACAAGCTGCATAGATGATAAAGCTATAAATCTTTTTGAATTAGATCTTACAGAGAAAGTAGCATTAGCATTTGGGAATGAACATCGGGGAGTATCAGCTGAATTAATAAACTTATCCGATGAATTATTTTATATTCCCATGAAAGGTATGATCCAGAGTTTAAATGTTTCAGTTGCAGTTGCTGTTTCACTTTATGAAGTGTTAAGGCAAAGAACAAAAAAAGGGTTATATAATACTCCACAAATAAATAATGATGATTTGGAAAAAATGATTGATAAATGGTGTGAAAAGTGATAAAAGAATTCATTAAAATAAATTCATTGAAAGGGAAGTTGCTTTTACCTGGGGACAAATCTATCTCTCACAGAGCTGTAATGTTTGCAGCTATGGCTAATGGTAAATCAAATATTTCTAATTGTTCGAATTCCGAAGATGTTAACTCTACAATGAATTGTTTCAAGCAACTTGGAGCAGAAATTTCATTTAATGACAAGACAATTGAAATCATTGGACTAGGTTTTAAAAATTTGGTTAAATCTAATAGTAATTTAAATGCTGGTAATTCTGGAACTACAGCTAGGTTAATTAGCGGAATTCTTTCAGCACAAAACTTTTCTTCAAATATTAATGGAGATGAATCATTATCTGCAAGACCTATGATGAGAATTGTTAAACCATTGCAATCGATGGGGGCAAAAATTAAGGCATCAGAAAGTGGCACATTGCCGATAACAATAAACCCTTCTGATTACCTACATGCGATTGATTATGAAATGGAAATATCCAGTGCGCAAGTTAAAAGTGCGATTATTCTTGCTGCAATCCATTTGAGTGAAACAACATCAATAATTGAACGAAATCCGACACGAAATCATACTGAAAATATGTTGGGAGTTAAAACCGAAAAATTGCTCGATGGTAAAAAAATATTTGCTTCTAAGGAAAACTATCCAAATCCATTTGAAATGACTATCCCTTCGGATATTTCATCAGCCTCTTTTTTCATTGTATTAACATTACTATCCAAGAATTCGGAATTAATTATTCAAAGTGTTTCATTAAATGAAACAAGGACTGGGATTTTAGAAATTTTGAAAAGGATGGGCGCAAATATAGAAATTGATAATATAATCCTTGAGAATGGTGAAATGAGAGGTGATATAATTGTTAAATCAAGTAAATTAAAAAATGTTGATGTTCCTTCTTCAATAATACCAAATATAATTGATGAGATTCCAATTCTATCAGTTGCTGGAGTGTTTGCTGAAGGAAACTTTAGAATTTCAAAGGCAAAAGAGTTACGAGTTAAGGAATCAGACAGAATTAAATCTATCTGTAACAACTTTAAACTCGCTGGTTTAAATATAGTTGAATTTGAAGATGGATTTGAAATATCTGGAATTCCTACCAATGCAAAAGTTGCTTATGAAAGTTATGGCGATCACAGAATTGCGATGGCATTCGCAGTAATGGCAATGTTAACCGAGTTTGGTGGAAGTGTTAATCAATTTGAAGCTGTTAACGTGTCAAATCCGGATTTTCTAAATCAAATAAAAGCAATCGTCTAGATTTCAATCACCTGATGTTCAAATTTATTTATAGTTAACTCACCATAAATAAATTTTATAAAATCCATTCCATATTTGTTAATGAAATAAATAAAATTTAATTCTCGCTCTTGCAGATTATTATTGGGATAGAGAACGTTTTTAACTTTGCCAAGTTGACGAATAGTAGTTTCATTTCTCTTTTTTTCCGATTCAATAGCTCTGGATTTTAAATAATCTACAGTCTGAATTACTTTTTCTTTTGATTTTAGTGAAAGTTCTCCCAATGTTTTATCAATACCAGAAAGATGTTGCGCAATTTGAATAAAAGCTTTATCAATTGATGAAATGGAATCATGAAAAGTTTTATTTATATCTGTACTTGCATTAGCTGCTAAAATTTTTGTTATAATTTCATCTTCAGATGAAAAAATATCGATAAAAGAAAGCTGGTGTTTATCAAGAATAGTTTTTACACCTTTTTCTATAATTGTCGCAGAAGAACGAGGATAAATAAATGGTTGTGTTATATTATAAATTTTATACAATGGAGTAACTTGGGCAAAATAACTTACTTCACTTGGACCGCCAATGTAAAATCCGGTAGGGAATAAATAATCCTGGCAAATTGGTCGCAACAACACATTTGGACTAAAGCGTTCCGGTGAATAATTCAATTGAGCGAGTAAATCATCTTGAGTAAACCGTTTTCTTTTTCCTTTTAACCTGAATTCATTTTCAACCGGCTCTATTAATAATCGTTCATTTTCATCAATATAAAATAAATTGACCGGTTTAACTTTTACTTGTGCATGGTAAGACTCCTCAAGTTCTGCACTTCTTTCAACTAGGTCGCTTGTATGATCTCTATATAGTGTTATTTCTTTATGAAAGATCGGGATTAACAATCTTTTAACAGCAGTATCTAACGGATTAAAAACTATTAAACCATACTCATCAAATAGCCCGATCATCAAATCCCGAAAGGATTCAAGAAATGTTCTACCGGCTGAATAATTGGATTTTAGAAAATCTGTCGATTGATTTTTAAATTCAGTATCTCTTAATTGTGATGTAACATCGTTAAAGACATTATTTATATTTTGGTTGAATTTCAGTAATCCGATACAGCCACGGTTAAATTCATCCGGTTCACCATCAACATAACTCAAATTGAAAAGCTGATTATTAGTATCGACCAAACCTACGGTTCTTACTTCATCATAATCGTGATCATCTCCTTCAAGCCAGAAAATTGGGACAAAATTGTATGCATCGTATTTTGATTTTAAGAAATTACAGAGCTTTATTGCAGTAAGTGATTTGTAAATTGTGTATAGCGGTCCTCCAAATAATCCTAATTGCTGACCGGTAATCACGGCAATAGTTTTTTTAGAATACAAAGATTCAATATTATTTTGAGTTTGCTTAGATATTTTGGTGTCTATGTACTGAGCCCGAATAATGTCAGCTAGTTGAGCTCTATGTGATTTATCTTCTTGTGAAAGAGTTTTAAATAATTCTTCATAGCTCTCAAAATCACGGAAATTCTTTAAATAAAAACCATGAACGTTTTCAAATTCATTCAGATAATCGAGGAATAAATTTTGATGGCCTGGAATATCGGAAAAATTTATATACATAATTTTCCTAAAAATTATTTTGAATCAGTTATTTTTTGATAGAATATTATTAGATTTAAAAGAGTACAAAATTCCATTCTGAATTTAATAAATTTTAATATAGGCTGAAATTACTAAATTATTGAGTTAATAGGAGAGTTGAATGAACAATCAGTATTTAATTTCAGTTGATTTAGGCGGTACGAAAATCCTTTCGGCTCTAATTGATTCAAAAGCCCAAATTGTATATCGATACAAAATTCCAACAGAAATGAGCAAAGGTAAGAATGGTTTAGTAATTTCAATAGCGGAGTCGATTAGCAAGGTATTATCTGATAATCATTTATACGAAAATGATATTAGAGCAGTATGTTTAGGTGTCCCCGGAACAGTTAATCCATCATCCGGTATTATTGGGAATGCTCCAAATCTTGGAATTAAAAACTTCAATATAAAAGAGGCACTTGCAAAATTTATTTCAATTCCCATTCTGATTGAAAATGATGTTAATCTTGCTGGACTTGGTATTAAGAAAAATGAATTTAAAGATGCAGTAAAGAATATGCTGGTAGTTGCTATTGGAACCGGCATTGGTGGTGCTCTTTTTTTTGATGGGAAAATTTATAGAGGTTCTTCATTTTATGCTGGTGAAATTGGTCACATGTTAGTTGAGCCTAAAGGGAAGTTATCAAGCAAATCTAAATCGGCTTCATTTGAATCTGCGGCCAGTAGAACTGCAATGGTGAAAGAAATACAATCAGAAATCAGAAAAGGGAAAAAAAGTATACTCAGCGAATTCAAATCTCCAAGTAAACCAATAAAGAGTAAGAATTTACAATTGGCAATAAAAAAAAAGGATACTGTTGCAGTAAAACACGTGACTAAAGCTTCAAAAACAATTGGTACTATATTAGGAAGTATTACTACTTTATTAAATCTTGATACAATAGTTCTATGCGGAGGTGTTATTGAAGCATTGGATGATTTTATGATGCCGATTATTAATAAGTCATTTAAGAAAGCTGTTTTAGAAGAACCAGGGAAGAGTGTAAAAGTTGTTGCAACAAAATTAGGTGACGATGCAGCATTATATGGCGGAATTGCATTAGCCGATGAGTTTTTGGGGAATTAATACTTAGTTTTGAAAACTTTTTTCAATCATATCAAGTTTGTTTGAAATTTCTATCCAATTATAATATTCCACTTCAAGCTTTTTTTTGGTTGATAGATAATCAATATTGATTTGTTTTGAAGCTTGCTCATCAGTATATACTTTCGGGTCAGCTAATTTCTTCTCTAGTGTTCTTTTTGATTCTTCTAAAACTTGTATTGTTTTTTCACAATCGGAAAGATTTTTCTTTAAATCTTTAGTAAGAATATATTTATTCTGTCTTTGTTCAGCTTCAATTCGTTTCTGATCCTTTTTTGTAACTATTTCTCCAACCTTTAATTCCTTGTTTGTAGCTGTTGTCACAATTTCATTTCGCTTAGTTAGATAATAATCAATGTTGCCATAATATACTTTCAATTTACCTTCTCTCATCTCAAAAACTTTATTTACAATTGGTTTCAGAAAATCTATATCATGAGATACAATAATAATTGTACCGGAAAAATTTATAAGAGCATTTTGCAACACTTCTTTAGATGTAAAATCAAGATGATTTGTCGGTTCGTCAAGAATAATAAAATTACTTTTAGTAAGTAATAGTCTAGCCAATGCTATTCTACTCTTCTCACCTCCAGAGAGCACTTTTATTTTTTTAAAAACATCATCTCCTGAAAACAAAAATGAACCAAGTATTTTCCTAATTTGACCAATTGGAATTTCATTGTTTACATCTTCTAGAGCATCAATAAGATCGTGCTCATCTTCCAATGCAATAACAACTTCTTGTTCAAAAAAAGAAACAGATGTATTGCTGCCAAACAAAATTTCCCCATTTGAAGGTTTTATTTTTGAACCAAGAATTTTTACTAATGTACTTTTGCCGGCACCATTCGGTCCCAAAACAGCTATTTTTTCTCCTCTTTCAATTTTAACATTTAAATTGTCGAGAGCAGAAATTGATTCATAATTCTTTGAAATATTCATTAATTCTATTGGTATTAAACCGCTTCTTGGAGGATCTGGGAATTGAAGGTTTATCTGCTTTTCATTTTCGATTAATTCAATTGCTTCAAGCTTTTCAAGCATTTTAATTCTGCTTTGAACTTGACGTGCTTTTGTGTTTTTATATCTGAATCTTTCAATAAACTTTTCAGTTTCTTTTATTTTTTTGTCACGATTCTTCTGAAGTTCAATTAATTGATTTTCTCTTTCATCTTTGAAGGTTAAATACTTATCATAAATACCCGGGAAGAAGTTTATTGATTTTCCAAAAATTTCCAAAGTTTTATTTGTTACATTGTTGACAAAATATCTATCATGAGATACAACAATAATTGCACCCTCATAAATTTTCAAAAAATGAATCAGCCATTCAAGCGTATCGATATCCAAATGGTTTGTGGGCTCATCAAGCAAAAGCAAATCATTCTCAGCCAGTAGAATTTTTGCAAGCTGAATTCTCATCTGCCAACCGCCCGAAAATTCTTCTGTATTTCTATTAAAATCATTTTCCTTAAACCCGAGTCCCAATAGTACTTTTTGAATTCTTGATTCAGCAGAATAAAAATTCAATTCTTCTTTTTTATGATTTAATACACCAAGTTCTTCTATTAATTCATTCCGTGTTTCTTCATCAAGTGATGAGCTGTTAAGTTCTTTTAATATTTCGCTCTCATGTTCAATAAGTGATTGAATTTCGTATAATGAACCTTTTACTTCTTCAAAAATTGATTTCCCTTTAAATGACAAAAATTCTTGCTGAAGGTATCCAAGACGAATACCCTTTTGTTTAATTATTTGTCCAGTTTCTGGTTTTTCTAAATCACAGAGGAGTCGTAAAAGAGTAGATTTTCCTTTTCCGTTTGATCCTACAAGTGCAATCTTATCATTGAAATGAATTCTGATATTTACATTTTCAAATAAATTTTCTCCGGTGAATTGAACTGAAAGATCTTTTATAACAATCATAGCATCTGTTATTTTTTAATAACTGCTATTTTGGAAGTAGCAACATTGTTAGCATCTTGATCATAGGCGACTATTACATATACACCTGAAGAAACATAATTACCTAATTCGTCCTTTCCATCCCAGAATGCAACCCGACCTCCAGGAGATTTAACATTTTTAATCAAGTTGCCAGTAATATCCAAAATTTTTATATCGCTTTTTTTCAATAAACCGTCAATTGTAACAAGATTATTTTCATTTTGCTTCACAATGAATGGGCTCGGATAAATAAATAATTCACTAAATTTTTCTTCCGGCTTTATAGAAGATGTTTGAAGCATTACCAATCCATTATCTGTTCCAATATATACTTTGCCGTTTTTATCATCGAATGCAATACTTTTTATATCATCATTTGGTAATGGGCTGTTTTTAGAATTATAATAATTAATAAGTGTTATTCCGTCTTCACCTAAAACAAAAACACCTTGTTTTGTGCCGATCCATTTTTGATCTAAAGGATCAATTGCTATACAATTAACAGTTTGATTTCTTAATGCTAATCCATAACTGCTCTTTAATGTTGATTTTGGTTTTGTTGCATCAAGAATAACATTTACACCTTGACTGGTTCCAATCCAAATATACCCTCGTTTATCAACTTCTATTGCGAAAACTTGATCACTTATCAATCCATCAGCAACCGTAATAAATCCTTTTGTATCGTCGGTCAAATTCGTAAAAGTATTATTTTCATTGAAGTAATAAATGCCGCGATTTCCATACAGCACTACAAACCACTTTGTGTTATTTTGATCGATTAAAAGTCGGTCAAGTAAATCGAACTGATTTAAAGTTGGATTAAAAAAATCGAAGTGATACCATTGCTTCTCTTTAGTAAGAACGCTTAGATATTTACCATTACCAGGTTCATGGTTTGCAATCCAAACATTCCCTTTAGAATCTGTTCTTACATCAGATATTGCAAGAAAAGTTGGATCTTTCGGTATTCCAACCATGGGGCTTGATTCTGCAGTGTAAATTTCAAAATTACCATTATCGAAGATTAATGCACCTCTTCCCCAATTGGCAAAGTATACTTTATCTGTTGCATCAGTTGATACTCGCAAATAATCATTTGAAGGGAGCTGAGGATAACTTTCCTTATTATAATGTTTCCACTTTGAACCATCAAATTCGAAAAATCCAACTCCTAAAAGATTTTTACCGGTTGCTACAAATAATTTCCCACTCGAATTAACTGCCAAATTTACAAACTGATTTTTAGGAGGACCATCCGGATAGAAAAATTTTGACACATTATTTTTAATTTCTAATATTCCATTTGATGAGCCAGCATAGATGATTCTATCAGTTGATACAGTAATACTTGTGAATGAAAACTTTGTTGTTTCAAATAACTTGTTTAAAGTTGAACCATTGAATTCATAAATTTTGTTTTTTGTTGCAATAAATAATGATGAACCTTGATTATAAATATCAACAACCTCTATTCCTTCAAGAAGAAATAACTGCCAGGCATTATTTACTAAGCGGTACAAACCATAATTTGTTGCAAGAATAATATTCCCGTTGAAAGATAAAATTTTGGAAGCTGAATTTATATGAATACTAAAATTTTGACCGAATCGATAATTGTTCCATGATTCTGGTGCAGATAAATTATTAGCTCCTTGTTTCTGAACAGCAATTCCACTTTCTGTTATTGCATAGATTAAATTAGATTTATATGCGCTAATTATTTTTGATTCACTGTTAAAATTACCGAGCTTCAAAAATGTATCGTAAAAGGAGAGATTATTAGTGTTTATTAATGAAAGTCCGAAATCAGTGGATATAAAAGCGCTGTCTCTACTTATGAATATGTTATTAATTTGTTTTTTGCTTTTGTCGGATTTGAATATATCTAGAATATTAGTCACCTTTTCAGTAGCCTTATCATAAACAATTATATAACCTTCCTGAGACCCGAACCAAATTTTTTTTTGATTGTCTATTGCTACGCTTGTAAGTGCTTGACTGTTAAATCCTTTAGCCTTGTTTAGTACTAAAAACAATGTATCATTAAGTGTTTTACTAAATGCACCGCCGGTAGTTGCTGCCCAAACGTTTGAAGAAGATAGTGAAAGCGCTTTCACATCTTTCATATCAGAATAGATGTGCCATTCACCAATATTTTGACTATAAACTTGAGTAATCATTGCAAAAAGTAAAACAATTACTTTGTTTTTTTTCATCATTGTTCCTTTGAATTAAGATGAATTATGTGATAAACAAATTTAGTATTTTCTATACGAACAAGAAGTACAAATCAACAGTATTGTTTAGAAATTGTAGAAGTAGTTTCGAAATGGATCCTAATTAATATTATAAATCAAATTAAAATTTATATACATCATTATGCTGAATTTCTATGAAGCATGCTTCTCATTGCTTCTAATTTGTTCGCTTGAATTAAATATCTCCCCAAATTTTCATCATCTTCCTTTTTGCCACCATGAAAATCAGAACCACCGGTTTCCAACAATAAATACTGGTTTACAACGCCTCTATAAAAATTGATTTGACTTTCTGAATGACTTGGATGAATCACTTCTATTCCATCAATGCCAGTTTTTATCAAATTCATAATAATTGATTCTTTCATAAATCCAGGATGAGCAATAAACGACAATCCTCCGGCATCACTTATTAATTTAGTTGCACTTTGAGGAGAGACATGAATTTTTTTTTCGTACGCTGGGCAATTATCTCCAATATATTTATCAAAAGCTTCTGTGTAGTTTTTAACTATGCCTAAGTCCACCATTGTATATGCAATATGAGGTCTGCCAACTGCAGAATTTTTTGCACGGTCCATTACATCACTAATTGTAATTGAATGACCTAAATTGCGCAATTTTTGTACAATTCTTTTTGCTCGATTTATTCTTTCTTCCCTAAAAAAACTTAAATATTTTTGCAGTTCATCATCTTCAATGTCTATGAAATAAGCAAGAATATGAATTTCTTTTTCTTCTAAATCTGTACTAATTTCTAATCCCGGAACAACCTCAATACCTAATTCTTTACCAACTTTGATTGCTTCTTTCAAACCGTTTATACTATCATGATCAGTTATACTAATTATGTTAAGACCAGCTTTATGAACTAGTTGAAGTAATTCTTGAGGAGAATATGCACCGTCTGAATAAGTAGTGTGCATATGTAAGTCAATTTTCTGTTGTTCCATAATTAACTATAAAGTTATCAAATTTATTCTTAATGCTCATTGATTTGGATGCTAAAATAATTTTTTTAGTTGTAATCAACAATATAAATCTTTTACTAATTCAGTCATTAATACCCAAATTGAAACTTCATTCCGTTATAATTATATTTGTCCCCAAGTTTTACTAACTATTGAATTTGGAGGGTAATTAAAATGGCAGTTAAAGTTGGAATTAATGGTTTTGGAAGGATTGGTCGATTAGTGTTTTCTGCATTGGTTGATAAGGGAATGCTTGGGAAGGATGTTGATATTGTGGCTGTAGTTGATGTAAGTACTGATGCTCAATATTTTGCTTATCAGTTAAAATATGATTCCGTACACGGAAAATTTAAAGGTGAAATCTTCAGCGAAAAAAGTGATCCATCTCTTGAAACTGATGATATAATCGTAGTCAATGGTGATAAAATAAAGTGTGTAATGGCTCAAAAAGACCCTTCACAACTTCCTTGGAAAGAACTTGGAGCTGAAATAATAATTGAAGCTACTGGATTATTCACGTCATCTGATAAAGCAAAAGGACACTTAGATGCTGGAGCAAAAAAAGTATTAATTACTGCACCAGGTAAAGGTGATGTAAAGACATTAGTTATGGGTGTTAATGATAATGAATATGACCCAGATAAACATCATATTGTTTCAAACGCATCTTGTACAACAAATTGTTTAGCCCCAGTTGTACATGTAATTCTTAAAGAAGGATTAGGAATTGAAACCGGATTGATGACTACTATTCACTCCTATACAGCAACTCAAAAAACTGTTGATGGACCATCAAAAAAAGATTGGCGAGGCGGAAGAGCAGCTGCTATTAATATTATCCCTTCTACAACCGGCGCAGCTAAAGCTGTTGGCGAAGTGTTACCAGCAACAAAGGGGAAACTTACCGGCATGTCCTTTAGAATTCCAACTCCTAATGTTTCCGTTGTGGATTTAACTTTTAGAACTGAGAAAGATACATCTATTGAAGAAATTGATTTGTTGATGAAAAAAGCATCTGAAACTTACTTGAAAGGAATTTTAGGATATTGTAAAGAAGAATTAGTATCAACTGATTTTATTCATGACGATCGTTCATCGATATATGATTCACTTG
>Ga0194113_10002543_pt1 | contig 24846 bp, 15 predicted proteins | sample TA2MahC200mmetaG_FD_146193 | JGI IMG/M metagenome (GOLD analysis project Ga0194113, IMG submission 146193) | Freshwater microbial communities from Lake Tanganyika, Tanzania - TA2015017 Mahale Deep Cast 200m | ecosystem: Environmental > Aquatic > Freshwater > Lake | place: Tanzania: Lake... | reverse complement strand
GTGCCTCATTATGCCTTACCCCGAATCGGCACAAGGGTCAAACTGCTTTTCTGTAAGTTCCGGCAATGAGGCAAAAAGCCTCATCAAACCTCAGTTCCAAATAACTGGACAACTGAAGGTTAGTAAAGGGTATGGCCACAAGAACAATTAAAAATAGGAGAATAAACCGCCGTTTGGCATTCATGGGAATATCCCTTGTTTGTGAGGACTCCTTTACTGCGTAAAGAAGTTGTTGAAAAAGTTGATATAATGATTATAATAGTTCTTTTAATGAATGTCAAGTTAATTTTCATGTTTATTGGTTTATTTTGAACAAAAGTCCGAGGCTGAAGCCGTCGGACTGAAAGAGCAAAGTCCGATGGACTAAAATTTAGCCCTAAGGGCTTCGTTCTTTCAGCACGTGTATTCATCTTAGTGCGTCCATCATCCGTTCATTTGCGCTTAACTTGATGCGCATGGTAGTTTACGAAGTACCCCCGGCCCCTCCCAAGAGGGGAGAGGGCACTACTGAGCAAAGCGAACACGTTTCACCGCTAACTTCCTTCAATATCAACCCTTGAACTTCCATCCCCCATTCTTTTCACTGCAATGCGAACGGGTATGCGTCGGGTTAATTCACCGATGTGGCTAATGACGACGATGTTTGTGCCCGATAACTGTAGGCTTTCTAAGGCAGATAGCGCGATGTCTAACGTTTCGCTATCAAGCGTGCCAAATCCTTCATCTAAGAACAGGGAGTCCAGTTGTGTGCGGCCTTTGCTGAGTTCCGATAGAGCTAAAGCCAATGAAAGGCTGGTCAGGAAAGATTCACCGCCGGACAATGTTTCTACTGGCCGCTCTTCGCCGGCGTTCCATTTGTCTATAACCACCATCTCTCTCATGTCTTTGACTTTGAGTTCGTAACGGTGTTTAGTGATTCCATCAAGTTGCTTGTTGGCGAAATGAACCATAAGGTCAAACATGCTCTTCAGCGCAAAATCTCGCAGTTCGTTGGCTGGCATGCAGTTTCTCAGATTCAACCAGCGGTCTCGTTCTTTTTTCACTTTTCCCAGGTTCGCCGCTCGCTGCTGTAGAAGTTTCAAATTCTGCTGCAATTGATTAATCTTTTGGGCACATTCGCCTCTTTGCCTATTTTTTTCTGCGATGGCGGCTTCAATCTCGCGCTCTTTTTGCTGTATTTTGGGCAGTTCTTCGGGGTCAAACGGTTTTGAGACAAATGTTTGCTGTAGCTTTTCAATCTGCTGTCCGACAGCATGCACATCCTTACGATAATCTTCCACTGCTCGACTTTTTTCCTCAATCCATTCAGCTTGTCTGAATGCTTTCCGATGTGCTTCAGAAGAAGTGAAATTAGCTTGCTGAAGCGCTTCGGTGTATTTCATTTCCGCGTCGTTAAAGCGTTTGTGGTTTTCTTCCAGGCGTTCCTTTGCTTCACTCAGACTGGTTTGCGCTTGAGCTAACCGATTTTCCTTGCGCTGTAAATCAGCTAATAATTCATTCCTCTCCTTTTCTTTCCTGTCCAACTCCATCTGCAAATTCCGACGGGCGACATCCGCCTTTAATCCGCCAGTCTTCGCTTTTGCTGAATCTAAAAACTCTTTAGCTCTCCTTTGATACTGGTTTGCCTGAAGCTTTAAATCTTCAAGTCGGTTTTTTTCTGCTGTGAGATTCTTCTCATTTTCTTCAATTGAAGTTACCAATCCTTGTAGAATTGGTCGATTTTTTTCCAGGCGTGTGCGGCATTGCCCAACTGCTGAAATGCGCCGCTCAAATTTTCTCAATCCATCTTCAGGCGAAGGAAATCCCCCCTGCCCCCCTTTTTCAAAGGGGGGAGAAAAGGGGGATTTGGCGCGAAATTCTTCGGGGAGCGATTCCCAAAACTGTGCCTTCGTTTGAGCAATATCATACGTCAACTGCACTATTTCGCCTGCCAACGTCTGGATTTCCACTTCAAGGTCATTTAACTGATTTTCAGCGTTGCTTATATCCCTCTGGTTGCTTTGAAGTTTCTGAGTTAATAATTTCAGATTATTTTGCGCCTCTGTTCTAACTATCTTAGCAGTGCTGATTTCGCGCAAATAGCTGTCAGCTTGTCTAATCTTGAAACTAATAAGTTTAGCAGAAATCTCTTCATCGGGATACACCTCCGACCACTGCGCCATAGCGCTTTCGATTTCCAATTTCAATCGTACAATCTCATCTTGCGCTTTTTGTAAATCCTGTTGTAGCTTGGCTTTGTTTGTTTCCTGGCGTGTCTTCTGCTGTTCTAATTTACGACTCTCTTGTTGTAACTGCTTCAGTTCGTTCCGCGCATTTGTTAGATTCGCTGAAGATTCTTGAATCAATTTCTCCTGTTCAAGTTCTTCCTTCTCCGACCACGGATGTTCTATTGCACCGCACACCGGACAGGGCTTTCCATCTTTGAGATGTTCTTTGCGTAATATCACGACCTGATTGGCAATCAAAGCATACTTTTCTTCCGCTTCAAAACGTTTGACGCTTTCCTCCGCTCGTTCAACTTCCTTCGATTGTATTTCCAGAGCTTCTTCAATATCAGCAAGTGCTTTTTCGACTGTTTCAAGCGATTCGCGATTTTTCTGCGCTTGGGTCTGAACTTCTTGTAAGGCTCTATTAGCGTTCTCGTAACTGGTCCCTACATCTTGAAGTTGTTGCGCGTCGTTTTTACGGCGTTCCCAATCCGCTTCGCTGCCTCTTTCCAACAGAGAATTTAGCTTATCTTCCGCGTGCTTCAGAGTTTCTTCAGCTTTTGTTTTCTCTTCATGAAGAGATTCTCTCTCTTCTTTGAGATTTCGCAAACTTTCCAGTAACTTCTTTCGAACAGACTCTCTGTTTGCCTGCGCTGTTGATTTTTCTTGTAGAGATTTTTCCATTCCCTTCAGCGTGCTGAAAGTCGCGCTTAATTCTGCGAACAATCTTTCGCTGTTATCGGGGAGCGGATTTTCTCGCAAGAATTTTTCGTCTGTCTCAATTTGCCCTTCGATTAACTTTTTTTCGTCGCTCCTGGTTTTGATAAATTCGTCCAATTCTGCAATCTTCTCTTCGGATATTTCTATCTCTTTCAGTCTCTTCTCTGCTTCCTCTAACTGTCCTTGTGCTTGGATCTCCTCTTCTCTTGCGGCATCGAGGACTGCCATCTTTTCTTTGCTCTCTTCTTTCGCCTTTTGCAAATCTCGGTCTGCATTTTCAAAAAGGGTTTTGCTTTGCTCAAAGTCACTCTGAGAAGTTTTTAGCGTTCTTTCCGCGGTTTTAACAGCTATATCCGCTCTATTCAAATTACTTTTTTCCGTTTCAAAAGCATCAAGTTCAGCGCGTATATTCGCCGCGCGGTGCGCAGATTCAAATTCACTCTCCAATATTTCGATTTCTTTTTTCTGAGCGAACAACTTTTTCTGTTCATCCTGCGCGCGGAGAAATTGTTCGTGAGTCCGAACTCGCTGTGTTTCAAAATCTTTAGCCTGGGCGATGTTTTCTTTCTCAACGCCAAGTTGTTCGAGTTCCCTTGACAATTTTGCCAATACCTCTTGAGTCGAGTCGATTTCTTCCTGGCTGGCGAAAGGCACGGCGTTTAATTCCGATTCCGATTGATTATAAACGGCTTCGACGGATTTCACTTTGTCATTCAAAACATCTTTCAGTTGTTCGTACAAATCCATGCCGGTGGTCGCTTCCAAAATCTCACGCTTTTTTTCCGGCTCGGCCTTCAAAAAGGCGGCAAATTCACCTTGAGCTAACATGACCGAACGATTGAATGCGCTGAAATCTAACCCCAGTATTTTGCTAACCGCTCCCTCAACGGACATATCCTCTAACTCTTCCGCGTCTTTTCTGGGGGTTAATCGGTCCGTAATCAATTTCTCCGTATCAGCATAAATTAGTTTCGCGCTCTGAGTAAAATCTCCTTTTTTATTGCGTTTGACAATCCACTCACATAAATAACGATTTCCAGTTGCTTCGAATAGAACTTCGGAAAATCCCTCATTTGCTCCCTGTCTAAGAAGATTTACAGCACTTTTATTTCCTTTTCCTCCTAAGCGAGGGGTTTTGTTGTACAACGCTACGCATAAAGCATCCAAAAGCGTTGTTTTACCTGAACCGGTGGGGCCTGTAATCGCTAATAATGTGGCATCATTGAGTGGAGCCCTTTCAAAATTCAAATGGATTTCGTTTCTGAAACTATTCAAATTTTTCAATCGCATCTGTAGTAATTTCATTGTTTCCTCCGTGAAGCGTAAGGGGTGAAGAGTGAAAAGTAAAGAGTAATAAATGAACTTTTCGTGGAATTGGGGTATTAAGCTAACCTTTCGTACGCCCCTACCAGTGTCAAAAACTGTGTGGTTAATTGTAGGACTACCGTGCAATAGTTTTGGGGAGAGTATCGGCGACATCTTACACCGCCTAACAGCCGAGTTGAGCGGCGTCTTGCTCCCAAACGCCATATCACCACTGTTTTTCGATTCGCTTCTTCTCTGACCGTTCGATACTCCGACGTGTCCATTCGGGCGCCTTCGGATGCTCAAATACTTCCTGTGCTGTCATCCATTGAATAGCCGCCACTTCACCAGGGTCGGAAATTCTTGGCGTTCCCCCCTTGTACTGACAGAGAAACACTATATCAACTACTGGCTCGCCATCGTCCGCAATGAAAGCATTGCTCTCGATGTACTCTATCTCATCATGAATTTCAACGCCTACCTCTTCAGCTATCTCACGACTGAGCGTTTCCTCAAGAATGTTGTTGGTGTTGCCAGCATTCTCGACCGTGCCACCGGGCAGAGTAAGTACACCGGGAGCATGAGTTTCTTGCTCCCCTCGAACAATCATTAGATAGTACCTGTCTTTGATTATGGCTCCTTCAACGTTTACATACCAGTATGGATTCATTCTCTTGCCCTCCGGTTTAGTTTTTCCGGTTGTCCTATGTTTGGGAAGTAACCAAACATGGTTTTGATTTACTTCTTATCTTCAGATGCTAAATCCAACAACTCTTTGAAAGTCACTGTTAATTCTTCCAGCTCTTGTCTCTGTTCATCGTCGCCATACTTGCTTTTATAAAACGCCTCGAAAATATCTTCAGGGGATTTTGTGGTTATCTCTTCAGCCGACATTTCGCTATCGCTGATTTGCTTGGGGGATTGGGCTTCTACTACTAAAACCTCTCCACCACGTTGCGCGAAGGCGTTGCGGATAGCGTCTGAAGCGCCAGTAAGCGGAGTATCAACTATCAACTGCACCTCGATGTATTTATCTTTCCAATCACGATTGTCAGAACGGGCTTCGGCGATTACTTCATTGAAATTTCCGCTCACTCGACATAATTCTTTGAAAACCGGGATGGTTATAGATTGATGATTGATGATTGTTGATTGTTGATTGTATAAGTTTTCCAAAGTATTAAGGTCAAGGATATATAATTTTTTATCGTAAGTCGCTTCTTTGAATGTCATCGGAAGCGGAGAACCGGAATAGACGATAGGATATTCTCTACCTTTTATTTGCTGCGGACGATGTAAATGTCCCAAAGCAACATAATCAATATTTTCGGGAAGGTCACTGGCTAAAACAGGCATACTTCCACCAATTTGAACGGCGCGTTCGGAGTCGCTGGCTTCGCCTCCCTGAAGGAAAAAGTGTCCCATCAAAATTTTGGGAATGTCCTTTGACATTTTACAACCCCCTACCCCCTTTGGTAAGGGGGACGCACACTGCATATACAAGGCTTTTAATGCTTCCCTGTATCGGGTCGTTCTATCTATCTGACTTTCAAACGAAATATGTGAGAGAATCTCGCCTTCGGAGAGATAAGGCACAGCGACGATAGCTACCAGAGAATTTTGCTTTTCCAAAGTTATAATACATTCCTCCAGATTTTCAGAGATTGCGCCTACGACACGGATACGCGCCATTTCCAAAAATTTCTTAGGCGCGCTTAACCGTATCGCCGAATCGTGGTTGCCGGATATTATGACTGCGGACGAGTCTGTTTCTGAGTATAATCGAAACAAAAATCGATAATATAAATCGACCGATTCTGCAGATGGCAACGCGGAATCAAAAATATCACCTGAAACCAACAGCACATCAATCCTCTCTTCTTTGATGATATCCAACAGCCAGTCCAGAAACTGCCTGTGTTCGTCGATACGGGAACGTTCATATAATCTGTGACCGATATGCCAATCGGATGTATGAAGAATACGCATAATAACTCCTTTTCCGTGAAACGTTTCACTCTTCATGTTTCATCTCAACTTCATCATCTTCACAATTTCCGTTTTCTTCTGCCCTTCTTTTTTGACGGTAACTTTGCCGTAGTATACACCGTTGGCAACTTCGTCGCCATCTTCGTCGCGGCCATCCCAGTAAGCCATGATGAAACCGATGTGTTCATCTGGTTGAAGCGCACGAATCAGTCTGCCGGATATCGTGTAGATTTTGACTTCCACTTCATCAACTTCACTGGTTATTTCAAAAGTGATGTGAGTTCCCTCTCTCAGGAAAGGATTCGGGTAATTCATTACATCCAGCAGTTGGAGGGTTTTGTGTACATGAAAAGTTGTCGATTCTTTCGACATATTGCCATCGGTGTCGTAAGCGAGCAGTTGCAATTCGTATTTGCCCTCTTGAAGTGTCGGTGAGTAGTTGAGTACAGCTTGATTGGACCCAGGCTGGATATCGAGCCGATATTCGCTTTCCAAAACAGGGGTAAAATTACCGTCGTTGTAACTGCTGGATAGTTCTGGCTTGCGGACGAAGAGGTCAACGCCGTTGTCGTCAGCTATGAGCGCGCTAAGCTGCGGATTACTGGAGACCGGGGCGCCATCGACAAAGTTTTGATGTCCGATGCTGAATTGAATGTCAGGAGGTATGGTGTCGGCCCCGCGCATGATTTTGAATATACCAGGATGCTGTGTATTTGCCAGGATTTTGCCGACTTCCCTGGTCTCAAAGACAAATCTATCTCCAGGAGCAAAAGGAGTTGCGCCCGCGATGATGTTGAAGCGTAATTTTGAATTTGGGTCGAAAAATTCCTCCCCTACCGTGCCCATCAATGGTTGTCCTCTATCTTCAGCAAGGCCAGCTTGTTTGCCATAAAGACTAAAATGCGTGCTGTCTAAGAAGAAGATGACCCACTTGTCCACAGGAGTATTTTCATCGGCCGTAAGGTATTGAATGACGCCGTCGCCGTCATTTGAATCTTTTGCATAAGAAACAGTCATCCAGCGCCTTTCTTGTGAAGTAGAAGCTATAGTCTCAAATCGCAGAACGTCACCAAATTCAAAAAGTTTATCGCCTCTAATCACAGTGATACCGATGCCTTTGTCCGGTTCTTGAAACGGTTCTAATTGAAATATATCTACGCTATGCGCAATTTCCTGCAATTTTGAGGAAAGGTCGCTGAAGAATAAATGGTAGCGATTATCAGCAATGAACATAAGCGTCCAGATGCCTTCATCAGTCTTTTCATTATCAACTTTGACATTGCTGATTGTGCCGGTGCCTATATTCTGGGTCCGAATATTCGCCGGCTGGGCTTGTCTTGATAGTTCTCCATTGGAATTAACAACAGTTTTGGATTCCAAACGAACCCACTTTTGAGATAATTGTTCAAAGAGATATATAGCAAATTGATTCTTGCTTTCCTCTTCGATAGCTTGTTCTATTGAGGCTTTTTGCGCTTCATCAAGAGAAGCAAAAGAGATATCGCCTAAACCAATTTCCCCTTTGATTTTTTCCCTTAACGCGTCAAGGTCAAATTTTAATTCCACGGTTGCCGGTGTGAGAAGCTCTCTCGTAGCCGAAGTCCCAGGACTTCGGGTAGATAATATTGCCTGGTATGCTGCGGCGTTTTTTTCTTCAGGCAACATTACATTGGTAGTTTTAGGTTGATTTATAGCTTGAGGAACACTCTCTGGTTTCACCGTGGCAACTTTTAGCACCGCAACATTATCAACAGATTTTGGAGGAATGGTCAATCGCATAACGTCATCAAGGCTGCGTGCACTTGTAGGAACTCCACCCGGGAGAATGAAATATTCATTTACCTCTATCACTTGCGAGACTTTATTGTCAGTTTCCTTCTGTTCTTTAATCTTTCCTATCCGGTTCTGACTCTTTTGTTCAAACTCCGGGTCAATCCATGCGAATATGGCATGCCGCCCGGTGGAAAGTGTATATTTAACTTCTGCAACGGCGATGCGGTTGATATTTAGCGGCGCAAGCTGAAAAGCCCTTGGTTCACTTCCACCTTCCTTCTCCTTGCCTTCTTGCCCTCTTGCCCTCTTGCCCTCTTGCCCCTTTACCCATTTGTCCGGCGTCACCGTAACATGTCCGAGCGGTTTCGCTTCTTCATCAACGATATCATCCTCATTCTGGTCCGGATTGCCATCATAAAAATAGACTTCGACATCCTCTTTAATATCGACATCTTCAGTATTTTCGATTTCCACTTTTATGTAGCCATAGACTTCCGAAGTCCTGGAGACTTCGGAAGTCTCAATAGTATAATAAATCAAAGGTTCGTTTTGAAGAGTGGAGACCACTTTGAAATTCGGGATAGCCAGCGGAAAAAACTGGCGCTGTTCAGATTCTGCGCGGTTGTTATCGACATCCACAACAATAACCTGATAGCGGATTCCACTGCCGTCATAAGAGGAGTTCCCAGAGGGCGACAATTCACCCTCGTTGACGGAGGGGAGCAAGGGAAGGGTAGCATACCAACCTGCGCCTAATTTTGAGTCTGGGTTCATTTTTGTCTCTATCCATTCTCCATCTGCGGGGTTCCGCCATTGCAAGGTGACTTCTTTAATCCCTGCCTCGTAAAGGTCATCGGCTACCTTCGCGGCGATGCGGAAGTTGGGTGCCTCTCCGACAATCTCCTCGATAATATCCACAATCCTGGGGATTTCGACGCTAAAGACCGCGCCGCCAACAGCAATTTCAGTTTCATTCTCGGCGTAGTATTCCACAACCCCTTTGCCAGATTGAGCATTCGTAGGAACTTTCAACTCAATTTCGGGATATTCGCCCAACGAAACACTCTTTTCAATATTGACCTCTAAAACTTCTTCTTCCATTGATACTTCGCCTTTTTCTCCTGTTCCACTAATTACTTCTCCTCTTCCCCCCGGAAATTTCGCCGTCACTTTCAGTTTGCCAGAGAAGTCACTAACAGGCAAATACTGTTTCCGTCCGAGTTTTTCATCGTAAGTTGAACGCAAAATTTTTCCCGGCGCTATGCGCAACACACCGCCGAGTTTCACTGTGGGAGTCTGGATTGCGGGCGTGATTTCGTATTCTGCCATCGCTATTTTGGTCGCCGGGTCACCGAAGAGAGTATATTGTTGCATCACCTCGAATTGGCCATATCCATCGGTAATTAGCACTTCCAGTTTGGAATCGAACGCAATTTCACCTAAACCGCGCATGTTGCGCTTAAAGATATCATCGAAGATAATCTTATTCAAGGCATCATTTCCACTGCCGTAGGTTAGGCGCGTCGCACTCAACATGCCGATGATTCCCGACTTTGGCAGTCGAAGTAACGCTTCCGCCATGCTTGGCGTACCGGGTTTATCGAAGTAGCCATTATAACACGAGAAAACTAACAGAAAGGGCAGTTTATCGGTTTCCTGAAGTCTTTGGACAGCGTAATTATCGAAAATAATTTCATGCGCCCACACCACGCGCCCGCCGTGTCCGGCATATTGCGCTATCACCGCACCTTTCGAAAGTTCCTCCGTAATGATTTGTCTCGTCACCTGACCAGGCAGCATATTTCCATATTGGGTGGGGTTGGCATTGACCTGCTCCATCACATCTTCCAGGAAGATTTTGGTTGTCTCAAAGCCTAACAGCGTATTATTTTGCGAAACCTCATCCAGGCTTTTTTTGAAGATAAAATCCCCGGAATTGGTCGCATCATCATCCGCAATAGATATAATGCGTCTTCTCCAGGACCCATTGGGGCGACTGTCATCATATTTCACAATCTTATCAACTACCGCGGCGGCTTCGTCCTGTGTTTCCACTGTGAGGCGACCGAGAAAGAAATCCGGCAGCACATCAATGCCGCTAACTGTCGCATACCAGTGGTCGGTCGAAGTATCGCCGTAAGTTGTCCAGACGTAGTGAGGCGGAATATAGCCGTTAAGTTCGGGCGGCTCTGGATAGGTCTTTTTGTCGATACCTTTAAAATCAAAAGTGCCATCGCCGAAAAGGACAACATAAGAGACCGCGGGTTGTTGCCAGTTAAAATAAGCAAACTCAAGAAAATCTTTAATCGCCTGCGGCGAGACCATTCCGTAGTTGAATTCATCATAAATATCTGTGACATCGACAACTTTGACGCGATAATTTCCGCCTTTCAGCGTTCTACGCCAATCTCCTAAACGTTGGGCGGACTCCATGAAAATGGGATGAGTGATGATGATGTAATCCGCGCCATTCGATGTGTCTTTCAAAGGATTGATGATTGATGATTGTTGATTGTCGATTGAAAAGAATTTCCAATCATCAATCGACAATCGACAATCGACAATCCTCGCTGGCTTGAGCAAACCGGCTTGACTGACAGAGATAAACTGGGCGTCGTGAGTGTCAGGGTAGTGAAAAGTGACATTATAGGCGGTAGTAGGCACATTTATCGTAAAGTCAGCAATAGCAGGCGCGGCGATTTGTTCTTCCTCTTCGGCGAAAGATTGTACCGGATGTTCTTCCTGGTATTTATCCTGAAGAATCACCCGTAGGCGTTCCCTGTCCTCATTTGTTAATATCACTTGTCTTATGGAAGGATTTTTTATCTTTGCCAATAACACATAACCATCGGTCTCAAAAAGTTCTATGTTTGGGTCAAGAAACCCAGAAACTTTATATTCCAGTTTCCTGCGCTTGCGGACTTCGTAACTGTCATGGCTTTTGGGAGACTTAAATAAAAGGTAATCATTGACCGCCTTGAGTAACCTTACATATTCAACATCAAAGGAATTAATGTAAATATGATATGGATAACTTAGAGCATTTTCTTCGGTTGTTGTGTCCACCCTCGCGCATCTTATAACATTATATCCCTTTGTAGCATTGACTAATTCTTCCTGAGACCGAAGATACCTGGTGATTCTCATTTCATCCTGCATCTCCCATTTTGCGTTTGCCATTTTTATACTGTTTATGGAGGTCAAAATCTCGTGTTGTGCGGGAGTACCCCCCGTAAGGAGCAGTTCAATTTTGGGGCGGTCTAAGGTTGGCGCAATATCATACAGCCTGAACTTCAATTCAACCTCATTTTTGTCAGAACTGTTCTTGATACCGGTCCAGAACCAGTGGTCTCGCGCCTGGTACCAGGCGTGCGGGTCATCTGGAGAGACATCCTCTGGATTAACATGCTGCAATACCTGATAAAAACGGTCTTCCTCAAAGTGAATTTTCGCATCGAAGGTCGAAACTAAAACACCGGTCGGGTCATCCGGAGCGCCATCTAATTCTGCCACACGCTTTCCGGGAGAATCGCTTAAATAAAGCCAATACACATTCCAGCGAGTGTAGATGCTATCAGTTTTTAAACCGAGAAATTCGATGTAATCACCTTCGTCAAATTTGCCATCCGCCTCACCATGAACGTAGATGGGAATCTCCTTCCCACGTAATCGTAGAGAAAGGTTTTTAGGGTCAATTGAAGAAAGGGGTAAAGGGGCTAAGGGGTTACTTGCCTTCTTGCCCTCTTGCCCTCTTGCCCCATTAAGGTCATCATAAGTTAGGCGATACACGCCCGTTTTTTCAACAAATATCTTATAGAGTGGCTTCATCTGGTTTGAAGGCGCGGCGGGAACAGATAAGCTTGGTGGCCTCCTTTTGCGCCAGTTTTTCGCATTGTCATAATTAATCAACTTTTTTCGATAAAAATCCTCGAAGACCTTTGACTCCAACCCCTTGCCCTTTTGCCCTCTTGCCCTCTTGCCATTTTCTGATAAAACTGGCGCAGCGGCAGGCGCATCAAAATTTACCTTAACCACCAGACGCGAATTCACTTTTAGTATTCTGCCATTAGGATTATATTGCACCGGATGTAGTTCTACGGTGATGACTCGCTGGTCTCGGATATATCCGTCATAAATCACTTCCGCTAATTGCTGTGGATATAGTGTACTTGCTAACGAATGATATGCTGAACCGCTTTCATCGTATTTCCCGGTTATCGTCTGAAGATCCTCGCCGGAATTTGGAATGCGGATTTCGGAATGCGGAATTGGCACAGGCGGCAGCCGATATCCTGTACGGATATTTGCACCCACACCCGACCCCTCCCAAGAGGGGAGATTATCCAAAACTTGAACTCTGCATATTGCTTCAGGCGGCGCGCCGAGCAAAATACGCGAAACTGGGACGCGTGGATTGCCTGCTTCCGAAGTGTAACCACATCCTTGATAGCTTACTGCTTGATAACGGACGCCATCGAATTGCTGTACCTCTGTTTTCAATTCAGGTATAGTTAATTCCAACGTAATACCACTTTCGTCACTATTCAGAATGTTGATTGTATTTGCAGCATCTGATAATGAAGTCATGGATGTATTACTGTGTGATAAATCTGGAAAAATTAAAAAAGAGAGTAAAAAAGATAGACAGAAAAATCGACGAATGGAAGGAAAAGAAAAGAAAAAAGGATTTATATTACTCTTCATTTCTTTTCTTTTGTTTGATAGGTGAAGACAGCGCATTTATGAATTTAACCTCCTCTATAAGGATTGTTGATTGTTGATTGTCGATTGATGATTGAGAAGCATTTTTACAATCATCAATCATCATTAATTAGCTCTGCTTTTGCGTTTTTTGATACCAGTCCATGCAACAACAAGAACTCACAATATTTACAGTAGTTTGCTTCGCAAACCACTTCACTTCGTTCAGCAGCTTAGCTTCGCTAAAACTCCTATTCCAAAGACTCACGGATTCCGCCAAAGCGAAAGACGTGTTTGGCAAAAGTACAATACTTCGTTGAGAATATACTAATAATTCTTCACGAATTGTCGAATAGCTGAAAAGATAGCGCGGAATAGTTCTTCCCCAAGAGCCGCCATCCGTATGTCGATAAATAAATGCTCCTCTGGCATACGTTTATCCAGTTTTTCCAGTTCATCGTGAAAGTAACGAATCAAATCTTCCTGGTTCTCATCCATGAAACGTAGAATGTCTTCTTTAGTTAGACGAATTAAACCATCTCTTAAGAATTTGGGAAGCATATTAATTCCCTATCCTCCTTGATTTGATGGATGCAGACCTATTCCGATAATCTAATTTTAGATATAATTTAACATATTTTCATTTTTTCGTCAATGAAGTTTTAGCAGAAGATTTTATTGACATAAGGATTAAATTGGAGTATAATTTAAAACATGCAAGAAAAAGACATAAAAATAGATGCAATTGTAGCAAAACCTGGGCAAAAGACACAAGGTTATCTGACCGTTGGCGAAATGCAAGATGGAAATCCGATGAGATTACCGGTGGCGATAATCAATGGCGCGGCGGCTGGACCTTTGTTGTATATTCAAGCCGCCAGTGATGGGAATGAATTAAATGGCATTGCTGTCATTCAAGCAGTTTTACGCAAAATCGAACCTTCCCGGTTACGGGGCGGCATTATCGCTGTACCATTGGTAAATTATCATGCGTTCCATGCGAAACAGACCAGCAGCCCAGTAGACGGTAAAAAGATGAACCGTTGTTTTCCAGGAAAAGCAGATGGAAGTTCCAGCGAACGCATTGCCTATCACTTGTTTAACCAAGCAGTTAAACAAGCAAAGTATTGTATTGACCTGCATCAAGGAGGCGTTTATCCAATGATTGATGAGGTTCGAGTTCGGGTAGGCAAAGAGGATTCACAGCATAAGGCATGTCTTGAATTAGCGCGTGTATTCGGCATCGGTTACATTCTCGACGAAAAAGGGGCCGATGGCCAACTGGCACGCGCCGCGCCGGCAGAGGGTATTCCTACGATTGACCCGGAACTCGGCGGATGCCATGGATGGGACAGTAAAAGCATAGCCAAAGGTATCTCAGGAGTTGAAAACGTTTTGAAGTATTACGGTTTTATCGAAGGCGAGCCTGTCATTCCTGAACGGCAGGTTGTAGTCGATAATTTTACCAAAGTGATGAACAATCGCGGTGGCTTCGTCCGGTATTTAGCCCAACTATATGACCAGATAGAAACTGACCAACCGATTGCAGAAATTCTTGATGTATTCGGCGACCCAGTGGAAGTCATTAAATCCCCCAAACCTGGTGTGTTCTGGTCGAAAAACTTGTATCCGATGGTCGCCAGCGGAGAATCTATCGGAACTATAGGGATTAATGTGACATATGTCTGATAGTTCAAGTTATCCGACAAGTGACAGGTATTGAGTGATGCGTGATACGTGATGCGTGATGCGTGAAAAGAAAAAATCACGAATCACGTATCACGCACCGATAAAAGTTCAAGCAGCGCAAGTGTCTTACGCAGAGAAGGCACTCGCGAAAAACTTTAGCAGCCGCAGGTACAGGGTCTTCTGATTTTTGGGTTTGGAGATGCCATGCCCCTCATCTTCAAAAGTCAGTAGTTGATACTCAACCCCGACCTGTTGCAATGCGCTCGTTACAGTTCGGACGTTCTCTGGGGTTACGTTCGGGTCTTGTAACCCCTGGACGATAAGCAAACGGCCCTTGATGTTACCCACGAAATGGATGGGTGAGCGTTCGTAGTAGCGTTTGGGGACCTGGTCGGGGCTGCCGCCCATCATCTCTTCGCTGTACGGGCGTAGGTCAGGGCGCGTAGTTTCGTAATCCACCACCAGGTCGGTCATGCCACAGATAGGCGCGGACGCCGCCACGATTTCAGGCGGGAAACGCGTGATAGCGCACCACGACGAATAACCTCCGTAAGATGTGCCGGTGATTCCAATCTTGCCTGGTTCAGCAATACCTACTGCAATGAGCGCTTCGATTCCGGCGCGGATATCGTCCTGCTCTCGGCCACCCCACCCATCTGCTTTAATCGCCTCGCGGAACGCCAGACTGAAGCCGGTACTGCCGCGATAATTAGGGTCGAGGACATTGAAACCCTGCCGCGCAAAGAACTGAACCTGGGTGTCAATGTCGTCCTCGCTGTGGCCCGTAGGCCCGCCGTGAACGTATACGATAGTACCTTTAGTGCTTTGCTTTGGGCGGTAAAGCCATCCTTGTATCTCCAAATTATCCGCCGCTTTCCAGCGGAAGTCTTCAGCGGGTGTGAAGTCGTCCTGCGTGAGCGCAGTACGCTCCCATACGCGCGATAGGCTAAAGAACTTCTCCGTTCTTATATTAACCATCGAAAACCGCACAACATCAGCTGGCTGGCGGGAACTGTAGTATTGGCCTACCCACTCATCGTTTCCAACAGGCGCAAGCGGAACCAGGTTGCCAGGGACGTCGGGCAGACGAGTTTCCTCTCCGGTTTCCGCATCCAGCAAGGAGCTATGAACGCGCGCTTGCTTGATTTCAATCACGACAATCCGTTCGCTCCGGTGCGGTACAAAGGCATACTCAAGGTTACGCGCCGGGTCATCAAGCAGCCATTTTAGCGCGCCGCTCGTGAGTTCCCAAACACCAAGGCGGCTATGTGTTTTTGTTTCAGCCATCACCAGCACGCGCTGTCCATCTGGGAACCACGACGCGAATGTTTTCACATCCGCTCCAAAGTTGAGAATCTCACGGTCTTCTCGGCCTTCAATATCGACCAGCCAGATTTGTTGCCCTGCTGGATGCAAATCCATTCGCGGGTAGAGGATATACGTACCAACCGAGTTGAGTTCCGGACTGATATAGCCTCCTTTCGCCGGGCGCGCCAACGGACGCCGTTCGCCCGTCTCCAGGTCGTGGCGATAAATCCAGGTCGGTTCAATCTCCTGGCCGGTCTCTACATTGAAGTTCGCGCCATACACCAGCCAGCGGCTATTTGGATGCAAGTTACCGCCGCGGATGAAATACTTAGGTTCAGGTTCGGTGAGCGGAACCATCACTAACGGTTGCGCCAAATCCACTCGGAACAATTGCGTCCGTTCATTACCGTTTTTGTCCTGTTCCACGAGTACGGCGCGGCTGTCCGGCGTCCACGAGACCAGAAATGTGTTATCCAGTGTGTCTGTTAGACGGGTTGGAGGCGCTGAACCATCGGCCGGCGCAACGTAAACATCCGCTGCTGGCCCCGCCCCAAACCACGTCCATGCAACCCACCTGCCATCCCAGGATACTATGGGCTGCGACATGCTCGGCAGTGCTAGTAACGCGTTGAGAAATTCCGCAGGTTTCATAATAGAGATTATTCTCCTTTCAAAATGTGCAACTAAACAAATAGGCAAATAAGCAAATTTGCAGATTTAAGAGCGGGGCCGAAAATTTACGCTGACCTATGCTACTCATCGTGCAAAGGTCGCCCCCAATAAAATGAACACGCAGTTTATAGCCAAAGCTATGCAGATAGCCAAAATGGTTCCAAGCCTAAGTATCTTCTTGAAGCCAACAAATTCTATAATTGTCTCCCAAAGCTGGACAACCGTGTGACTAATAGCCATTGTTATTAATTGGTACGAATTCAAAGCAACCATTGTCCAATCCCACAACCACTGTGTTTACGAAGTAAACCAGTCCTCATAACTGGCATAGGAATGAGCATCCCCATACCAACGATATTCAAAATTTGGTCAAAGTCACTTGCCTTTCCAGCCAACCGAAGAACAATATGAGCGCTAGAACTCATCAAGAGCCATGCCACCAAACCGAATATGGGAAGAAAGAAGATCTCCGCCGAATAGTAGTTCTCCGTTGTCAGAAATGCTAAATTGGATGGCACGAATGGCACACGGCCGAGTAAGTACAAAGCCAGTATCGTAGTAAGCGAAGTGAACACAAAGCGAATCAAGACTGCACAGAATCCCCACAACGGGGCTGGCCTACTCTTGAGTTCATCAAACATTCTGGAAGGATTGATGATACCTAAAAACCAAACTTGTACGAAATTCATTGCAATCTCCTCAAGACAATTGCACCTAATTATTGAGCGTAAACCGATTGTTCAATTAGGTTAAAAAAGTCTTGCCTTTGAGCAGATTATGATTTATAATGTAGCCGAATTCGCCAGAATTCGGGGATGCCCGAACTCTAGGTGAGTTCGGCTACAAAAGTAATGTCATTGCTCAAAAAGTGAATATTCAGACGCCGATTTGTTAGATTATGTTTACAACTGCGATAGCCAAGAAGACGCAAATAGTGAATGCAAGTAGGTGATTATTGGGAGTTGCTTTGGTATTCAGAAGGAGGAGGATAATGCCATGTCTACTAACTACTCAGTTCGAGAAAAATGGTTTCATTTCTTAAATGGCGAGGATGTTGGCACGATAGTCAGCCCGCTTTGTGACGATTGGAGCCTGAACATTCCGTATTACTGGCCCTACAATGATGCAGACCCTTTTCCCCCAGGCTCTAAATATCATTCTGTCAGTCAACAAATGGCCATGGCAGGCGTGTGTGGGTGGGAGGCAACATTTTTGGCTGCAGTTCTCTTTCAACCCAAGAATAAAGATATTCTGCCCGAAACCAAAAGTGAAACTATTGATGGACGCACACGTATCAAAGCGCGCATTCAAACGCCATACGGTGACCTAACCTCTGTTACCGAACATGCAAATAGCACGCACATTGTGAAGGCCTGGCTTGAAAATGAAGCTGACTATCGGAAAGCTATCTGGCTGACACAGCAACAAGCAGATTACGATGAAAATGTTGCGATAAAAGAAGGAATGTGCATCCGAAGAGGTATCGGCGACCGGGGAGTTCTGGGCACCTGGTTTGGGCCACCAATTGTAAACTTGCAAAACAGAGAGGAAATCTTCTACCATACGATAGACTGGCCGGAACTTTTTGACGAACTACACGCGGTGACCAGCGAATTAGCATTCAAGCAGCTTGATACACTCCGCAAGGCTGGTTTTGACTATCTTTTTTATTGTGTCTCTGGGACGGAGTGGATATCGCCGAACTTCTTCCGCAAGTATATATTGGAGAACACGCGGAAGATTTTTGCCCGCTGGCGTGCCCAAGGAGGTTTCATCTTGTGGCATTCATGCGGTCACCTGAAGATATTTGTCAATGAAGGGTTTTACAATGAATTAAAGCCAGAGATATTCGAGACTCTTTCCGTCCCACCGGTGGGTGATTTGCCGAACCTTCAGTGGGCGCGGCAACGACTTGCGCCTGACATCATTACCAAAGGTAATATTTCTTTAGACGTTTTGCTGAACGGCACAGAAGAGGAGGTGCGGTCTGAGGTGCGTCAAGTCAAAGAGGAGACCCAGGGGTATCGACACATCGTGGGTTTGAGCGACGATGTGCTTCATAATACGCCGTTGTCCAACTGTTTAGCGATGGTCGAAGAGGCACAACGGTCATAGCGAGAAATATGATAATTGAACGGCATGTTGCAAATTTTCGCAAAAATTAGTTGACTGTATGTGAAACGTGAAACGTGTTACGTGTTTCGTGTTTCGTGTTAAGTAATTTTTTCGCAACACGCAATACGCATCACGTTTCACGTCTCAATTCTGCTGAACTTTGTAGTTATGGCAGTCATGAAAGGAGATAATCATGAAATGGTTTAAAAACGCCAAATATGGCGTATTCGTTCATTTTTTAGGGGGTGGCCCTCACTGGCGCCAAAAGGTCAATTCGTTTAATGTGAAAACGTTTGCTGAACAAATGGAACCGGCAGGCGCCGGTTATGTCATCTTCACGTTAGGTCAGAATAGCGGGTACTATTGCTCGCCCAATGCCACGTATAATAAATACACTGGTTATCAGACCGGCGAGCACTGTTCAACAAGAGACTTACCACTGGAACTTGCCGACGCTTTGCTCAAGCAAGAGATTAGACTGATGCTCTATTTGCCCTCACGAGCACCGCAAGATGATAAGCATGCGATGACGTGTCTGGAAGACGTTCATCAGCAACAACCAGCACCGCAAGCATTCACCCGAAAATGGTCTGAAGTTATACAAGAATGGTCATTGCGCTACGGAACAAAAGTATCCGGATGGTGGTTCGATGGGGCTTATAACATAACAGGTTGGGATGATTTGTCGAAGCCGTATAATTGGAATACTTGGGCTGCAGCATGTCGTTCCGGAAATCCTCAGAGTATTTTAGCATTCAATCCGGGGACGGATATAAAAAAAGCCTTCACCCGTCTGACAAAGCAACAAGATTATACCGCGGGAGAGCAGAACGATTTTGGCGCAACCCCCAAGGACAACCCCGCTACAGATGAGGTTCAGTGGCATGTCCTTTCTTATTTAGGAACACATTGGGGAAAAGCGGATGGACCTCGGAAGAGTGATAGTTGGATGATAGATTACATTCAAACAGTAAATAAACAGGGCGGTGTGGTAACAATAGATGTCAATGTTGCTGAAGATGGTACCGTTTATGCTCCCCATCTTGAGCAACTAAAGTCTATTGCCAAAGCTATCCGAGAGCGATAGCCCTAGGAGTCCTAACGACCGGTCAAGCGGATTGATGATTGAAGGTGGGGAGGCAAGATGGCAAGGGGGCAATTCGCTTGCCCCCTTGCCTCCTCAATCGTCAATTTCTTTGTCAAGAATCCTTCGATTCACTCACTCATTGCCCCAGGGGAACGACTCAATGCGGAGTGACCTCTCGACAAGTGGTAGGGCAATCTTCATGCCGCCGTGCGATGACGAGACATGAATTGCAAAACCTATCTCAGTCGCGCGGCGGGCATGCTCTATGTCGCAGGACGTTCTTCCGCCTGTCTGTACCGCTTCCACCAAATCCATCACCATTGTTTTGCCAGCGGACCATTGTTCAGTTTCCTCCGGCAGTTCTATCGGGCGCATATTCGATTCACTATTCGAAGACTCTAACCAGATGAAGCTTTCTCTGGCGTCTTTGAGTAGGAACAAACAGCCCTTTTCACCCGTGATTTCAAAGCTCATCGACCCGGCTGAAGTGACATAAAATACAACCCCATTAGCCAGTCCAACCTGTCCTCGTCCTGTTGGGTCCATTCGTCGATACGAACCTTCAGGGTCCCCTGAAACGTTGTCTACCAACCCACTGGCCCACACCGGCTCTATATCTCCCGCTAAAGCAAGAATAGTGTCATACCAGTGGCAGCCGTGGTTTATCAAATTCGGCAGACCATAGGCGACTATACTTCTGATAGTCCCGATAGCGCCTTCAGCAATCATTTTTCTCAGATGCTGGTACCGAGTCATCCAACGCCGGTCCAACGCAAAAAGTAGCGGTATGTTTCGGCATGCGGAGATTATCCTATCCGTCTTAATCATACTTGTGGCAAGTGGCTTGTCGCACAAAATTCCCCGTACCCCAACTTTGACAGCTAACTCAATTTGTTCTGCATGTAGGGTTTGCCGCGTTGCGATGCACACAAGGTCTGGTTTTATCTCCTCAAGCATCCGCGGGTAGTCATCATAAGTTGGGATATTACCCCAGACGTCGCGCCAGCAATCCACGAATTGTGCTCGGGTTTCTGTTCCGCGGTCAAAGATTGCCACTACTTGAGTCCCTGGTACAGCATGAAAAGCAGCGGCGAAATTGTGACTCCCCGGTGTGCGTGTTAACATGCGGTGACATCCAGCAATGGCAACGCGCAGTTGTCCCTGGTTTTGTATTTTCATTGTTTCCCCCATGTTCCTTTGGCTCCTATTAAGAAATCGTGCAAAGAATAAAAACAAATTGTTGGCGCGACTTTTTCACTTAGGAGAAGTTTCAGGGTAAAGAGCGAAAAGGGCTAAACGGCAAAGTGGCAAAACGGCTAAACGGCAAGGAGGCAAGAAGGCAAGACGGTACAACGGCAAGGAGGCAAAATAAACATTGCCCTCTTGCCGTCTAGCCATCTCGCCGTCTTGCCCTCTTGCCCCTTTGCCATTGACGTTTCACAGGACATTTAGTTATTCCTCAATAACGCCAATCATGAAAGCGTCAATGCAATTGCTCAACGGAGCATCAACCGTTTCGCCACCAGCGATGTAGATGGTGTTGCCGGAGATTGTGCAACGCAGGTCGTTGGTACCAATGGGTAATTGGTTCTCCATCAAGCGATAGGCGTCGGCCCCAATATCATAAACGAAAACTAAATCTGAGTAGGTGCCAATTAGACGTTGGCGAGGTGTACCCGGCTCGAGAATATGGTTCGTTCGATAAGGTACTTTCACACCATGCAGTTCGAGTGTGATGCCACCCCCTAATAGGATGACATTGTCTTTGTAAGAAACAGCACACCAGCCTGACGCTGTGCCTGGGAAATCCGCAAGTTGGGCCCAAGTATCTGTAGTAAAGTCATAGCGCCAGGCCGTAGCATACTGTTTTATTTGTCTTGTGTTGTTCTCTGTCCAACACTCATATCCGCCACAGACATAAGTTGACTGCCCCACGCTGGCGAAGGCTGACCCAACGAGTGGCGTAAAGGGTAGGGAGCCCATGTCCCGCCAACCTGTACTTAGATTTTCTAAGTCGAGAATCTCGTAGTTAGTGAGATGGCGGGTTACAAAAGCGCCGCCTTGTGACTTTTCCCACTCCCCGCCGCCAAATGCTAAAATCTTGTTTCCGACGACGCCAATAGAAGGAATAGCGCGGGGGTAGTTCATAGCCGGCAACTGCGTCCAGTAGAATTTACCGTCACGCCGACGCAACCACCAGGCATCACACAAGCTAATTCGTCCTTCGGCGGTGGATTTACGTCCACCGAGGATTAGCAGTCCGTCTTGCAATGTGACTCCATTAGTGTAAGCTCTACCCAAAGTCAAGCAAGGCTCTACGGGAAACCAATCCCTGCGCGCCGCATCCCAATACCATGCCTGTTCCGTCTCCCGCCAGGGGTATGTGCAGCCCGCGGCGTAGACAGGAACGCCGTCTACAATGCCCATAGCTCCACCTTTGAGGAAAGTGGGCATTCCTCTTCCTTGTTTCCATCTGATTTTCATCTGACATCTCCTTTAAAGTGAGTTCGGGATAAGAAATCGCTTTGGGCATAGGGCATAGGTTTTGCCCTTTGCCCTTATTTCACACGTCGTGCAATTTCCCCCGCCAATAAGCATCCAGCCAAAAGACCACCACACGTGTGCTGAAAAATTTGGGCGGTGGGTTATCCCGATATGCCGGGGGCATCTGCTCGGGACTGGTAAATATGTAGCCACTGATTACTCCTGTATGCGCTTCCGTAATATTTTCCAACAGCATCTTGCCTACAATGCCTGCCTCGGAATCGTAACCCAATTCGTGAATCAACATGGCCAAACATGCCATCTGCGCCGTCGAAGCAGGATGGCGAGCGCCGGTCTTCCAGTAGCCATGATGAACGTCGTTAATGGGACCAGGCTCATATTTCTCAATTAGTCCATCATTTGTGAAGTGCCCCATGCCTATGCAGAGGCCATCCTCCTGGATGGTACTTTTCGCAGCTTGCCAGCATTCTTTAATCAGACGCGGCCAGTCAGCCTCATTCGATAACTCTGTTTCACGCATAAAGTAATCGTACATCTCCGCCCAGTGGTAGAGTTCCTTAATCTCACCTCGCGGGCCGCGAGGCATCTTTAGTGCTCCATCGTTGACCGCCTTGCGAATGATTCTCACGCATTCATCGCGCAGTTTGATGTCTCCCGTTATCTGATAGGCGAGGTGCATACCGATGGGAATCTTGAGCGCACTGCTGGGAGAACCTATGCGCTCGCCAAAGACTGCCCATACCTCACCAAGGTAATCATACTTGTAGTCGTGATTAATCCACCAGTGTCCGTGGGCCTGGAGTGCTTCTCCAATCTCTTTCTTCTCCGACTCATCGGCAAGGTGTTGGTAATACCGCCACAAAGCGATGACTGGCGAATAAGCCTGGTCTACGCTGGTTTCCGTATAGTTTTTGTCAATGGCGTATTCGCCCCTTAACGCGCCGTATGGCTTGGGCCAGTAGCCCCGCTCAAGTTTAGCGCCTTCTCTATATGGATACATTGTCGCCTGATACGCTTGTTCAGCGTCCTCGCGGACTTGTGGCTGTTTTGTTGCCAGCCAACGCCATACCTGTGAGACAAGATAGCGATTGCCCACGTAGTTGGCATCTTCATACATGGCGTAGCCGGGCGTTCCAGCCAATGGATGCCATTTTTTCCCGGATACTTTGCGCCGTTCCTTCTCTTCCCGAACGTATTCCAACATCTTATCAGTGATGGACCTGCGGTCTGGGTAAGTCAACTGGTGACGGACGATACCATATTCGTCCATGGCATCGTCTAAAATGATATGGTTAAAAAAAACAGCCCGCTGTTCTATATTCATGAGGTTTTACCTCCACATTTTTCTTCCCAACTTTTTCTTTTCCTAAATCCTGGGCCTGTTTCAAATTTTCGCAAAAATTAGTTGACAAAGTGATGAGTGATGAGTGATGAATGATATGCTCATCTATCACTCATCACTCATCATTCATCAGCCCGAAATGTAAACTATTTTCTGAAACATGCCTAAACCACATTGTGTTCTTTCGTGTGACTTTCGTGGCCTCTGACTTTCGCAGTCATCTTTTCAAAACGAAGTTTTTACCTTGCCCCAGGTTGCGGCAAGTTTGTTAGCAGGTTTAACTGCGAATGTGCCTCTGATATTTTTCATAATCTCGACTGCGCTAAGCGCCTTGTCATAGACACGGACGATGGCGAATGAACCGTTGAAGGCTCGACGCCGCTCATCGAAATGATTAGCGCCTATGGAGATGGAATCTATGGGTGTTTTCGCGTCGAATTCTACTGTCGATGCCTTTGCTTCATTCTTACCGACCTGTTTACCATCTTGATAAATCACAAGTGATTGTCCGTTGTTCCAGACGAACGCCATCCAGTGCCACTCATCTTTCTTGATGTCAATTCCTAACTCACCTTGGTCATACCACACAGCCTTACCATTCTTTTTTCCCATGGTCCACATATCTATCATTCCGGCGCCATCCTTCAATCTTATCCGAATCCCCTGAACATTTTCCCGCGGGTCAGTCTGGAAGCCGACAAGGTGATGTTCTTCCAAAAACTTCTCGCCGTTGCGTTTAGCAAGTATTTCAAGAGTCCAAGCCTCAATCGCCAGTTTGGGAATTGGGTCCCCCGCCGGGCCGGAAAAGGTCGAGTTAGATTCCTTGAGGGTATACCATTTCGCCGGCTCATTAATACCAAGAGCTGGGATTTTGATATCGCCCTCTTCGAGGACAGGCGGCTTGCCGGTAGCTGGTATTTCCCCGCCAGCTTTGCCGCGGTTCTTCCAGGTTACATCCTTCTCTGTTTGCTCTCTGGCATCAAGGTGGAGCAAGGCACCGGAAACCAGCGCCGCATCCAGGGCGAGCGCCATAGAACAAGTCATTCCCAGGATAAATACCAAACTGAAAATTGAAATTGCCTTTGTAAGCATAACTTTTTCACCTTCCTTTGTTGGTTTGGATTAAAATGAGCCAATATGCAAATATGTTCGCTATGCTCAACAGTTTACTTCGTAAACCGCCAAATAGGTTTATTTATTTGCTTATTTTTAAGCAAAAACTATACCGGACATTACTGCATTTTCTATGATAGCATAAGTAATTATGAAACTGGTTTTATACTTTTGAAACCGCAGAGGACACTGAGAAACAACCCCCATACACATCAACTTAAGGAATTTTTCACGCCATTTATGCGCCCCAACGCCTTGAACTGAAGTTCAGGCTAAGAGGCTAAAGTCAACTCAAAGTTGACTAAACCAACCCCCAGTCG
>Ga0194113_10002540_pt1 | contig 24864 bp, 13 predicted proteins | sample TA2MahC200mmetaG_FD_146193 | JGI IMG/M metagenome (GOLD analysis project Ga0194113, IMG submission 146193) | Freshwater microbial communities from Lake Tanganyika, Tanzania - TA2015017 Mahale Deep Cast 200m | ecosystem: Environmental > Aquatic > Freshwater > Lake | place: Tanzania: Lake... | reverse complement strand
GTCGCGGCCAAGACCCGCGATTGCCTTGCCTCCGTCCACTGTGTGGCTCAGCCGCCCTCGGCTGAGTCTGCACAGGCGGGGGCGCCTGTGCCACACAGCCGGCGCGCCATCGTGTGGGTCGTCAACACGAGCCGCAAGGACCAGACCGTTGAGGTTTCAGTGGACTATGGTGGCCTTGGCCTCAGCCGCAACAGGACGGTTGCTTTGAACGCCGAGACGGGTGAGGCCATGGAGTTGACCCGCCGCGGCTTCTCCGTGCCCGTCCTCCAGCGCGACTTTGTGGCCGTCCACCTCGTCGAGCGGCAGGGGCTCAAGGGCGACGAGAGCTTCTACGCCTCCTTCGACCGCGAGTTCGTAGTGCGGCCTTCAGGCCGTATCGTGGAGGCCAACGAGGCGCTCGGCTGCTCGGTGTTCGAGCCCACCGACGCCCCGCTCACTCAGGGCGTCAAGGGCCAGGCCTTGAGCGTGGGACGCGAGGGCATTCGCCTGTGGCCTCGGCTTCACCTCACCGATGCCGAGGGCCGCCTCGCCTTCCACGCCCGCCTCACGGGCAAGCCGGGCCTCATCTTCTCCACCACGCCGAGACAGGGCAGGCGGGGGGATCTGGGCACTCGGCCCGTTGTCATAGCGGTGGAGAAGGCTGGCCTGATATTCGAGCAGCTTGAAACCAATCAGGCCGAAAGGGCCGGCCAGCGAGTTGTTCTCCCCGCGCCCGCCGAGGGCTGGCACGCCTTCGAACTCTCCTGGAAGGGCGGCACGGCGACGCTCGCGCTCGACGGCAAGTCCGTCGGCACCCTCGACATTCAGGGCCTCAATATCGGCTCTGGCACAGGCGTCGCCGTCACCGAGTTCGCCAAGTTCCTCTTCGGCGGCCGCGGCGAGGCCGTCGTGGCCATTGACGAAGTCCGTTGCTTCCGCCCCCTCAGCAAGTGACTTGACCTCTCAGCCCCATTTGTGCTATTGGATAGGAGGTAGAAGAAACCAGGTTACCTTTGGCTGACAGGAGACGCAGGATGCCGCGGATCTCAGTCCTTGTGCTCGGCCTCCTCGCGCTGGCGCTCGCCGGCGAGAAGGAGGACAAGGAGGCCCTGACCAAGTCGCTCTGGCCCAAGGAGCGCGTCGAGGCGGCGCTCAAGGCCGTCGAGAAGCAGAAGGCCGACGGGTTGCTGAGCGACGCTGCCTACGAGAAGCGCAAGAAGATGCTCGATGCTCGGCTGGCGGGCGCCTACGAATCGAAGTCGCTCTCCACCACCGACCCGCCGCTGAACTTCATCCAGAACGGCGGGTTCGAGCTGGTGAACAAGAACTCGGCCCGCGACCGCTCGCGCTGGCTCTGGTGGGGCGGCTGGAGCTGGGGAGGCGACTACGAGAACATGTGGGAGGAGAAGCCCGAGAACGTCCACGGTGGGAGATTCTCCGCCCGCATCCGCTGCACGGGCAAAAGGGGGCGCATCGGCATCATGACCCCTAAGCTCCCCGCTGTGCCCGGCGCCACCGAGTACAAGCTCACCTTCTGGGCCAAGGGCGAGGGCGACAACCTGCTCTTCGTCAACTTCGAGTCGGGCGCCACGGGCCAGCTCCGCCAGAAATTCGGCCCCGAATGGAAGGAGTACACGGCCCTCGGCAAGCCCGAAAAGGACGCCAAGACCTTCAACGTCTACCTCTACCACATCGGCGAGGGCACTATCTGGCTCGACGACATGAGCCTTGTCCCCGTTGGCGGAAAGCTGGACGAGTGAAGCGAGACGACAGAGGGCAGACGACAGACGGCAGAACAGGAGAACGAAGATGATCAGACGCGTGCTGCTTCCCTCCCTTGTGCTGGCGGCGGCCATCGCCGCGGGGGCGGAGCTGGACCTGTTTGTGACCGACTACAATGAGAACCCGAAGGCGGACCAGAAGCCGTTGGCGGCACGGCCTGTGACGTATGGGAACCCGCAGGAGGTGACGATCAAGACCTCCGACGGCAAGAGCGTGAGCTACAAGGCCCCCGGCTCAGTCACGGTGCAGCGCGCGGCGGAGGGCGCAGTCCGTGAGGCCCGGCTCTTCGCCTGCCCCGGCGAGTACGAGCCGTTCAGCTTCCTCCTGCGGCCCAAGCAGGCGCTCGAAGAAGTCTTCATCGTTGCCAGCGAGCTGAAAGGCGAGGGCGGCGCCGTCATCCCGCCCGAGAACGTCGTTGTCACCTCTGTGGAGCGCTTTCTGGGCGAGGGCCGCGATATCCTGATGGAGCTGGGCCGTAAGTGGAACATGGCGGCGCAGAGCACGGAGTACTTCTGGTGCACTGTCCACGTGCCGCCCGACGCGAAGCCCGGCACCTACAAGGGCGAGGTGACGGTGACGGCGAAGGAGGGGGCCGTCGGCTCCATCGCCATCGTGCTCGAAGTGCTGCCCATCGCGCTCGCGGACCCGCCGTTTGCCCTGGGCTACAACTACTCCAGCCCGAAGGACGCCAAGGCCCTGGCCGTGCACCTGGCCGACATGCGGCGGCACGGGATGACCTGCGTGGCGCCGCTCTACAACTTCCACCTCCCGGTCCACGACGCCGACACGAAGGAACTCGGTGAGTTCATCGCGGCCTACAAGAGGGCCGGCTTCCCCGCTCCCCTGTTCTTCGCCACGCCGATGAACCTCCAGCTAAGCGAACTGGCCGGCTATGGCTCGGAGACGACGAAGCGCTGGCAGCAGAAGTACATCAAGACGATGAAGCTCCTCCACGCCGAGGCCCAGAAGGGCGGCATCCCCGTCCTCTTCAGCATCGGTGATGAGCTGACGAACAAGGGCATCGAAGGGATCAAGATCGCCGAAAACCTCGGCCGCTTCGTCTGGGAAGAGCTGCCCGAAATCGCCGCGACAAGCGACATGAACGGCTACATGGAGGTCATGGCGATGGCCCCCTACCTCAGCGTCGCCACGTTCAACAACGGCTGGGACGGCATTGACCACCACAACAAGGGCCGCACACTGATGAACAAGGCGTTCATCACGGAACTCCAGCAGAAGACGGGCGCCATCCCCTGGTTCGTCAATGCCGGCACCGGCCGCTTCCCCTTCGGCTTCTTCTTCTGGAAGATGGCCAAGCACGGCGTGCGAGGAAAGGTCGAGTGGTACTACAACCTGCGCAACGAGCGCGGCTCCGTCGTCCGCACCCACGAGGACATCGTTTACCCCACCCTCGACTACGAGCGGTCGCGGGAGGGGATAGACGACCTGAAGTACGTGTGCAAGCTCGAGTCCCTCGTGGCCGCGGCGAGGAAGGCGGGCAAGGCCGAGGACGGGCAGAAGGCGGCGGAAGCGCTTCTCGCCAAGTTGGCCGCCGGCATCCAGGACGACTGGTCGGCCTACACGAGCGGCGGCGCGAAGTTCCCTGCCGACGGCTTCGACCTCCTCGACCCCGAGAAGGCGGCGGCCCTGGGCGGCTTCGACGCCCTCCGCCGCGCCCTGGCCGACCAGATTCTGGCATTGCAGAGCGCTTTGCGATGAAGATCGCCTACGACCCCACAGTGGACGCCCTAACCATTCGCTTCGTGGAGGAGCGAGTGGAGTGCGAGGTGATCCGGCTCAATGACCGAGTGGCCGTGGACATCGGCCCGGGCGAGTGTGTCGTCGCCATCGAGGTCCTTGACGCAAGCGAAGTTGTGCCTGACCTCGTGGAGCGCGGGGTGGCCATTGAGGGCCTCCGCGTTGCCCCTGCGAAGGTGACGCGCTGTGACGAACCGGAAAAGGGGATCGCTCGGCAGCCCACGAAGTGGGCGAGCCAGCCGTAGCCCAGGGCGACCGCAGGGAGCCCTGGGTATGGGCACCCCAGGGGGAAGCCCCCGAAGCGGGGCGATTCAGGGCTCAACGAATCGCCCCTTTCAGGGGCTCATTGATGGGCGGCGTCTTCTCCCAGGGCTCCCTGCGGTCGCCCTGGGCTACGGCTGGGTTGCCCCCATTCGGGGGCTACGCAGCGCACACTATGTCCACAGAGGTCGTGGACTCCATATGAGGCAGATGATGAAGCGATTGCTACTCCTGATTGCCACTGCCTTCCTGCTCCAGGGGTGCACTGGTTTCCTCGAGCCGGTGGCACCCTTCGACATTTGCAGGGACAGGGTGCGCTCTTGCTGGATCAGGCTTCCGGTCGGCGCGGGCCCAGAGCGGCGGGCGCTGGGCACTGAGCTTCAGCACTGGCTCCAGCAGATCACCGGCATCGAGATTCCGGGGGCTATCGGCCTGACATCAGTGACCTCTGGGAACTCGATCCACCTCGGCACGGCAACCGACTTCCCTGCCGAGGCCAGGGCGATGCGTCTTCGAGAGCTTGGCCCCGAAGGCTTTGTCGTGCGGAGCGAGAGGGGGCAATTGTGGCTCTTGGCAAACAGCGAACTCGGCCTTCAGCACGCGGCCTACGCCTTCCTCGAATACATCGGCTGCCGATGGTACTTCCCCGACCCCGTGTGGACGGTGGTGCCGAAGCACCCGAGCCTGGCAGTGACCGTGAACCTGCGGGCGACGCCGGCCTTCGGCTATCGCCGCATCTGGTACGGCTGGGGGGCGCGGACGAAGAAGCTGGCCGACGACTACAATGCCTGGATGAAGCGCAACCGCCAGCTCGGGGCGTTCCAGACCGATTGCGGCCACGCCTGGGAACGCTACGTGCCCGCCCGCGAGTTCGAGAAGCACCCCGACTGGTTCGGCCTCGTCAAGGGCGAACGCAAGCCGATGCAACTGTGCACCAGCAACCCCGAGGCCGAGAGGCGGGTCGTCGAGGGCGTCCTCGCCCGCTTCCGAAAGGAGCCGCAGGCGAACATGGTGTCGGTGGACCCCAACGACGGCGGGGGCTACTGCGAGTGCGAGCGCTGCGCCGCACTCGGCTCCGTGAGCGACAGGGCGTTTCTCCTGGCCAGCCACGTGGCGCAGGCCGTGCGGAAGGAGTTCCCCGACAAGTGGGTGGGGCTTTATGCCTACGCCTTCCATTGCGAGCCGCCGCGCACGCGCTTCGCCCCAGGCGTCTACGTCCAGGTCACTACCGGCTTCCGCTACACCAAGCTCTCCTTCGACGAACAGGTCACTGCCTTCCGCAAGCTGGGCGCCAAGCTGGGCGTCTACGACTACTTCAGCGTGTACCCCTGGGACTGGGATATGCCGGGCAAGGCGAAGGGGAGCCGCGTGTCCGAGCTTGCCGAGAGCATCCGCCACTACCGCGACCTGGGGCTGAGCACCTACGACGCCGAGTCGTCCTGCAACTGGGGGCCGAACGGGCTCGGGTATTGGGTGGCCTCGAAGCTGATGTGGGAGCCGGACCTCGATGCGGCGGCGCTGGTGGGGGACTTCTGCGAGCGGGCCTTTGGCAAGGCGGCAGGGCCGATGCGGCGGCTCTACGAGCGCTGGGCAAGCGGCGAGCGCTTCGCCGCTCGCGGACTCAAGCTCGCCCTCCTCGACCTCAAGGAAGCCTACGAGGAGTCCGCCCCTCCGGGGCGGAAGCAGGTTTCCGCGTCGGAGACGCGGACTCCTAGCACGGAGGGCGACGCGGGGGTGTGCGCGCGGCTCGACCGCGTGGCCATGTACCTCCACTGGCTGCGGCTCTCGCTCGACTACGACCGCGCGGTGCGGGACGCCCAGCCCGACGGAATCAAGCAGTCGGCGAAGGAACTGATCGTCTTCAGCCGCCGCCTGCTGGACACTGGGCTGATCCACGCCTACCCCTTGCTCGAGAGCGAATGGTTCAAGCATCGCTTCGGCGCGCTCTTGAAGCTCAAGGACTTCGACCCCAAAGAGGCGGAGGCGTGGAAGAAGGAGCGAACCGACATCCCGTCGGCGGAGGAGACGGCTCAGCTCTTCGCCTCCGGCCTGAAGCGCTTCGAGACCCTGACCGCCGTCGAGATCGAGCGGAAGCCGTGGAGCGACAAGCTGGTGCCCGTCGCAGAGCGTCTGCCGCAGGCGGTGAAGGCGTGGGGCGAGGTCCCTCGCTCTCCGCTGTGCGTCGAATCGGGCATCCACCACTTCCTGGGCAAGGAGGGGGAACGACTGAGCCTGACGTTCACCCCCTTCGACGCGGGCCACACGGTGGACGGCCATTGGGTGCTGCGGCGGGTGGGCGATGTGAAGCCCGTGGCCGAGGGCGACATCAAGGCCGAGAAGGGCAAGCCCGCGGCGATGGAGGCCATGCTCCCGGCCGATGGCGTCTACGCCCTCGACCCGGGGACGGGCTACTGGAAGACGGCGGAGCTGGGCTTCGCGCCCCGTCCACTCTCCGTGTGGGCGGGCAGGGCCGACGAGCCCGGCAGGCCCAAGGGGAAGGAGTTCCGCCTCTGGCTCCCGCGGCTCGACCAGCCGCTCTACTTCTACGTGCCCAGGGACGTTGAGAGCTTCGTCCTCGCCTTCCCCAGCGTCGGGCAGGCGAAGACCCAGCTCGTGCTCCGCGCCCCCGGGGGAAAGGTGTTGCTCGAAGACAAGGACGTTCGCTCGGGCGACCAGGTGTCGGTAGTTGTGCCCCCCGAGCATCGCGGCGCCGTGTGGAGCCTGTCGCTGGCAAGCCTGCGGTGCGTGGTCGAGTTGTGCGGCGTGCCGCCCTATCTCGCGCGGCACCCGAGTGAGCTGCTGGTGCCCAACGAGGTGCTTGGAGGGACGCGGTGAGACTCCTGCCGGCGGCCACGCTTCTCCTTTGTCTCGCGCGGGGCGCGGAGGCCCCGCCCACATGGGCCGGGGAGCCGGTGCGGCCTCTCGACAACGTGGGGCTGGAGGCTGGGGAGGCGCGCATCGAGTGGAAGGAGGACTGGCCGGCCACGTACGAGGCCAACAAGAAGCGCTGGACGGAGGAGCTGCGTCAGGGGGTCAAGGACCGGCGGCTCGGCGACCGGTTCCTGTCGTTCCGGCTTGTCCATCTGCTCGAGGAGCTGGCGAAGCGGTTCCCGGGCGAGCGGGTGCGGCGGGTCGCGGCCCTGGGCGAGGCCGCCGACCGGCTCGCGGAGGCCGGCTGCCGCGACCGGGCGAACCACTATCTGAAGCGGCTCGTCGAGGAGTTCCCAGGCGCTGCCGAGCCCGCGGTCGCGGCGCTGCACAGGCTTCTCACCGCGACCCTCGACAGGCGCGGGGAGGTCGAGCGCGGCGACGAGTGGGTGGCCTACGCGGTGGAGCGTCTGGCCGCGCTCCACGCGGCGGGCCTCCTGGCGGACAGCCATCCCTCGGCCGAGCTGGCCTGGAAGACGGCCCTGGCGCTGGCGATGGAGGAGGGGCGCTTGTGGGACGCCACAAGGGCCCTCGAGCGCCTGGAGGCCGTCACGGGCCGCAACGCCTGGTGGCGGACTCAGGAGGCCGAGCTATTGCTCGCCGCGGGGCGCCGCGACGAGGCGCTGCGGCTCCTCGACGACCTGGCGGCCGAGGGGGCCGATGGGCGCGTCACCCAGCTCCTCCACGAGCTCAGCCGCGAGCGGGTGAGCGAGGGGCCGGAGTTCGCCCGCCGCTGGGCGCTCGAGGCCCGGTGGGAGGCCACGCGCTCGGAGCCCGAGGCCAGCGTGGTCCACGGCCTTCTGCCCGAGGCGGCGAAGAGCGACGCCCTGGCGCCGGCGGCACGCGGCACCCAGGCATCGCTGTGGGCGGTCGTGGACCGGGAGCTTCGCGCGCTGCCGCCCGCCGCTCAGGCGCGGCTTCGTGACCTCCAGAAGCGGGAGGCCGCCGCCAGATTTCCGACTTCCGATTTGCGGTCTCCGCTTTCAATCGGCAATCGGCAATCGGCAATCGGCAATGAAGAGGCGCTCTTCGCCCTTTGGCGGCGGTATCCGTGGGCTCCGCAGGCGCACGACGCGCTCATGGCCTTCGGCGAGGCCGCCCTGCGCCGCGGCCGGGCCGGCCTGGCCCTAAGGGGCTTCGAGGACGTGCTGGCGCATTCGGCGGATGCGGGGACTCGTTCCAAGGCGCAGGCAGGGGTCGCTCTGGCGCTTAGGCAAGAGGCAGGTGACGTAGGAATCCGCAATCCGCAATCCGCAATCCGCAATCTCGCGCCGCCTGCTCCCTTGTGGCCCACGGCGGCCGGGCTGCCGGCGCCCCCGGCGCAGGTGGTGGCCGAGGGGGGAAGGGTGTTCCTGGCGGGGCCGTGCCTGCTGGCCTGCTATGGCGACGATCTGGCGCGGCCCCTGTGGTGGCGCGTGCCGGAGGCCGACGACGCGGCGGCAGTGGGGCCCGAGCGCCGAGCCCGCCGCTGGACAACGGTGCCCGGGCCGTTCGCGCCCGCGGCCGCCGGCGGGCGAGTTGTCACGCGATGGGGCCTGGACCCCTCGAGGCAGTTCATGGCCGACGTGGCGGCATTCGAGGCCGCAACCGGCGAGCTGGCTTGGTCCACGCGGGGCCAGGCCTGGTGGGAGGGCCTGGCGCCCGTGACCGACCCCGCGGTGGCCGAGGGGCGCGTCTACTTCCTTGCCGTGCGTGCCACGCCCACCTCCGTGGTGCCGGTGTGGCTGGTGTGCCTGGACGCGGCCGAGGGCACGCTGCTGTGGCAGCGGTTCCTCACCTCGTGCTCGCTCGGGCTGCCGCGTGGTCCGGGCGCGCCGCACCTGCCGGCGGAGCTGGACCTGGTGCACTTCGGCAACGCGCCCCGCGTCCACCGGGGCGCCGTCTACTGCACGACGAACCTGGGCTTCGTGGCCCGCTGCGATGCGCGCGACGGCCTGGTCGAGTGGGTGCGAACCTATCCGCGCGCGTGCGTGGGGAGAGACCTCGGCGCGTTGGCTCGGCGCCAAGGCGCCACGCCGCTCTGCTGCGAGGCTCGGAAACTCGAAACCCGGCGTGACGTGGTCGTGTTCGCCCCCCGGGACTACACAGGGGCCTTCGCGCTCAACGCGGCCACGGGGGCGCTGGTGTGGGACGCGCCGTTCGTGCCCTCGCAACGTGCCGTGGGCCTGGCGGGCGATGCCCTGGTCTTCGCCGACGACGGGCACTTGGCAGGCATCGAAACGTCCACCGGCCGCTTGCTGTGGGACCGCCGCGCGGAAAAGGGCTTTTCCGCCATCCTCGCGGGCAACGAGGTGTGGCTCCAGGTGGGCGATGCCCTCTGCCGCATCGCCGCCGACACGGGCCAGGCTATCGAACGGACAAAGTGGACAGTCAAGGAGCCCGTCAGGGGCCTCGCCCTCCGCGGTGAGTCCCTCGTCATTCTCACCGGCCGGCTCTCTCCGGCGCCTCCTATCCGCAATCCGCAACCCGCGATCCACAATGCCCTCGGCCTGCCTCTCCAGCGCGCCTGGTCGCTGCCGCGGCCTGAGCCGACCCTGTGGGTGCCGCCGGCGGAGGCGAAGCCGGACGGCCGGCTCTACCTCCTCTCCCAAGACGTGCTGGAGTGCGTGAGCACGGCAGAGGCCGCCCGGCCCTGGCGGCGGGCCGTGCCCGGCGGCGTGCGCGAGATCGGCTGGGTGACTGACACAGGCAAGACGCCTGTGCCACCTGGGACCATGCTGCTGTTCTGCCCGCGGCGGGTGCAGGCCGTGGATGGCCTGACGGGCGGCCTGCGCTGGGAGGCGCAGCTGCCGTTCGAGGCCCGCGAGTGGAGCGTGTGCGGCGACCACCTGTTCGTCGCCCGGCCGAAGCAGGGGCGCGATGCCGCGTTCCTTCGCCTGGCCACGGGAGTGGTCGTCTGGCACCGCACGTTTGCCGATCTGGCGGGCCGCGGCCAGTTCACCCTCGACGCCTTCGCGTGGGACGGGCAGCAGGTTCACCTGTTCGCCAGCCGCTTCCACTCGCGGCGCGAGGGGGCCGTTGAGTTCCTTGTGCGGCCATCCGATGGCTGGGTGAGCGGCACAAGGCCATTCCCCAGCGAGGCCGAGCCGTGGCCCCTCCAACTCGCTGTGGCAGGCTCCACCATCTGCCTTGTTACGCAGGACAAGGCCCTCTGCGAGTATTCCCTGGCCGACGGCTCGCTGCGGCGGCTGCCGGTGGAGCTGACGCACCTGGACCCCAAGCGCATCCAGCGGCTCGCGGCGGACCAGGAGTGGATTCACCTCTATTGGGACAGGGGCTACGACGCGGAGCCCGACAAGCATTGGCTCGTCCCCCGGCGCGGTGGAGCTGTCGTGCGGCGCAAGGCCTGGGGCGAGCCGCGAGGGGACAGGCTCTTCGAGGCCCCCGACGGGGCCGGGACCCTCACGGTTTTCGACTTGCGCGCGGGCAAGGAAACCCTCTATCGCCTCCCAGCGCTCCCCGAACTTGGTTCCACGGGGAACATCCTCGCCCACCACGAGGCGGGCGAGCGGGTCCTCACCGTCGCCACGGCCCAGGTGGGGGCCAGACAAGCTGTGCGCGTGGACAGCTTCAGCCGTGCCGACGGCGCCCCCCTGAACGCCCACCTGCTGGCCAACGTGGAAGCGCGGAACAACCAGGTGGCGTGGGCCGGGGACGCCCTGTTCGTCACCGACCCCAGCGGCCTGCACTGCTTCGTCGCGGGCTCGCCGTCGGAGCCGAAGGCCCGGCCAGTCCAGGTCGCCTATCGCCTGCCCGCGCCGCTGCCGCCGGGCGGCTCGCTCCTCGCGTCGGGCGGGAGGGACGTCGTCCGCCTCACCGACCCGCGCGACACGCGGGGCAGCCTGAGCGTGGCCCACGACGAGGAGTGCCTCCACGTCGCCGTCCGCTACCACGACCCTGCCGCCACGCCCTGGGGCGGCGGCGCGGCCGGCGACTGGCTGGAGCTGGGGCTGAAGACGAACCTGGGCGCCTACCGCTGGGCGCTGGGGCTCGATCGCGCGGGCAAGCTGCGCTGCCGGGGCCTCGGCGGCACAGCCGTCCCCCCCGGCCTCCGCGCCATGCTGCGGCACGACCCCGCCGCCCAGCAGTACGCCTGCGAGCTCAGCTTGCCCTGGAAGGGCATGGGCACCCAGTCCGTCGCAAATGTCTCCCAGGAGGACTGGCGCCGCGTCGGCCTGTGGGCCGTGGCTTGGGACGACCGGCCCGCCGAGGGCGCCGTCGCGCCCGCGTTTGCCTGGGGGCGCGAACCCTCCGAGAGCGGCGGCGCCGGCTGGCTCCACGACACGCTCTACCTCGACGCCCGCACCCGCGAGCAGGGCGACGCCATCACGACCGTGGTCGAGGAGCTGCCCGACCTCCCCGTGTCGCTCGAGCAGTTCAGGGACGACGCCAAGATGCGATCGGCGTCCAGGGACGAGTTGTTCGAGCGCTACTGGGCCTTCATCGAGCGGCACCCGCAAGGCCCTTCGGCGGAGCAGTTGCTCCTGGAAATGGCCGTGAGCGGCCGGCAGACAGCAGAGCTGGAGCGTGCGGCGCGCCTGGGCGTGCCCGAGGCCGTCCGCAAGCGGGTCGCCTGGCAACTGGGCGCTTGCCTCTCCCAATGGGTCTACTGCGGGCCGGGGCGCGACTTCCGCTCGGTCCTCCTCGAGTTCAACAGCGGCATGGGCTTCGACGAGTGGGGCCACCGCGCCTACTGGGGCAAGCCCATCGCCAACTGGATCGTCCCACCCACCGAAATGGGGCCTCTGACGGAAATCCCCGAGAACAAGTGGCACGAACTGCGCGTCCCCCTCTTCCGCGTGAACCTGCACGATAAGCCCATCTGCGGCATCAACTTCTGCCAGCAGGGCGCCACCCGCATCGTGTGGGACCGCACGGCACTCGTCGCGGGAGGCAAGGAGACCGTCTTCGTCGAGGACGACACGCCGAAGGGCACGACTCGCGGCGAATGGGAGTGGGTGGCCGAGCCGCGCCACAGCGGCGCCCGCGCGCACACCCACGGCCCGCTCCCTGCCCACTACGACGTGCGGTCGCACACCTTGTCGGAACTCGAGGCGCCCATCGTCGCCCACCTCGCGCCCCCGCTCGACCGGCCCTACATCTCCCAATGGGTCTGGCTCGACCCCGCGGCCCCGCCGACGGCGTTGGCGCTGAGCCTGCACGACGGGCGCGGTTGGGCATTTCGCGCCGTGTGGGGCAGGCGGGTCCTGCGCGGGCGCGCGATGGGGCCAATGCCCCCGCCCGGCCAGTGGCACGAGCTGCGCCTGCCCCTGGCCTGGACCCCCTTCCTCCCCCGCGCCATCGCAGGCGTGGCCTTCAGCCACGTCGGCGGACGCGTCGTCTGGGACCGCACGGCGCTGGTCGTGGGCGGCAAGGAGCACGTGCTCATTGACGACGAGCCGCCGCCGCTGAGAAAAGAGAGAAAAGAGGGACAGATACCTTTTACCGCAGCGGAAAAGGTATCTGTCCCCTGTTCCTGGCAGAGCTGGGTGGACGGCTTCGAGGGCGGCACGCGACCTGTCCCGGGCAAGGTGGGCCTCGCCATGGCCTGCGATGGCCACACGGGCTACATCCGCGCGCCCCACTCGCCTGACCTCGATCCCCAGCAGCTCACCGTCGAGGCCTGGGTCTACCTCGACTCCTTCGCCCTCGGCAGCGACACCAAGCAATGGGTCCTCAACAAGAACGGCCACGCCTGGGAGGACGGCTACTTCGGCCTGGTCATCTACCGCGACAAGGCCGTGGCCAACCTCAACATCGGCGGGCAGAAGGAGAACCGCTTCGAGGCCTGGAGCGAGGAGGGCACGCTGAAGCTCAAGACCTGGCACCATCTGGTGATGACCTACGACAGCGCGGCACTGAAGCTTTACCGCGACGCCGCGCTCGTGGCCGAGACGCCGGTGAACAAGGAGCGCAAGCCCGGCCGCGGCTCCCTCTACATCGCACGCTGGGCGTTCGGTCGCAACTACTTTGCCGGTCTCCTCGACGAGGTGCGGCTCTATCGCCGCGCCCTCTCCGCCGCCGAGATCGCCGTCCGCCACGGCAACCCCACGACGCTTGAGCCCGCCGCAGCCGAGGCCGTGGCGGCCCACTGGGGCTTCGACGCCGAGGCTGCGCCCGCCGACCCCCTCTCGGAATGGCAGTGGGTCGAGCAACCCGCCAGGAGCGGCAAGCGCGCGCACACCAACCGGGTGTCACATCTTCATTTGGCACATGGCGGCCATGTGCCAAATGAAGATGTGACACCAGCCGCCGCCGGCCACGCCGCCTATCTCCTCAAGGAGCCGCTCGTCACCCACCTGCCCTTCGACCGCGCGCGAGCCGCCGCCACGCTCCAGGCCCAGATACCCCGCCTCGGGCCGGGCGATGAGGCCTGGCGCCTCTTCACCGACCTGCTTCAGTTCGAATCGCCCAACCCCCAGCGCCGCGTCGAGCTGAACGTCTGGTTCCTCACCGCCTTCCCCGGCCATCCCAGGGCGGCGGACGTCCTGGGCAACCTCCTCGACGCCTGCACCGAAGCCGGCGACGCCGATCCCACGGAGCGCGTCCTTTCCCTCACCAAGGACCTCCGCCTCCCCATCCACGTCCTCTACCACTACCATCGCAAGCACGCGCTCACGCCCCGCGAGTTCCTACGCTCCTGGCAGCTCATCGGGCCGTTCCCCGGCCAGGGCGAGGGCTGGGGCCTCGACACCGCGCACCCGCCCGAGGCCGACGCCGTGAGGCCCGACCGGGCCTACACGGGCCTCGCGGGCGAGGTCCGCTGGCGCCCCGTCACCGCCGAGGGCAGCTACGTGAACCTCAAGGCCCTCCTCGGCCCGGCCGAAAACGCCGTCGCCTACGCCGCCGCCTGGGTCCACTCCGACCGCGAGCGGCCCGCCGTCCTCGCCGTCGGCAGCGACGACCGCTGTAAGGTCTGGCTCAACCGCAAGCTCCTCCTCACGGGCCAGACCGCCACCTACGCCTCGGCCGGCGAGTTCATCGCACCCGTCACCCTCAATGCGGGATGGAACGAGCTGCTCCTCAAAGTCACCCAGGGCACGGGCGAGTGGGGCTTCTACTTTGAGCTGCTCGACCAGTTCGCCCGCCGCGCCCCACTCGGCGTCCGAGTCGCCTCCGCCCCGCCCGAGGCGAAGTAGACCCTGTTGCGGACCGCCAAGACTGGCTGAAGCCAGGACTCCGAACAGGGGAAGAACCCGTTTGGAGTCCTGCCTTCAGGCAGTCTTCGTTGCGGCAACTGGCTTTCCGCAACAGAAACGAAGTAGACCCTGTTGCGGACCGCGGCAACCCGGGTGGCACCCTTGTAGGGGCGGCCCTTGTGGCCGCCCTGGGGCAGCCACGAGGGCTGCCCCTACGCAGCCTGCGCACGATGCGCGCATTCCGCGGCGGAAACAAAGTAGGCAGGACAGGCTTTGCCCTGGCGTCCCATTGGCCCCCGAATCGCCGTGGCTCGGCCGCTCGATGGGCTTCGGGCCGCCTATCGCCGCACGGACCTCGCCGCCCTTGATCTCGACGAGTGCATCTTCCCCGGCATCTCTCAGGAGGCCCTCGGGGCCCCAATCGCGCGGCGGCTGCTGCACGGGAGCGACTGCCGCTTCTTGCCCAGGCTCGTTGCCGGCGGCGCCTACCGCGCCTGGACTCGCCTGAAGAAGCTCTTCGGCATCCGCACCCCCTCATCGCAGCTCATCGCCTGGTACGAGTGGACGATGCGGGGCATCCCCGAGGAACACTTCCTCCAGGCCACCCGCTTGCTGCCCAAGCGCTCGCGTCCCTTCGCCGCCGAAACCATCGCGCTTCTCGCCGAGCACGCGCCCGCGGGCATCGTGACCCTCGGCCTCGACGTCGTGGCACGGGCCTATGTCGAACGCTGGCCCGGCTTGAGCTTCTTCGAGGCTAACACCGTCGTCTTCCAGCAGGGGCCGGGGGGCCGGAGCGTGTTCACGCGCTATGACCGTGAGCGGATGCTCGCGACGGGCGAGGACAAGCGCCGAGCCGTCGAGCGGCGACTCGGGGAATCGGGGGCAAGTGTGCCCCTGGTCGTTGGCCACAACGACGACGACGTGCCGCTGGCCCGCCTTGCCCGCGAGCGCGGCGGCCTTGCCATCGGCGTCAACCCGCCGTTGCGTCTCAGCGACGAGTTCGACGCTGTAGCTACCGGCCCCGACTGGGAGCCGGTCTACGCCCTTGTCGCCATCCTCGACCCGGCCGGGGCCTGACCGCACCCGCTTCCCCGCGCAATGTTGCTCAATGTTGCTCAATGTGTCTCAATCGCCGTTTGGCGATCCTCGGCCCTCCGTCGCGGTCCAGCCCAATGTGGCTCAAAGTGGCTCAACGGAGCGCCACCTGCGCACCCGAGGGGGTGGGGGGGGCTGCCCGCCCTTTCGCCCCAACTCCTTTTCCACCCAACACTTCCACACTCTCTGCCCCCCGCCTCCCGCCCCTGCCCACCGACTGCTGTTCACGGTCTACTGTCCACTCTCTTCTCTCCCCGGCCTCTCCCCCCGCATACGTACAACCGCTTTCGCCCCGGTCTTGACGGCCCGGCATTCGCAGGAGACTGCAGAACCCGCTTCACCGTTTGCTGGCCGCTACGTCCACTCCCCTCCACCTATACAAAGGCATTGCCCCCCGAAAATGTGCACCCGGGATTTTTCCGGCCGATCCGCGAAATCCGCAACCACCTGTGCCATCGGGGCTTATGGCGATGAGGGATTTTTCCAATCAGCGCCCTGTTTCCGCGCCTCCCGCGGCCAGCTTCGCCCTCCCGCTTGCCGCCGCGAGGGCGATCTGCTATCCTCTCCGGCGGCCGGGTGACCCCGGGGAGGCCAAGCCTCGGACGGGGCTGAGGCGCGCAGCGAGGGGCAGAGATGCCCGAGCACCACGTTCTCACCGCGCGCTCGCTGGCGGTCGGGCTGGCGATGGTGGTCGCGCTCAGCCTCGGCGTGCCCTACGTCGAGCTGGTGCTCCGCGGCCAGCTCCTGGCGACGAACTACTATCCCGTCGGCCTCGGCATCGCCTTCCTTGCCGTGGTGCTGGTGCTGAACGTCGCGCTCAAGGCGCTCCGCTGCTCCTGGGCGCTCGGCCCCGGCGAGCTGGCCATCGTCTTCGTCATGGCCGCCGTGGCCATCACCATGCCCACCCACGGGACGGCGGGCTACCTGCTGAGCTGGACCAGCGCGCCGCACTACTTCGCCAGCCCGGAGAACCGCTGGGCCGACTTCGTGCTCCCGCACCTGCGGAGCTGGGCGGTGGTGGAGGGCGGGCCGCCGCTGCGCTGGTTCTACGAGGGCCTGCCGCGCGGGGAAGCCATCCCGTGGGGCGCGTGGGTCGTCCCGCTCGCCTGGTGGCTCGCCTTCGTGGGGGCCGGCCTCTTCGCCTGCCTGTGCGTCGTCTCGCTCCTCCGCCGCCAGTGGATGGAGCACGAGCGCCTGGCCTATCCCCTGACCGAGATGACCACGGAGCTGATTCGCGGCTCCGATGAGCGCCGCCTCCTGCCCCGCTTCGCGCGCTCGGGCCTCTTCTGGGTCGGCTTCCTCATCCCCTTCCTCATGCTCTGCTGGAACACGGCGTGCTACTTCTCGCCCGACATGCCGCCGCTGCCGAGCGAGTGGCCGCCGCTGGTGATCGCCCCCGGCTTCCCGCCCATCTACCTGGTCTTCTACTGGCCCATGCTCTGCATCGCCTTCTTCCTCAAGCGCGAGGTGGCCTTGAGCATCTGGGTCTTCGTCGTCCTCGGCGTCGTCCAGGAGGGGGTGTTCAACCGCCTGGGCTACTCGGTTCGCAGCTCGGTGAGCGTCTACCACTTCGACGCCTCGGAGCCGGCCCTCGCCTGGCAGGCCTATGGGGCGATGGTGGTGATGGTCGCCTTGAACCTGTGGGTGGCCCGGCGCCACCTGGTTGGCGTCTTCCGCCGCGCTGAGCGGGTCTCCGACCCCCCTCCCTCTCAGGGAGGGGGCACGGGGAGGGTTGGCGCCCCAGAGCGCGTCAGACTCCAATGACCTCCTCTCCCCCCGCACCGCGCTCGTGGGGCTCGGGGTCGCTGGGGCGTTCATGGCCGCGTGGCTCGTGCGCCTGGGCATGGAGCCGGGCACGGCGCTGCTCTTCCTCCTCGCCGCACTCGTCGGCTTCCTGGGCCTCTCGCGCCTCGTGGTCGAGGGGGGACTCGTCTTCATTCGCCCCCCGCTCACCCCCCAGTCGGCCACGGTCGCCGTGCTCGGCAACTCGGCGATGGGCGCGACCCAACTGGCCGCGATGGGACTCTCGATGGCCTGGGTGGCCGACCCGATCAACGCCTTCATGCCCGCGGCGGCCAACGCGGCAAAGGTGGGGCGATCGGGCCGCGCCAGCGGGCGGCAGACCGTCGCCGCGATGGGCCTCGCCGTCGGCGTCGCCCTCGCCGTCACCGTGCCATTCACCCTCTGGCTCTGCTACGAGCGCGGGGCCTACACGATGGGCTCCTGGCTCTTCAAGGGCGCCCCGCGCATCCCCTACGAGTACGTGGTGGACGCCATTCGCTCGAAGCCGGGGGTCGAGTGGTCCAAGCTGGCCTGGGGCGCGGCGGGCGGGGCCGAGATGGCCGTCCTCACCGCCCTCTACTACCGCCTGAGCTGGTGGCCGCTGCACCCGCTGGGGCTGGTCGCGGGCGTGGTCTTCAAGGTGCGGTGGAGCTTTCTCCCCATCTTCGTCGGCTGGCTCTGCAAGGTCGCGGTCCTGCGGTTCGGCGGCCGTGCCGCCTACGAGCATGGCAAGCCCTTCTTCCTCGGCGCCATGGCCGGCTGGTTTGCCGGCGCCGCTGTCTCCGTCCTCGTGGATTGGCTCTTCTTCTTCGGCCACGGCCACGCCATCTACTGGCACTGAGCGGCTTTCGTTTGACTGCCCGCGCCGGTCCGTGTACCATAGTGTCGGCCTCGGGCCGCAGCCGCGGCCCGGCCGCTTTTTCATGGGAGGATAAGAAAGGACGCTTTGTGGACAAGTGGTTCGCGGCGTTCGCTGTGTTCGGCCTCGCAACTGCCGGCCTCGCAGGAGAGGAGCCCGCCCTGAAATCCCTCAAGGAGAAGGTCAGCTACTGCATCGGCCTCAACATCGGCAAGAGCATGAAGCAGGACAGCGTGGACCTCGACCCCGATGTGCTGGTCCGCGGGATCAGGGACGCGCTGTCGGGCGCGAAGCCGCTCCTGACCGACGCCGAGATCCAGGAGGCGATGGTCGCGTTCCAGAAGGAGACGCAGGCGAAGGCCGCCGCGGACCGCAAGGTCTCCGGCGAAAAGGCGAAGAAGGAAGGCGAGGCATTCCTCGCCGACAACAAGAAGAAGGAAGGCGTCGTCACCCGCCCCAGCGGCCTCCAGTACAAGGTCATCAAGAAAGGCACCGGCAACCGCAACCCGAAGGCCACCGACACCGTGGTCACCCACTACGTGGGCACACTTCTCGACGGCACGGAGTTCGACAGCTCGATCAAGCGGGGCGAGCCAGCCCAGTTCGAGGTCGGCGGCGTCATCCCCGGCTGGACTGAGGCCCTTCAGCTCATGAAGGTCGGCGACAAGTGGCAGCTCTTCATCCCCTCCAACCTCGCCTACGGCGAGCGCGGCGCCGGCCGCGCCATCGGCCCCAACGAAACCCTCATCTTCGAGGTCGAGCTCCTCGGGATCAGCGACGCCAAGGACGAGAAGTAGCCCTCCTCGCCGCCTCGCAACGCAACCCCCCTCCCTGGAAGGGAGGGGGGTTGATAGGACCTCTTGTCCCTTCCGGTCCGCCCCTTGATCCGTCCACATTGGCGGATACAATGCGGGCATGAGGCGCCTCTGGCTATCGCTCCGCGCCAGGCCCTCGACCCGCCCGGGTCGTCGTCCCGATCCGCCACGCTAGGGCAAGGAGAACACGCGGTGAAGCTCCCCCACTTCTGGTCCCGCCTCCCCGAGGCCATCAAGGTGCGATTCGGCCGCAAGCGCCCAGGCCGCCAGCGCGCGCTCGCCGCCGAGGACCACCTGCTCATCGTCCTCCATCGTGCCCCGGGAGCCGACGAGCGGGACCGCGAGCCCGTCTTCTTCTGGCGAAAGCCCGACGGCACCTGGGAGGCGGGCGAACGCGGCGGCATCAGCCGCCTAATGGAGCACCTCGAAGAGTTCGACGCCGCCGAGGCCGCAATCGCCAAGGAATACGAGCAGGCCACGGACGCCCGCGACTACTTCGTCATCCTCGAAAAGGCCGCCCCGCTCCACCATACGGCCAGGAACCTCCACGCCACGCTCCAGGCCGCCCGCGAGGCCGTGCCCGCCGACCGCGACCTGATTGACGCCCGCGACTGGGCCTACGAGATCGAACGAGCCCTCGACCTGCTCTACACCGACACCCGCAACGCCCTCGACTTCCACATCGCCATCCACAGCGAGGAGGAGACGCGGCTGAGCACGGAGTCCATCCGCGTCGCCAACCGCCTCAACATCCTGGCCGCCATCTTCCTCCCGCTCACCGCCATCGCGGGCATCTTCGGCATGAACATCCGCAGCGGCCTCGAGGGCAGCCCCACCTGGGCCTTCTGGCTCGTCCTCCTCTGCGGCATCCTCCTCGGCATTGGCATGAGCTGCTGGGCCGTTCGCGGAGCCAAGGGGCAATCCGCGGATCTTGCGCAGTGAGGCTTTCTGGCGTACACCCATGATGGCCCCCGGCAATCCTCTGAATGGGGGCGTCCCCATGAATGGAATCGGAACTCGACGGCTCGGTTTCAGCCTCGGGGACCTGCTGATCGTCCTCTTCGCCCTGGCGGTGGCCGGCGCTTTCGCGCGTGTTGCCCAAAGGGTGAACTCGTTGGGAGTCCCGCCTTCAGGCGGTCTTCTCTTGCCCCAAACCGCCTAAAGGCGGGACTCCGAACGGGGCGGAGCCCCTGAACCGGGTTTGGGCAACACGCCCTGTAGATGCAATCAAGGAGGGCGACACAGCGCGGCTGGAGAGGATCCACCGCCTCTGGAACCAGGAGGACCCGCCGCCACCTTGAGCGCCCCGCAACCCGCCGAGCCCCGTGCCCAGCCCCTCTTGATCGCCGCTGGCCTTCGCTCGTCCTTCCCCAACGCCCTGGGGTAGCCCCCGAAGGGGGTGACCCAGCCGTAGCCCAGGGCGACCGAAGGGAGCCCTGGGACAGGAGCGCACCCCCATGGAAGCCCCTGAAAGGGGCGCTTCTCAGCGGCTGAATCGCCCCCTTCGGGGGCTCCCCGGCGCGCACGGCGTTCCCCAGGGCTCCCTTCGGTCGCCCTGGGCTACGGCTCGCTCGCCCGCGTTCGCGGGCTGCGAGGGCATGAGGAGTGGGCAAAGCCCCACACTGAGAGGGAGGGGCTCAGAAGCGGGTGTGCTCGGTGCGGGCGATGATCTCGTCCTGGAGGTCGCGCGAGAGGTCCGTGAAGTAGTCGCTGTAGCCCGCCACGCGGACGATCAGGTCGCGGTAGGCCTCAGGATGGAGCTGGGCCTTGCGGAGCGTGGCGGCGGTGACGACGTTGAACTGGACGTGGTGGCCGCTCAGGGCGAAGTAGGTGCGGACGAGTTGGGCCAGGCGCTCGATGCCCGACTCGTCGCCCAGGAGGCTGGGCGTAAGCTTCATGTTCAGCAGCGCGCCGCCCGTCTTGATGTGGTCCATCTTCGCGGCGGACTTGATGACGGCGGTGGGGCCTTTGCGGTCAGCGCCCTGCACGGGGCTGATGCCCTCGGAGAGGGGGACGCCCGCCTTCCGCCCGTCGGGCAGGGCGCCGGTGACGGAGCCGAAGTAGATGTGGCTGGTGGTCGGCAGCATCTCGACGCGGTAGTGGCCGCCCTTGGTGTTAGGGCGCCCGTCGAGCGACTCGACCAGGAGGTTGAAGGCTCGAACCATGATGGCATCGGCTAAGTCGTTGTCATTGCCATACTTAGGTGTGCGGTTGAGGAGGCGCTGGCGGAGGACGTCGTGGCCCTCGAAATCGGCGTCGAGCGCGGCCACCAAGTCGCCGAGGGGCACCGCCCGCTCGTCAAAGACGAGTTGCTTGACAGCGGCGAGCGAATCCGTAAGTGTCCCAATGCCAACGAATTGCACATAGGAGTTATTGTAGCGCGCCCCGCCGGCATTGTAGTCGCGCCCCCGCCGAATGCAGTCGTCCGTGACGACCGAAAGAAAGGGGGCGGGCATGGTGCGGGCGTAGAGCTGCTCGATGATGGCATTGCCCGTGAGCTTAACCTCAAGGAAATGGCGGACTTGTGTCGAAAAGGCCGCGAACAGGTCGTCGAAGGAGGGGGGGGAACCCGTCTGGGGGCCGAGCTGTTTGCCGGTGCGGGGGTCAACCCCGTTGTGGAGAGTTAGCTCCAGTATCTTCGGGAGGTTGAAGTAGCCTGTGAGGATGTAGGCTTCCTTTCCGAAGGCGCCGGTTTCGACGCAGCCGGAGCAGCCGCCGGCGCGGGCGTCCTCGATGCTCTTGCCCACCCTAAGTTGTTCAGCCACAACGGCTTCCACGTCGAAGATCGAGGGGAAGCCGTAGCCCTTCCGTATCACGCGGAGGGCGTGTTTGAGCAACTCGTCGGGGGTCTTCACCGAGAGCTGGAGGTTGCTGCTCGGCTGGAGCAAGTGCATCTCCTCGACGATGTCGAGGAGCATGTGCGACAGCTCGTTCGAGCCATCGGAGCCGTCGGGCAGGAGCCCGCCGAGGTTGATGTTGGCGAAATCGGTGTAAGTGCCGCTCTCGGCGGCAGTTACGCCGACCTTCGGCGGGGCGGGGTGGTTGTTGAACTTCACGAAGAAGGCTTCGAGCAACTCGCGCGCGCCGGCGGGCGTGAGCGAGCCATCGGCCAGGCCCTTTCGGTAGAAGGGCAGCAGGTGCTGGTCGAGGTGGCCGGGGCTGAACGAATCCCAGCCATTCAGCTCCGTGATCACCGCAAGGTGGCACCACCAATACATTTGCAGCGCCTCGTGGAAGTCGCGGGGCGCGTTGGCGGGCACGTGGGAGCAGATGGCGGCGATCCTCTCCAGTTCGGCCCTGCGGCGCGGGTCGGCCTCGCGGGCGGCCAGTTCGCGGGCGAGGGCCGCGTGGCGCTGGGCGAAGAGGATCAGGGCGTCGCACGCCACGTCCATCGCCGCCAGTTGCTCGCGCCTCGCGTAGGCATCGGGGTCGTTGAGGAAGTCGAGACCGGCGATGGCCTCCGCGATCTCCCGCTTGAAGTCCACCATCCCCTTGCGATACACCTTGCCGTCGAGCACCGTGTGGCCGGGCGCCCGCTGCTCCATGAACTCGGTGAAGAGCCCTGCGTCGTAAGCCTCGCGCCATTCGGGGCTTACGGCGGCGAAGATGCGGTCGCGCATGCTCCGCCCGCGCCAGTAGGGGATGATCCGCTCCTCGTAGACCCGCCGACACTCCTCCGACACGGCATAGCTGGTCTTGGGGCGCGAATCGAGGATGCGCAAGTCATCGAGGCTGTGACAGGTCAGCTCGGGGAAGGTTGGGACGGCTTTCGGCCTCGGCCCCCGTTCGCCCACGATCAACTCGTCGGGGCCGAGCCAGATGCTCTTGTGCTGGCACAGGTGGAGGAAGCTGCGTGCCCGCATCATGGGGGGCGACAGCTTCCCCTCGTTGGCCTGATAGAACTCCGTCATCAGGATGGCCCGTTCCTCGGTGATGCACGGCTTAGCATCGAGGCTGGCCTGCCTGAGTCTCGCGGTGCGCTCCGTCATCTCGCCCATTCCCTCGCAGCCCTGTCCTCCCACGCCGCTATTCTAGCGCACTCGCCGCGCAAAGGGAAGGGGGCAGGCGGAAAGAGCCTGCCCCCTTGGGGAGTGAAGAAGCAAAGACCGCCTGAACGGGCTGTCGATTTACTCGGGCACGAAAGCCGTAAGTATTTGGTAGCTCGAGACTTAGAGATTTCGCCCCCGGAATTGCTAAGTCCATGTGTACCAAGGACTTATGGATTTTCGGCCCGAGTAAATCGACAGCCCGTTTAGGCAGTCTTGTCCCCTCTGAAGGCGCCGCCGAATCGCTGAAAGCCATTCAGAGGAAGAGCTGGGAACCAGTGCCCACCAGGGGGGAAAGCCCGTAGCGGCTACCCGCAAGAGGGCCTGAAGCGGCTGGAAAGGTTAACAGGGTTAACGCCTGACCCTCCCTCCCCCTGAGCCGGGAAGCTAGGGAAGCTAGGGAAGCCAGGGAGCACGCACGTCCGCACCTGCCCCCGCCTTGCTGACCGTGGTCACCTGAGCGGGATGGGGCCCCTATTCCTTCCCCGGCGCCTTGAGGCTTTCGACTAGTCGGGCGACGCGCGAGTCCATTTGGCCGAAGGTCATCATGTAGCGGCTGCGGCAGACAATCGTGCCGTCCGGCCCCGCGATGATTGTGACCGGGATGGCGCTGATGTTGTATAGCTCCGCCGCAGTGCCACGCGGGTCGAGCAGCGTGGTGTAGGCCACTCCATTGGCCTGGGCGTATGCCTGCGCGGTCCTGAGGGGGTCCCGCAGAGCAATGTCGAGCACCGCCACGGGCGCCTTCGCGTAGGCGGCGGCGAGCTGGTTCATGTGGGGTATCTGCTTCGTGCAGTAGTGGCACTCGGAGTTGCCGAACTTTATGACCGCCACCTTGCCGCGGACCACGTCGCTGAGCCGCGTCCTCTGTCCATCCAGCCTGAAGAGCTCGAGGTCAAGCAACTGGGCTCCCTCGGCCGGCCGCTCGACCGGCATCATGCACCCCTGGACCAACGCCAGCAGCAACGTCCCCACGACAGGCCACGACATTTGCCTCATTCCGTCCTCTCCTGGTGAAGAGAATCATCAAGACAAGACTGCCTGAAGGCAGGACTCCAAACAGGAAGAGAACGCGTTCGGAGTCGTGGCTTCAGCCAGTCTTTGGCTTCCAAACACTGCCCGTGCCTGGCGAGCCGGGCTCTCCACAACAGAGACTAATTATAGCGATCGCGGGTTGCCGCTCAAGCGGCCCTGGGCGACGGGAGTCGGCTTCGCTCGCGAACAGGTGTGGCACGGCTGGCTTGCCCAGCCGTGTCTTCGGCTTCCCCGCTTCCAGAGGAAGACACGGCTGGGCAAGCCAGCCGTGCCACAGACATCACCAGGGGAGGCCACGCTGGGCGCGAGGCGCCGCGGAGCGGGCGAGGAGGGCGTCGAGCTCGCGGAGGGAGCGGACGGGGAGGGCGCCTGCGGCCTCGGCGGCGGGGTTGCCCGCGGCGGCGAGCGAGGGCTCACGGAAGCGGACGACGAAGGCCCGCCGGCCCAGCGCGGTCGCGTGGCGCACGGTGCTCAAGGCGCCCCCCCGCTCGCGGGCCTCGACCACGAGGAGGGCGTCGCTGAGCGCGGCGATGAGGCGGTTGCGGGCGAGCGCCGCGAGCGTTGTCCACGGCGCCTCGGGGTGGCACTCGGAGACCGCGGCGGCGAGGCGCCACAGGCTTGGGGGCGGCGGGTAGCCAGGCCGTGGGCGAAAGCGGAGGATGCCCGTGGGCAGCACGAGCACCGTGGGCCGGCGGGCGAGGAGGGCGCCGCGGTGGGCCGCCGCATCAATGCCCTGGGCGTTGCCCGACACGACGACCCAGCCGCGCTCGGCCAGGTGGCGGGCGACGGCGGCGGCCACGGCGGCCCCGCGCTCGGACGGCTCGGTGGTGCCCACGATGCCGAAGGTGCGGCGGTTCCCGCGCGGCAGGCGGCCACGGACGTAGAGCAGTGGGGGAGGGCTGGCCAGCACGTGCAGCCGCTCGGGATAGCCCGCCTCCTCGCGGCGAATCGCCCACGCCCCTTCGGCCAGCAGGCGCTGGGTGGTCGCGCGGTGCCGAGTCAAGCCCCGCGCGGCGCTGCGAACACCCTCGGCAATCAGGCGCGGCACCTTGGGCACGGACGCCAATTCGTCGGGCGTGGCCCGAAGCACTCCCACTGCGGACCCGAAGCGGCCGAGGAGCCTGGCGAGCGAGGCCGCGCCCATTCCCTCGACGGAGTGGAGGGCGATGAAGGAGGCCAGTTCCTCATTGGCGATTGAGCCGTCCACTCACGGTTATCCTTGCGAGTGGCGTAAAGACGCACGGTAACGCGCAGCTCGTCGGCGCAGGGCAAGACTGCCTGAAGGCAGGACTCCGAACGGGGTCCCTCCTCGTTTGGAGTCCTGGCTTCAGCCAGTCTTCACGACATCCTGGCGCAGGGCAAGACTGCCTGAAGGCAGGACTCCG
>Ga0194113_10002536_pt1 | contig 24902 bp, 16 predicted proteins | sample TA2MahC200mmetaG_FD_146193 | JGI IMG/M metagenome (GOLD analysis project Ga0194113, IMG submission 146193) | Freshwater microbial communities from Lake Tanganyika, Tanzania - TA2015017 Mahale Deep Cast 200m | ecosystem: Environmental > Aquatic > Freshwater > Lake | place: Tanzania: Lake... | reverse complement strand
GGCTGGCCGGAGTTCCTCTATTATCCCGTGGATGAGCCGGGCACCGACGCCGCCTCGGTCAACTTCATGGTCAAGGTTCTTGCGGCATGCAAGGCGGCCGGCGTGCGCACGTACGTCACGGCCGACCCGACGCACGAACAGTTCCACCCCCTGCGGCCTCACGTGGACGTCTGGTGCACGCAGCCGTTCGCGCCCGACCGCGAGACCGTGCTGACCGACAGCCGGGCTCGCGGCGTCCAGTACTGGTGCTACCCGAACCACGTCAGCGGCGAGAACGACCACACGCCCGTGGCCGGTGCGCGGATGACCTACGGCTTCGGCTTCTGGCGCTCCGGGTTCCGCACGCTCATCCCGTGGATATACTCGTCGAGCAGCGGCGACCCGCTCAACTACCTCGACGGCTCTTCGCAGGATTTTTTCAACCGCCATGAGCCCGACGGCACGCCGATGCCGGTCGTGCTCTGGGAAGCATACCGCGAGGGCTACGACGATTACCGGTACGTCTATACGCTGGAGCGGCTCATCGCCGAAGCGAAGGAGAGCGGGCGACCTGCCGCGCGGACCGCGGCCGCCGCCGCCGAGAAGGAACTCCAGGCAATCTGGAACGCCGTCCGCGTGCAGCCGAAGTACAAGTACGACAACCTGTGGTCGCCGGCGGAGTTCGACGTGTACCGCTGGCTCGTGGCGCAGCAGATCCTGGCGCTACAGGATGCGATGGGGGCCGGCCCCGGCGCGGCAAGCCGGTGACGGGCGCGCGGTCGCGGAAGGTCACCGCTTCTTGGCGGCCTTGCGCGCTCTGCCTCGGGCCTTCGGCGCCGTGGCGGCCTTGCGCGTTCTGCGTCGGGCCTTCCGCGCCTTCGGCGCTGCGGCCGCCTCGCCGGCCTTGCTGGCAAGTATTCTGGCCACTTCCCGCCTGCCGAGTTGCCGCAGCGCGACAAGGGCCCGCCGATTGCGCCCCTGCGGCCGCGCCTTGCCTTGCTCCCAGAAGCCGACGGCTCCCGCCGAGACGCCGACGAGCGCGGCAAGTTCGCTCTGGGTGATGCCCAGGCGCTTGCGGAGTTTCTTGATGAGCAGCGCAGAGAGGCGCGCCGCCTTGACCTCTTCGGGCGGGGCTTCGAGCCTGGCCTGCTCGGTCACCCGCTGGGCCCGGTACTCGGCCCCGAGCCTCGCCAGGGTCGCCGCCGTCTTCCGCAGCGCCGAAACCGCGCGCTTCAGTTGCCGAACGTCTCTGGCGAGCGGAACGCAGACCGCCCGCACCTGTTTCCTGGCCAACCGCGCGATCTCGAACTTCAGCGTCTGTTCCATCCGGCCCATCGTCCACCTCCTTGAAGTACGGGTCATGGGTTCGCCGGGATTCTAGCAGCCGGCGCAGCGCCTTGAAAAGAAGATTATGGCGAATCCTTGACCCCCGCCCCCTCGCGCGTTAGAGTCGCAATCCGGGCCGGGCAGGAAATGAGAATCCTTGCCGGCGATTCCTGTCAGTCAAGCGACTGACCGACCGTGACTCTAGCAGGAGCCGACAATCATGCAACACCACTCGCGGACCACTCGGCGTTCGTTTCTCAAGCGCGCGGGCGCGGCGGGCGCGGGCGTTCTGGCGCTGCCGCACATCCTGTCGTCGGGCACGCTGGGCGCAGGCGCACCCAGCAGGAAACTGAACATCGCGATGCTGGCCTGCGGCAGCCGCAGTCGGCAAATCCTGCCCTCGTTCATCGGCGAGAACATCGTGGCCATCTGCGATGTCAGCGCCAGCCAGATCGCGCAGACGCAGAAGATGGCCGCCGACAAGCACGGCGAGTCCGGCGCGGCCATGGCCAGGGCCAAGGTCTACGAGGACTACCGCAAACTCCTGGAGACCGAAAAGTCGGTGGACGCAGTGGTGGTCGCCGCCGGCCAGCGCTGGCACGTGCCGATGAGCAAGGCGGCGCTGCTGGCCGGCAAACACGTGTTCTGCGAGAAACCGCTCGCCCACAGCGTTGCCGAGGCCCGCGAAATCCGCGAGATCGCCCGCCGCTCCAACCGCGCGACGCAGATCGGGGCCCAGGGCGGCTCGACCGACACGTTCCGGCGCAGCATGGAGGTCATCCAGGCGGGCGTGCTCGGCCAGATTCGCGAAGTGCACTGCTGGATCACCCGCAGTTTTCCGCCCAGCGCGCCGGTCGACCGCAACGCCGACCCGATTCCCGAGGGCCTGAACTGGGATTTCTGGTGCGGACCGTCGCCGCTCCTGCCGTTCAAGAAATACTACCTGGGCGGCTGCCTGGCGTGGGGCCGGTGGCTGGACTTCGGCGACGGTCACCTGGCCGACATGGGCGCGCACGGGCACAATCTGCCGTGGCGCGCGCTCAGGCTCGGCGCGGCCGAGCGCGTGTCGGCCGAGATTTACGAGCCGCTTAAGGACAGTTATCCCTCCGCCACGAAGTTCCGCTGGGACTTCGCCGCGCGCGAAAACTTCGCCCCGGTCGCGATCTGGTGGCACGACGGCCCGAAGGCCGGACCGCCGGAGGAGTTGGCAAAGCAGTTGCTCCCCACCTACGGCAAGGTGCCGAACGACGGCGTGCTGTTCGCCGGCGAAAAAGGCATCCTCTGCTCCAACGCCTGGGGCGTCAACGGCGTCATGAAACTCGCCGGCGAGGAAAAGTGCCGCGGCGTGAACGACCACGAGGCCGCCAAGCCCGTCCCCGTGACCCTGCCGCGCACCAAGGGCCACATGCAGGAATGGCTCGACGCCTGCAAGGGCGGCCCGCCGACATTCCAGGGCTTCGCCACGGCTGCCGACGTCGCCGAGATCGCGATGACCGGCATCGTCGCCCTGCGATTCGGCAAGCCCATCGAGTGGGACAGCAAAGCCCTGAAGGTCAAAGGCGCGCCCCAGGCCGACCCGCTGATCCACCGCGAGCAGCGAAAGAAGTGGCTGTAAGCGCCTTGCCCACCCTGCGCTACGACGCCGCTTCGCGGGTTCAAGGCGGCCCGGCCCGCCGCGAATCAAACCGGAAACGGCCCCGGCGCCGGCAAGAACGCGCTTAGCCATGTAGAAATGGTGGAGGCGGTGGGAATCGAACCCACGTCCGGATGCCCGGGACCTGAAGCCTCTACGCGAGTAGTCGGTCTTTCGGGTCTCGGCCGCCGGGGGCCCGACCGACAGGATTCCGGCGGCCCAGCCGGGACTTTTTCTCGCCGACGTCGCACCCGGCGGACTGGTCGGCCAGCCCGTGTGTTGACGTTCGTCCCCGGCCCACGGGCGAACCGGGGCGAACGCGGCTGCCTTAGTTAGGCGGCCATTGCCATGTTAGGATTGGCATTTTACTTGTGCCGGCTGTTTTAAGAGGGTGCCGACGACCTCTTCGCGCCACTTCAAGCCCGCCAGGGCCCCGTCGATACCGATCGCCCCCACGCGGACTTTCCACTGTCCAGTTTACCCCATGCGCGGCTGCGAATCAAGGACGCCATGCGGAAAGTGCCCGGGCGCCTGCGCGGCTGAGCACGTAAGTGCTTGAACAAAAAGGAGATACAGACGGGCCCCCGCGCCGATTTTTCCCTGGACGTTAGCCTTCTGTTAGGGTATCATTGCGAAGGAGAAAAGGCCGACGGCGAAGGCCTGAACCCGTCGCCGGTCGCTTGTCATCAGTCATTTGCATTTATGTGAGATGCAACATGCAGCCGCCCAGGCGCAATTCGACTCAGTCCCCCGCGGCGCCGCCGGCCATCTTCCTGGTGGACATCGACGCCTTCTTCGCCCAGGTCGAGCAGATTTTGCGGCCGGAACTGGCGGGCCGGCCGGTCGTCGTCGGGGGCCTCGTTACCGACCGCAGCGTCGTCGCATCCGCCAGTTACGAGGCCCGCGCCCGGGGCGTTAAGACGGCCATGCCCATCGCCCAGGCGCACCGCATCTGCCCCGATGCGGCCTTCCTGCGCGGCAACTTTCACGCCTACGCGCGGTTCTCGGAGGCCATGATGGACCTCTGCCGCCGCTACACGCCCCTCGTGGAGGCCGTGTCGCTCGACGAGGCGTACCTGAACGTCACGGGCTGCCGGCGGCTCTTCCAGGCGCAGGGCGTCGTCAGCAGCGCGGCCGATCCCTGGCCGCTGGAGGCGGCCGAGCACCTGAAGCGCACCATCCGGCGCGAACTCGGCCTCGCGGTGACCATCGGCGTCGGCACGAGCCGCCTGGTGGCCAAGATCGCGTGCGACTACGCCAAGCCCAGCGGCATCGCGTGGATTCATCCGGGCAGGGAGGAGCGGTTCCTGGCCCCCCTGCCCCTGGCGGAACTGCCGGGCGTCGGCCCGAAGACCGCCGAGCGCCTCGCGCGGTACAACCTGCGGCAGATCGGCGACCTGGCGCGCATCCCCGCGGCGCTGGTGGCCGGGCACTTCGGCCCCGCCGGCGAAGCCCTTGCCGCCCGGGCTCGCGGCTGCGACCCCACGCCCGTGGACCCCGACCCCGGCGGCCCCAAGTCCATCAGCCGCCAGGCCACCTTCCAGGCCAACCTCATCGACCGCGGGCCGATGAAGGCCATGCTCTATTACCTCCTGGAGCGGGCCTGCCGGCAACTGCGCGGCGCGGGCCTGCTGGCGCGGACCGTTACCGTGAAGGTCCGGTACGCGGATTTCCGCACCGAGGCCCGCGGCCGCAGCCTGCCGACCTTCTCGGACCACGACGACGACTTCTGGCCAGTGGCATCGGCATTATTCAATAAAGTGCATACGCGGCGGGTGGGCGTGCGGCTGGTGGGGGTGGCGCTCGGGCACTTCGCCCCGGCCGGGCGGCAACTGGACCTTTTCGGCGAGCGCAGGTACGAGCGGCGCTCGCGGCTGTACCGTGCCATCGACGGCCTGCGGCGGCGGTTCGGCTTCAGCGTCCTCGTGACCGGGCGGGCGATTGAACTTCTCGCGACGCACGACCGCGATGAACACGGCTTCCGCCTGCGCACGGCCTGCTTGTCGCGATAACCCGTTAGTGCTCCGTCCCCTGCTCAATTGGGGGGTGGCATGCCCGCGGCATCCGTTCCGCGGGCATGCATGCCCACGCAACGACGGCCCGCGAAGGCGGGCAGGCCGCGGGCATGCCACCCGGCTGAACGTCATGGCGATGAAACGCACAACCTCAACCGGCTTCGTCCACCTGGTGGTGCGAAGCGAACACTCGCACCTCTACGGGGCGAGCCGCCTGGATGAACTCATCCAGGCCGCGCTGGCCCTGGGGTACCGCGACCTGGCGCTGACGGACCGCGGCGGCCTCTACGGGGCCATCGCCTTCTACCAGAAGGCCCGCCAGGCGGGCCTGAAGCCCATCCTGGGCGTGGAACTCGTTCAGCCAACAACCGGCGCGGCGGGTGCGCGTGCGCTGCCGCGCGGCGGGTCTCCCGACCCGCCGCGCGAAGATGCCGACGAGCCGCCCCTCGAACACCCCACGGCCTGCCCGCCGGCAGGCGGGGCCGGGCAAGCCGGCCGTGCCACACCGCCCGGCCGCGCCGCCCCTCATGGCCGCGCGCGGGCCGTCTGCCTCGCGCGGGACCTCGCCGGCTACCGCACTCTGTGCCGGCTGACGACCGCGCTGCACCTGGCGCCGGATTTCGACCTGGCCGAGGCCCTGGCGGCCGACCACGAAGACATCTACGCGCTTGCGCCCGATGCAGCGCTTCTGGCCCGGCTGGCCGGGCGCCTGCCGCCGGGGCGCCTTCTGGCGCTTATCGAGGAGTTCGGCGACCGCTCGATGCGCCTCAGGAACGAGGGCCTGGCGCGGGCCGCGTCGCGCCGCCGCATTCCCCTCGTCGGCGGCGGGGCCGTGGCCTTTCACGTTCCCGGCCGCTACGAGGTCCACCGCACGCTGCGAGCCATCGCTGCGATGGCGACCGTGGCCGACGTGCCGCAGCGGGAACTCGCGCACCCTCAATCGCACCTCAAGGGCCCCGACGAGATGGCTGCCCTCCTGGAACGCTACCCCGAGGCGGCCCTGAACGCCGTCCGCATCGCGGCCGACTGCAACCTGGAACTGCCGCTGGGCCGGCCGGTTTTCCCCCAGGCCGACGTGCCGAAGGGCAAGACGGCCTGCTCGCACCTGGCGGACCTGGCCTTCGCGGGCCTGCGGGAGCGATACCGGCCGCCGCGCGCGGATGCCGCCGCGCGGCTGCGGCGTGAACTGGCGGTCATCGGCCGCCTGGGCTTCTGCGGCTACTTCCTCATCCTGGCGGAGATCGCGGCGTGGGCGCGCGGCCGGGGCATCGCGTGCGTGGCGCGCGGCTCGGCCGCGGGCAGCCTCACGGCGTACTGCCTCGGCATCTCCGGCGTGGACCCGTTGAAATATGGCCTGTTGTTTGAGAGGTTCCTGAACCTCGAACGGGCCGACTGCCCCGACATCGACCTCGACATCGACTGGCGCCGCCGAGACGAGGTCATCCGCCACGTGTACGACCGCCACGGGGCGGCCCGCGCGGCCATGATCTCCACGCACCAGACGTTCCAGGCCCGCAGCGCCTTCCGGGAGGCGGCCAAGGCGCACGGCCTGCCGCCGGAGGAGGTGGATCGCCTGTCGCGGCGGCTGCCGCACTTCTCGGCCGCGGGCATCGCGGACGCGGTCGTCTCGTTCCCGGAGTGCCGCGACTTTCCGCTCGCCCGGCCGGACGTCGCGCGCATCGTGCGCATCGCGGCGCTCATGGACGGCCTGCCGCGGCACCTGAGCGTCCACGTGGGCGGCCTGGTCATTGCCGACCGGCCGCTGACGGACTACCTGCCGCTTCAGCCGGCCGCCAAGGGCATCGTCATCGCCCAGTACGAGGCCGGGGCGGTCGAGGCCCTGGGCCTGGTGAAGATGGACCTGCTGGCGCAGCGGTCGCTCGCCATCCTGGAGACGGCGCCCGCGAGGTCGAGAGGAACTACGGCATTCATGTTGATGTATCGGCAATCGACGACGGCGACGCGGCCGCGGCCGCCATCCTCGCTCGCGGCGACACGTTCGGGTGCTTCCAGATAGAGTCGCCCGGCATGCGGAACCTGCTGCGCCAGATGCGTGCCCGCGGGCGGATGGACGTCATCCTGGGCCTCTCGCTCATCCGCCCAGGGCCGGCCTCCAGCGGCATGAAGGACCGTTTCGTGCGGTGCCGCCGCGGCCTGGAGGCGCCGGAGTTCCTCCACCCCGCCTTGCGCAGCGTCCTGGGCGAGACGTGCGGCGTGATGCTCTACCAGGAGGACGTGCTGCGCGTGGCCCACGCGGCGGCGGGCCGTACGCTGGCCGAGGCCGACCGCCTTCGCAAGGACCTCGGCAAGGGACCCGGCGCCCCGGAGGTGCGCGCCTGGCGCGAGCGGTTCCTGCAAGGCGCGCTGGCGGGCGGCGCCACGCCCAGCCAGGCCCGGGCCATCTGGGACCGCATCTGCCAGTTTGCCGCTTACTCCTACTGCAAGGCCCACGCATGCACTTATGGAGAAATCGCGTACCGCGCGGCGTACCTGCGGGCGCGGTGGCCGGCGGAGTTCGCCGCGGCCGTCCTGGCGAACCGGGCGGGCTACTACGAGCGCAGAACATACGTGGAGGACGCCCGCCGCCACGGCGTACCCATCCTGGGGCCCGACGTCAACGCCTCCGGCGTCGAACCTTCGACCGGGTGGGCGCAGCCCGACCGTGCGCCCCTGTCCGATTGCGGCCTGCCCCGCCGCGTGGCCCTGCGGCTGGGCCTGATGGATGTACGGGGCCTGTCGGAGCGGGCCATGCGCGCCATCGTGTCCGCGCGGCGGGAGGGCGGCCCGTACCGCTCCGTGGCGGACCTGCTGGGGCGGGTGAAACTTTCGCGCGAAGAGTCCGAGAACCTGGCGCTGGCCGGGGCGATGGACGGCCTGGCGGGCAACCGTCCGCGGGCCTTGTGGCAAGTCCACGCGGCGATGGCCGCTCCGGCTGCGGCGGCCGCGCTCCTCCTGGACCCGGCCGCGGCGCCCGACCCGCCGCCCTGCCCCGATTTGCCCGACTATTCGCCGCTCCAGAAACTCCTTATCGAGGAGCACGTCCTCGGCATGACGCCCTCGGCCAGCCCGATGGCGGCGTACCGAAGCGCCATCGTTGCGAATTCGAGCCCGCTGCGGCAGCAGCGGGATATCTCCATTCTTGTGATTTCCGACCTGCCGCGCCGCGCCGGCCGCACGGTCGCCGTGGCCGGGGTCCTTTTCGCCGAGCGGCGGGCCCGCACCCGGACGGGCGAGTTCATGAAGTTCATCAGCCTGGAGGACGAGACCGGCGTGGTCGAGGCCGTCCTTCTGCCCGACGCCTACCAGCGCCTGGGGGCGCGCCTGACGACCCGCGGGCCGTACATCGTCACGGGCACGGTGGAAGACCACCTGGGGGCCGTCTCGCTCGTCGTCTCGGACCTGCGCCGGTTCCGGGCGGACGACGCTGCTTCTTGTCAGAGCAGCGGCCGTCAGGGAGCGGTGACGTTGGCCTGCGCCAGCCACGGCCACGACCACGGCGCCGCTCCCTCGCGGTCGCGGCCCGGATTACCCCACTGACCGAGCGATCAGGGCCCGCCCCTGTTTCGCCTTGAGTGGGCGCGCCAGCGGCCATATAATTCGCGGCCGCGCGAAAGAATTGCAACCGGACCAGGGGCACGTGAAGGGTGCGGACCTTATGCCCAGGACGCTCATCCATAAGATTCTCCAGGCCCACCTCGTGGACGGCCGCCTGGAGGCCGGCGAGACGATCGGCATCCGCATCGACCAGACGCTCACCCAGGACATCACCGGCACCATGACCATGATGGAATACGAGGCCATGGGCGCCCCGCGGCCCGCCACGGAGTTATCGGTAAATTATGTCGATCACAACATGATGCAACTCGGCTTCGAGAACGCCGACGACCACGAGTTCCTGCGCACATTCTCGGCCCGCCACGGGATGGTCTTCTCGAAGCCCGGCAACGGCATCTGCCACCAGGTGCACCTGGAGCGCTTCAGCGTCCCCGGCAAGACGCTCCTGGGGGCCGACAGCCACACGCCCACGTGCGGCGGGGCGGGCATGGTCGCCATCGGGGCGGGCGGCCTCGACGTGGCCCTGGCCATCGCCGGCCGGCCGTTCTTCCTGGCGTGCCCGAAGGTACTGCTCGTCAGCCTCATCGGCCGCCTGCGGCCGTTCGTCACCGCCAAGGACGTTATCCTGAAACTCCTCTCCATCCTGACCACGAAGGGGAACGTGGGCTGGGTCCTGGAGTACGGCGGCCCGGGCGTGCGGACGCTGAGCGTACCGGAGCGGGCCACCATCACAAACATGGGCGCCGAACTGGGCGTGACGACCTCAGTGTTTCCGAGCGATGAGGTCACGCGCCGGTTCCTGCGCCGGCAGGGCCGCGCGAAGACCTGGCGGCCCCTGGCCGCCGACCGCGGCGCCGCGTACGACCGCGTGATTGAACTCGACCTCGGGAAGGTCGAGCCGATGGTCGCCTGCCCGCACTCGCCCGACAACGTCAAAACCGTGCGCGAGGCCGGGCCGGTTCCGGTCAACCAGGTGTGCATCGGCAGTTGCACGAACTCCAGTATCCGCGACCTGCTCACAGTGGCGGCGATGCTCAAGGGCCGCGCGGCCCGCCCGGAGGTCGGGCTGGTGGTGGCGCCCGGCTCGCGGCAGGTGCTCCAGAACATTGCGCGGACGGACGCGCTTCACACTCTCCTGGCCGCCGGGGCGCGCCTGGACGAGGCGGCCTGCGGCTTCTGCATCGGCGCCGCCCAGGCCCCGCAGACGGGCGCGGTGAGCGTCCGCACTTCGAATCGCAACTTCGAGGGCCGCAGCGGCACCAAGACCGCGGGCGTGTACCTCGCGAGTCCCGAGACGGCCGCCGCGTGCGCCCTGACGGGCCGCCTGACGGACCCGCGCGACCTCAAGATGCGCTATCCGCGCGTAAAGGAGCCGGAGCGGCTGCTGGTGGACGACTCGATGATCCTCGCGCCGCCGAAGGGCCGCTCGAAGGTCGAGGTCTTCCGCGGGCCGAACCTTGTCGGCCCCGCGCCGATGGACGCCCTGCCCGACCGGCTGGCCGGGCCGGCGGCGCTCGTGCTCGGCGACAAGATCACCACCGACCACATCATGCCCGCGGGCCACCTGGCGATTTACCGCAGCAACGTGCCGAAGTACGCCTCGTACGTATTCTACCGGGTGGACCCGTCGTTCGCCGCGCGCTCGATCGAGGCCCGCGACCGCGGCAAGGCCGTCTTCATCGTCGCGGGCGAAAGTTACGGCCAGGGCTCCAGCCGCGAGCATGCCGCGCTGTGCCCCAGGTTCCTCGGCGTGCGGGCGGTCATCGCCCGAAGCATCGAACGCATCCACCAGGCGAACCTGGTGAACTTCGGCATCCTGCCGCTCGTGTTCGCCGACGGGAATGACGCCGCGCGAATCCGGCCGGGCGACGAACTGGAACTCGACGGCCTGCGGGCCGCCGTGCGGGCGGGCGGGGCCATCGCGGTCCGCAACGCGACGCAGAACTTCTTCTTCGAGGCGCGCCTCGCGGCCGCGGAGCGGCAGCGCGAGATACTCCTGGCGGGCGGCGTGCTGAACACCGTGCGGCAGAATTGTTAATGACTAACGCCCTTGCCGTGCGAAAAAAAGCCTCCCGGGAAGTGCTTCCCAGGAGGCTCCTGCCTCGCCCGCGCCGGCATACCTGCCGTGTCCCTAGCAGAGCGCCAGGTATGTCGCGAGCGTGAGAATCAGAATCTTCAGCCTGCGAATCAGGTCGGCCCTGTCCATCGTCTTGGTCCGTTACGTAAGTGCCGCATGGAAATATACCTGAAATCCGGCGAAAGGCAAATCGGACGGGCAGGATGTCATAATAGGCAAGACGGGCAAGACAGGGGGGCTCCAATTCGCCCCCATGCGCATCGCGCGGGGGGCATTCCTGCCCGCCGCCAACTTCGCAATGGACATCCTCAAGCGGCGGCGTATAATTTGCGAACTGAAGCGGCGGCACAGGCCCGCGAGGGCGGGTCTTGGGCGGCCCGGAGGAAACCCATGAAAGAACAGGTCGAGGCCGTCATCGGCGAAATCCGCCCCCTCCTCCAGGGAGACGGCGGCGATATAGAACTCGTGGGCATCGAGGACGGCGTCGTCAAGGTGCGCCTCCGCGGCGCCTGTGCCGGATGCCCAGGCGCACAGATGACCCTCAAGATGGCCGTGGAACGCAGGATCAAGGCCCGGGTGCCCGAGGTCCAGCGCGTGGAAAGCGTATGACCGCCCCGGTCATGGCCTCGCAGCACAAGGAAAGGAGCCGGTTGTGGCGTACAAGATCAGCGATGAGTGCGTGTCGTGCGGGTCGTGTGAATCGGAGTGCGAGGCCCAGGCCATCAGCCAGGGCGACTCGAAGTACGTCATAGATGCCGCAAAGTGCACCGACTGCGGCTCCTGCGCCAAGGTGTGCCCGACTGAGTGCATCAGCAAGGCATGATCGCCGCGAGTACGGAGAACTCTGCGAGGCTGCCCCGCCGCATTCGGCGGCCGGCGGCCTCGCATTTTTCGCCTCCGGGAGGGCCAACCCTGCCGTGACACCTGCCGCGGACTACGCCGGGGCCATTGCCGCCTTCCGCTGCACCAGCGCTATCGCCATGACCACGCACAGCAAGCCCGACGGCGACGCGCTGGGCTGCGTCGCCGCGCTCAGGCGGTGGCTGGTGGACCTCGGTAAGACCGTGACGGTCGTCGTTCCGACCGCTCCGCCGCCCAAGTACGACTTTCTGGATCCCGACCGCGCCGTGCGCGTGGCCGGGCGCGACGTGGACCCCGCGGCGCTCGCGCGGCCGGACCTGGTGTGCATTGTGGATACCGCCACGCGCCAGCAACTTGCGGGGGTGGAGGCGCTGGTGGGATGCGGGGCGCCGGTGCTCGTCATCGACCACCACCGCACGCGCGACGTGCCTGCGAACGTGCTCCTGGCGGAACCGACCGCGCCGGCGGCGGCCACGATTGTGTACCGGCTCTTGCGCGAGGCGGGGGCCGCCATCGACGCAAAGACGGCTACGTACCTGTTCGTGGGGCTGGCGCTCGACACCGATTGGTTCCGCCTGCCGACGACCGACGCCGAGACGCTTCGCCTGGCCGCCGCGCTCGTGGACGCCGGCGCACGCCCGGCCGACATTTACGACCGCCTGTACATGAGCGAGGACCTGGGGCGGATGCGACTCAGGGGCCGCGCCGTCGAGGCCCTCCGCCCGGCGCTGGGCGGCCGCGCCTACATCATGAGACTGACGCAGGAGATGTTCCGCCGCTACGGCGTGGACACCAGCGACACCGAGGACCTCATCAACGAGTGCATGCGGCTGCGCGGCGGGCTGGTCGGCGCGCTTCTTGTAGAGGCCCCGGACGGCGAGATACGGGTAAGCCTGCGGTGCCGGCCTCCGCTGAGCATCCTGCCCGTGGCCGAGAAATTCGGCGGCGGCGGGCACCACCGGGCCGCGGGCTTCCGGCTGCGGGCATCGCTCGACGAGGCGGAATCGCGGCTGCTAGAAGCCCTGCGCGAGATCCTGCCCGACGTTTAGCCGCAGCGGTTCGCGGGCCGCGGGCGTCAGATCGCGGCCAGGTAGCCCGCTTGAGCCAACCTCGCCCCCCGCCGAACCTGCGCCCCGCCCCGCGGCGGCGGCTAGAAGGTCTTGCCCTTGCTCGAAGGCCGTCACCCGCGCCAGGTGCGCTCGACCCAGCCGGTATCGACGCGGCCGCTCGCGTAGTCCGGGTTGGCCATCATCTGCTGGTGGAACGGGATGGTTGTGCGGACGCCCTCTATGACGAACTCGGCCAGTGCGCGGCGGGTGGTGGCGATTGCGGCTGCGCGCGTCGGCCGGTGCACGACGAGTTTGGCGATCATGGAGTCGTAGTGCGGCGAGATGGTCCACCCGTCGCAGCAGTGCGTGTCGACGCGCACGCCCGGGCCGCCCGGCACGCAGAACTTCTCCAGCCGTCCGGGGGACGGGCGGAAGTCGTTGGCCGGGTCCTCGGCATTGATGCGGCACTCGATGGCGCAGCCGCGCTGCACGATGTCGCGCTGCCTTATGCCCAGCGCCTCGCCCGCCGCCACGCGGATCTGCTGCTGCACCAGGTCCGCGCCGGTCACCATCTCGGTCACGGGGTGCTCGACCTGGACGCGCGCGTTCACTTCGAGCAGGTAGAACGTCTCCTTGGAGTCGACGAGGAACTCGACGGTGCCGGCGTTGGTGTAGCCGGCCTCGGCGGCGAGGCGTACGGCGGCCTCGCAGAGTTTCTCGCGCGTGCGGGGCGAGAGGCCGGGCGAGGGCGACTCCTCCACGAGTTTCTGGTGCCGCCGCTGGAGCGAGCAGTCGCGCTCCCACAGATGCACATGATTACCGTAGTTATCGCCTAGTATCTGGACCTCGACGTGGCGTGCGCCCTCGATGTACTTCTCGAGGTACACCCGCCCGTCCTTGAAGGCGGCCTCGGCCTCGCTGCGGCCCTGGCGTACGGCCTGCGTCAGGCTGATGTCGTTGTGTGCGATGCGCATGCCGCGCCCGCCCCCGCCCGCCGCGGCCTTGACCAGCACGGGGTAACCGATCTCGCGTGCCACGGCCAGGGCCTCGGCCTCGCCCTCCAGGACATCCTCGGAGCCGGGGATGGTGTAAATCTTGGCCTTGCGGGCCAGGCGCTTGCACTCGACCTTGTCGCCCACCAGGCGCATGGCCTCGACGCTCGGCCCGATAAACTCGATGTTGCACGAGCGGCAGACCTCGGCGAAGTGGGGATTCTCGGCCAGGAACCCGTAGCCGGGGTGGATGGCGTCCACGTCGGCCACCTCGGCGGCCGAGACGAGGCGGGCGATGTTCAGGTACGACTGCGCCGCCGCCGCCGGCCCGATGCAAATGGTCGCGTCGGCCAGCGCCAGGTACCGCGCCTCGCGGTCGGCCTCCGAGTAGACGGCCACGGCCTCGATGCCGAGGTCGCGGCAGGCCCGGATGACCCGAAGGGCGATCTCTCCGCGATTGGCCACCAGGATGCGCGAGAACATGCCTACCCTCCGGCCTACTCCGGCCGTACGGCGAACAGCGGCTGGCCGAACTCCACGGCCTGAGCGCTCTTCACGAGGACCCGCTCGATCGTGCCGCTCATCTCCGCCCGGATCTCATTGAAGACCTTCATCGCCTCAATGACGCAGACGACCGTGTCTTCGCTGACGTGGTCCCCCACCTTGACGTACGGCGGCGCATCGGGGCCGGATGCGGCGTAATAGGTGCCGACCATGGGCGACTTGACGGCGGGCAAGTCCGCCGCCCTGGCCTCGGCGGCGGCAGCGCCCGGCGCCGCCGGCGCCGGACCCGCCGCGGGGATCACCGGCACAACCGGCGCTGCCACCGGCACGACCGACACGGCCGGGGCAGGCGTCGCGCCGCCCTTCCGGAGCCGCACGGCCATGTCGTCCTGCTCCACTTCCAGTTCCGCCAGGTCGTGCTGGCTCATCAGCGCCGCCAGTTGCCGGACGGTCTCCAGGTCGATCTTCCCGGAGACGTGCGCGGCCGGCCCCTGCTTCTCGGCATGTTTGTCGTCGGCCATGATTGTCCTCCCCTTTCGGCCGCGCACGCAGCCCCGGCGGGCGCACAAGGCGGCGCCCCGGCCGGACGGCGTGGTGGATGGTCAGCGTCGGCCACCGGCGGCGACGGCTACAGCACCATCGCCTCGGGGTCCTTCTCCAGGTGCGTGAGGATTTCGGGCCCGTTGGGCCTGATGAGAACGTCATCCTCGATGCGGATGCCGAACCGGCCTCGCAGGTAAATGCCCGGCTCGATCGTGACCACCATGCCGGGTTCCAGCCGACCCTTCGAGCCGCGGGCCAGCGCCGGCGGCTCGTGGACCTGGCGGCCGAAACCGTGGCCGGTGCCGTGCTGGAACCGGCGGCCGAAGCCCGCCTCGTGGATGACACGTCGGGCGGCCGCATCCACGTCCGCCAGCGCCGCCCCGGGGCGTGCCGCCTCCGTGGCCGCGGCCTGCGCGCCCAGCACCAGGCCGCACACGCGGCGAACGTCGGGGCGGATTCTACCGGCGAACAGCACCCGTGTCAAGTCGCACAAGTACCCGCCCACCTGCGCCCCGAAATCGACGAGCAGCACCGAGCCGCGCTTCAGACGCCGGCCGCCCGGCCGCGCGTGCGGCATGGCGGCCGTGGCGTCGGCGGCCACGATGGTGGGGAACGCCGGCGCATCCGCCCCGGCCAGGCGCATCCGGTGGTCGAGGTCCGCCGCCAGCGCCTTCTCGGTCATGCCTGGTTTCACATATCTTCTGAATTCGTTAAACGCCGCCTCGGCCGCGGCGATAGCGCGGCGGATGGCGCGGACCTCGGATTCGTCCTTCCGGATGCGAAGGTTCGCCACGATGCCCGGCAGGCCGCCCAGGCGCACCCGCCGCCCCAGGCCCCCGGCCAGCCGCGAGCGCAGGCCCACGGTCACGGCGTCGGGGTCCAGCGCCAGCGACCGGATGCGGCGCCGGCGGACGACGCGAGCCAGGGCCTCCATCATCGCCCCGCGGCGGACGACGCGCGCAAGGTGCGGGCACTCCCGCTCCGCCTGTTCGGCGTACCGGAAGTCGGTCAGCAGGCACGGCCGGCCGGCGCCCACAAGCAGCCAACTGTCGTCCCCCGTGAAACCGGAGAAGTAGCCGACGGCCACCGGGTCGGTGACGAGCATCGCCTGGAAGCGCCTCCGGCCGATTTCAACAAGGAGGCGCTGGAGGCGAAGAAGCGTGGGGTCTTTTTTTCTGCGCGCCAATATTTTTCTCCGGATTCCGGCCCGGCGCCCCCGGAGCGGCCGCGTAAGTCAAGTTCCGGTGAGGAGTTACGCTGAACCCGCCGGCGACTCTGGGCAAGGTTTTCTTGCGCCGCCCTCGCCCATTTTTCCTCTTGACGTTAGCATCCCGTTAGGCTAACATACGGAAGGTTCCTAACGGGAACCGAACGGTTCTTTGGCATAGGGCGGTTCGGCACCGGCGGCGCTTATAGCCGCCCGCACACAGATGGTCAAGCAAACTCCGCCAAGACCGGCAACCTGACGCTACCCCACGCAGGCGGCGCAGGCGCGACAGGAGGCCTGGGCGAGGCCGGGGAGCAATCCCGTGCCCTCCTCGGCCCGCCCGCCTCCGGCGTATCGCGAACCATCCGGCCCCCGGCCTCCGCCCCCACCGGAGACCAGGGGCCAGCGAAGGGCCGGGGCCCTTCGCACACCGAGGCGCCCCGGCCCTCCCCCTCCTTCGATTGCGGATCGAGATTTGAAAGGAGATTTGATATGACCTTGACGCCCAGGCAGTTGGAGATCGTTAAGTTTATCCGCGCCTACGCGGCCGAGCGCGGGTATGCGCCCACGATGCAGGAGATCGCCGACCACTTCGGCGTGTCGAAGCCCACCATCTTCGAGCACATCGAGGCGCTTCAGGCACGCGGAGCGCTAAGGCGGGAGGCCAACCGGCGGCGGACGATTGAACTTGCGCCGGCATTCGCCTCCGAGCCGCGCCGCGTGCGCTTCCGCGGGGCCAGGCTGCCCCTGGTCGGCCGCATCGCCGCCGGCCAGCCCATCGAGGCCGTCGAGGAGAGCGAGGACCTCGACATCGAGGCCCTCTTCCGCGGACGCACGGGCGACGTCTTCGCCCTCCAGGTGCGCGGCAACTCGATGATAGACGAGCAGATCCGCGACGGCGACTACGTTATCGTCGAAAAGCGCGACAACGCCCGAAACGGCGAAACCGTCGTCGCCCTCATCGACGACGCGGAGGCCACCCTCAAGAAGTTCTATCACGACGTGGGCCAGGTCCGACTCCAGCCCGCCAACCCGCGCATGGAGCCCATGTTCGTCGAGCCGGAGCGCGTGCGCATCCAGGGCGTCGTCATCGGCGTCTTGCGGAAATACTGACGGACGCGGGATCGCCTCGAACACGATGGAGCGTGCGCTCGCGCGGCACGATTGCGGCTTCTTGAGTTGCCTGCGCGACGGCAACGCGGCGTCCTTCCGTCGGATTGTCGCGGAAATCGCCGTCAAGAGGTCCCAACCGAAATGCCGATAATAGAAACGTCTCCTTTCCATTTGGGCAGCCCGCCTCGGACCCCGCGCCGGGGCGGGCCGTTTTTGCCCTGGCCGATCCTGCCCCCGGGGCGGGAACGGCTGCCCTGCGGTCATGCCCTGGCAGCCGTTGTGAAACATCTTGCCGAAAGAACCGGGGCCCGCGCCCTCGGGCACGGGCCCCGCTGTTCAATCCGCAATCAGGAATCTACGATATGTAATTCTTACATGCATGCCCTTGCGGCTGCTTTGAGTTCATCCACCTTGCGGAGTTCCTCCCAGGTGAACTCAGGCAGTTCGCGGCCGAAGTGCCCGCCCTGGGCCGTCTTGCGGTAGATGGGCCTGAGGAGGTCCAGGTACTCGATCATCTGCCGCGGCTTCAGGGGGAAGACCTGGCGGATGATCCGCGCCAGGCCCACGTCGGAGATACTGCCCGTGCCGTTGGTTTCAACGCGGACGCTCAGCGGGTCGGCCACGCCGATGGCGTATGAGACCTGCACTTCGCACTCGTCCGCCAGGCCTGAGGCCACGACGTTCTTGGCGATGTGCCGCAGCATGTACGCCGCGCTGCGGTCCACCTTGGATGGGTCCTTGCCGCTGAACGCCCCGCCGCCGTGGCTCCCCTTGCCGCCGTAAGTATCGACGATGATCTTGCGGCCGGTGAGGCCCGAGTCGCCGTGCGGCCCGCCGACGACGAACCGCCCCGTGGGGTTGATATGGTAGACCGTATCGTCGTCGAGCAGGTTGGCCGGAATGACGGCCTCGACGACCTCGCTGATGACGCCGTCGCGGATTTCCTCGTTCGAGACGCTCCGGCCTCCCGCCTGGTCGGCGTGCTGCGCCGAGACGACCACCGTGTGCACGCGCACGGGCCGGCCCCGCTCGTCGTACTGGACGGTAACCTGGCTCTTGCCGTCGGGGCGCAGCCACTTCAGGTCCGCCTGCTCGCGCACCTCCTTCAGGCGGTCGCACAACTGGTGCGCCAGTTGGATAGGCATGGGCATGAGTTGCGGCGTCTCGCGGCAGGCGTAGCCGAACATGATGCCCTGGTCGCCGGCGCCCTGCTCCTTGTTCTCGCCGGCGTCCACGCCGCGCGCGATGTCGGGGCTCTGCCCGTGCAGCGCCACAAGCACGGAGCAGTGTTCCCAGGCAAAGCCCATGGATGCGTCGGTGTAGCCGATGCTGCGGATGGTTTCGCGGACCACGTCCTGGATGTTGACGCGGGCCTTGGTGGTAACCTCGCCCGCAACGAGGCAAAGGCCCGTGGTAACCAGCGTCTCGGCGGCCACGCGGCTGGCGGGGTCCTGGGCGATCATGGCGTCAAGAATGGCGTCGGAAATCTGGTCGGCGATCTTGTCGGGATGCCCGACGGTGACGGCCTCGCTCGTGAAGAGCGTATGGCCTTCGGGAACTTCATAACGGGGCTTGCAGACAAGCCCGGCCGGCGGCGCCGGCTTCTTCGCGCCCTTCTTTGCCACGCTTCGGCTCCTCTGCTGGTCTCCGATTCGCCCGCGCCGCAGGTCCGGCCCGGCTTTTGCGAGCCGGGAAGTTTACCCTTCGGTCGGCGCAAAGCAAGCGAAAAGGCAGGCATGCAATAACCGGCCGGGTGCTACACGGCGATTTGCTCCTTCGCGGCATCGAACTTGGCCGTCTTGCCGTGTTTCATGGCCAGGTAGCCCATGATGAGTGCCGTCTGAACGTGGTAGCCCAGTTCGATAGGCGCGTTCAGTTCGTTCTTGCGAGAGCGGGAGCAGTCCAGCAGGTTCTTCCAGTGGTCCACGTTGTTCTCGCCGTGCTCGATGGGGAAGGTCTGCCGCGGCTTGTTCTTTACCCCGTCGGCGGGGGCGAACACGATCTCCTTGCCCAAGACCGTGAGCGACCCGTCCCACCCGCGGATGACCGGCACGCGCCCGCCTGCGCCGCGGCCCGGCATGGTGGGGTCGTTGTTCCCCTGCGTGCCCAAGACGGCCACCGTGACCTTCTGCGGGTAATCAATGAGCATGTTGAACGTGTCGGGCACGTCGCGCTCGGTGTATCGCCACATGCCGCCCGTGGCTACGGCCAGTGACGGAAACGTAACGCCCAGGATGCTTACGACGGGCGTCAGGGAATGCGGAAAGAGGTCCGTGCACGGCCCGCCGGCGTAGTCCTCGTACATGCGCCAGCGGAAGAAACGGCTGACGTCGAACGGGCGCTTGGGGGAATCACCCAGGAAGGCGTCCCAGTCCAGGTCCGGCCCCGGCTTTGCGGCGGGATTGTCTATCGGCATGCCGCGCTCGCCCCAGTCGCCCACGCGGAAGTAGCCGCACTCGGCGTGGATGGGCCGGCCGATGAGTCCGTCGGCCACCAGTTTGCGCATCTGATGCCAGGCGCCGTCGGACATGCCCTGCGATCCGACCTGGACCATGCGTCCGGTCTTCTTCGCCTCGGCCTCAAGTTGCTTGGCGAGTTCAAACTGCCGCCAGTGCGTCAGGGGTTTCTCGACGTACACGTCCTTGCCGGCGCGGACTGCGGCGATGGCCTGCGGCGCGTGAATGTGGTCGGGCGTGGCGATGCAGACCACGTCAACCCGAGGGTCGGCCAGGAGTTCGCGGTAATCCATGTACCCCTTGCCGCCGTGGGCCTTGGCCGCCCGTTCCATACGCGGGCGGTAAACGTCGCAGAAGGCGACGAGGTCCACGGGATAATCCTGCTGCTCCTTCAGGTGCTTGACCATGTTCATGTGCGAGCCGGCCCGGCCGCCAGTGCCGATGAACCCGACGCCCAGGCGCTCGTTCGCGCCGCGCGTGCGGTCCGAAAGGACCGTCAACACAGCCCCGGCTGCCGCGGCCGTCGCGGCGCCTCGGAGAAATCTACGCCTCGTAGCCATGTGAGGAACTCCTTTTGTGTGGGCCGGGGCGTGCCCCGGCTGCCACTGCAACGCCGGTTGAGCCAACGCGCGGCGGTTCAGGGGAACCGCCGCGCAGTGATGCTAACGGCGCAGCAGCACTACTTCTTCTCCGCCTTTGCCGCCGACAACTCCAGCCATCGGGCGTAGAGTTTATCAATCTCCCCGGCCTTCGCCTTGCCGTCCCACACGGCCACGCCGTAGGTAAGCGCGAGGGGCTTGCCGGCCTCAACAACCAGCGGCTCGCGATGGAGGTTCAACGTGGCCGACATGTACGCGAACGGCTTGGCCATGATGAACCACCACGCGGGCCGCACGTTGCCGGGCGCGTCGAACATGGCGACCGTGACGGGCTTGCCGTCGGCCTCGCCGACAACTGCGCACCACTTGCCGCGCACCAGGCGCTCGTTGCCCCTCACCGTCTCACCGACGGCCTTGCCTTCGGGCGTGAAAAAGTCGTCGGCCCCGTCCATCGTCTGGACGAACCTCATGCCGAGGCCGAAGTAGTGGCTGCCGGAGAGTTTGATGGACGCCCGGCCCTCGGCGGGGGCCAGTTGCGTCTGCCACGCCAGAAGCGATGCACCGAGCCCTTCGCGGCGGTAGGCCTTGATGCGGCGGTCCTCAATCGCGAGCGGCTGCCCGCCGGCCGCAGGAACCCAGGCGAGCCGGTCCTCCAACGCGGCCACCCAGGGGCAATCGCGCGACGTGCCCTTGACCCACCCGAAGGACTTGTAAATCTGGCGCCCGCATTTCTGGTTCTCGGCCCAGAAGTCCACGCCGTCCACGCCAACGGCGAACATGAGGCCGTGATGGTGCCGATGGTCAGCGATCTGGTCCCGCAAGATGTTGACGCCGGCGGGCGAGAAGAACTTGGCAACGTAGGGCTTGAAGAGGTCGCCGCCATGGAGGTACTCCAGCACAGGGCGGTCGCCGTCCTTGGCGATCTCGCTGCTCAAGGCAATGGCGTTCAGTGACTGGGCCTCGGCAAAGGCGGTGCCGGCGATGAGCAGCAATGCGGCGGCAGACTTCAGCATGACGCTGACCTCCATGCAAGCAAGACTCCACTTACGGCAGTTCGATAAGCGCCACGCCTTCGGCGTCGAGGGTCAGTGTAGCCTTTCCGCCGGGCCACGCAAGATTTCCCCCGCGCACCAGTTCGCGGGCGGCGGCGGGGGCGGGGCCGTCGAGCGCGATGGCGGCGGCCTGCTTCTCGGCGGAGTCGTTAAAGACCGTCAGCAACTTCTCGCCCCACCGCTCGACGTACACCTTGGGATTGTCGGACCGCGCCCGCGTGACCGGCTGCCAGCCGGCCTCGGCCACGCGCTTCGCGAGCGGCACGTACTTCTTAAAGAGCGGCCGGTCGCGGTTATAGAGGTCAGGCCGGCTGAAGTAGTGGCCCGTGGAGGCGTTGGCGCTGAAGAACCCCGGAAACATGCCGTACGCCAGGCACCGCCTCATGTACTTCTCGGTGAGTTCGTACGGCCACTTATCGAAATCCGTGTTCATGAGGAAGCAGTAGGGCTTCGGGCCGCAGAGGACGCGCCGGTACATCATCTCGGCGTCCGCCATCGGCCGCCAGCGGCCGTCGGGGTTCCAGTTCGTCTCCGTGCCCAGGACGTCCAGCCAGGGGGCCAGCCAGCACCAGTTGTGGGGCGTCGAGTTGGCCATCATGAGTTTGCCCATGCCGTGCACGTCGTCGGCCATGCCGCGCACATACTCGTAGGCGATGAGGCCCTTAAAGATCGCCGGCCGGTGCGTCCCGGCGGCCCACACGAGCGGCGTGCGGGCGGCGGCGAAGTGGTCGCGCCGGTAGTCCAGGTCGTCCGTCACGTACGCCTCGGCCGAATCAACGTATTCGCCGTCAAGGTCGCCCTTGCGCGCGGGGCCGTAGAGTTTCTCGCGCAGCGCCGCCGACCACTTGTTCTTGAAATCGGTAACCTCGCCCGCGATGCCCGGCGAAGAATTCATGCTCCACACCGCACCGTTGCACCACGGCTCGTCGCGCATGCGGGCGACGAAGCGGCCCTCGGCATCGTGGTGGCCGCTCGCAAGGAGCGCCTTGGCCGAGGCGTTGCCCTTGTCGGCCAGGCGCCGGGCCTCGGCCAGGGCGGCGTCGTACGTGCGCGGCAACTCCTTGGGCATCGACATCCACCACGTCATCGGCTCGGTGTAGCGGAAGGTAATGATGCCGTGGGCGTCGTCCCATGCGGTCTCGCTGTTGCCCTCCTTGAACTTGAAGCCGAAGTCCTCCCAGCCCGCGACCTTGCTGATGTTGTGGAACGGCATCCACACGCCCTGCTCCGGCGTGCGCGAGCGGAAGTAGTCGGGGAAAATGCGATAGAGTTCCGCCACGGCGGCGCGGAAACCCCACGCGGCGTCGAAGCGGCACGCGCAGAAGCAAAACTCGGCCGACGGCTTCTCCGGCGCAAGCCCCAGATCGTAAGCAATGTAGAGTTCGTTCTGCGCCGATGCGAAGCCGACGCGGAAGAAGGCCGGGCGGCCCATGTCTATGGCCACGGCCTCGCCCTCGCCGCCGCGCGCCACGGCTGCAAGCGGATATCGCGACAGCCGCCCCTGGCCCACGTCGGCCACGCGTGCGGCCTCAACGTACTCGGCGGGAGCGCGGGCCTCCGCCCCGCCTCGCGGCAGAAGCCAGCGCCACCCGGCACCCGCCAGGGGCCGCGTCCAGGCAAGCGTCACGGCGCGGTCCTTGCCCGCGAGGTCCGCCAGGCGCCCGGAGTAGAAGACGCAGGCGCCCTCGACTTTCTTCTCGAAGTCGAGTTTCAGGCCCAGGGCGCGGCCGTCCTGGAAATCGACGAAGTCCGTCGCGGCGGCGGCGTCGCGGACGATGAACCGCTCGGCGGGGGGCGCCGCGGGCGCCACGGCTACGCCGTCGAACCACGCGAAGCCCGCCGCGTCCCTGAGTTCCCTGAGTTCCGCGCCGCGGAACGCCGCCTTGCCTGGGTGGCGCCTGAAAAGCAAGTAGAAAGACAGCGACTTTATCGGCTTGGCCGGATAGACGCGGACCTCGCGCCGCTCCCAGTCGTGCGTGCCGACCGAGAACGCTGCGGCCTGGCCCCAGAGCGGCTCGCCGTCGGAGTAGGTGATATCGAGATAAATTGCATAGTCGCTGCCGCGCGGGCCGACGACGCCCTCCGCCCTGCCCCAGGCGCTCGCGATGACGGGCCGCGGCTCGGGCTGGTTGAGGACCACCGTCTGCGCCGCTCCGCGCGCGGCCCCCGCGTCGGCGCCGTTGTCGCAGACGAAGGCGTCGCCGTCGCGGACAAACCCCTTGTCGTACGGCCGCCAGGCGTCGGACTTCAGCAGGTTCTCGCCCGCGCCGTCGAGGCCGACGACTTTCTTGACGGCCGCGGCTTCGGCGTGCGCGCCAAGAACCAGGACCGCCAAGACCACCACGGCTGTCACCCGGCAGGTCATGGGCCACCTTCTCAGGTCAAGCCGCAACTGGCAGTATGGCACGGCCACCTTGCCCGGCCGCGGGAAATATCAGCAGCGGTCCGCCGCGGCCGGACAAGTCCGCCAGAGGCGAGATTCGCCGTGGCGAACCGGCCGTGCCACATGCGTGCGAAGACGCAGATTACTCATGAAGGGGCGTGCGGGCGAAGGCTGGTGGGCAGGGCCGGAGTCGGACCGGCGACACCCCGGTTTTCAGCCGAGTGCTCTACCACCTGAGCTACCTGCCCACCGGGGAAGTCAACTGAACTATAGCCGATTCCGGCGGGACTGTCAACAACCGCCGCCGCGCAGCGCTAGTCCTCCGTCTCGCGGTACTCCCGCGCGGTGCGCGCCAGGCGATAGTCGTCGTCCACCAAGAGTACCACGTTCATGCGGCGCTGGATGGCGGCCATGTCGATGGCCTTCTGAAGGGCCTCCATGGCAATCTCGCGGCCGACCTGCTCGGCCAGGAGCGGCCGCAGACGTTCGAAGAGCGCCTCGCGCGGGGCCTTGCGGCCCAGCAGTTCCGCAACCACGACCATCTTGTCCTCGGCCAGCGTGACGAGCGTCAGTTTCTTCGACTCGGCGGCCATGCGGAAGCACTCGCTCACCGCGAGACGGTTCGATCCCACCTCCGGCAGCGACGCCGGGATCGACACCAACTGCCCGCCGTACGGGATGAACCGTTCCTGCGCCACCCAGTCGCTCTCGGCGGTTTTGATCTTGGCGGCCTCGGCGGCGTCGTTGAGGCCCGTCTTGCCGGCCTCTTCCAATAGTTTCCGCCCGTTTTCGCGGGCGATCTCGAACGCCTTCGCCGTCCGCAGGTCGGCGATGACCTGGTCCTTCACCTCGTCGAGCGATGCCGGCTCGTGGCTCGCCTGAAATGCCGTCACGCGCAGCGCGTACGCATCGCCGTCGGGGCCGATGAATGGCTCGCTGGTCTCCATGACGCCCAGTTTCGCCTTCTCGTGGCCGACCAGTTCCGCCAGGGCCACGGCCGTCTCGGCCAACGTCTCGCTGCCGCGCGCGGCCTTGCCGATGCCCGCCAGCGCCGCCAACTGGGCCGCCGAGAGGAATCCGGGAACCGCAGCATGGCGGATTTTCTTGCCGTCAGCCCAGATGCGAAGGTCGGGCGGTTTCTTCATCGGGCGGATTTCGGCCACGGCCGCGATGAGATTCTCGCGGGCCATCGCCGCCGCTTGCTCCTGGACGAGCGTCTTGCGGATGCCCTCCTGCACATCCTGGAGCGGCCGGAACTTCTTCTCCGGCGGGGCGGGGCGCGCAGCCGGCCCAGGCGGCGCGGGCGACGCAGCACCGGCGGCAGGCGCCGCAGCACCGGGGCTGGGCGGCGCGGGGACTTCCGGCATCAGGGCCGCCGGCGCTTCGACCTTCGGGGCGGCGGCGGGGGACACCATCGGCTCGGCGGACTTCGCTTCGGCTTTCGTGGCAGCGGGCGCGGGCGGCTCGGCTTTCGGCACCGGCGGGGCAGCGGGGGCCGTCGCTCCGGCCGGGCCGGCCTCGCCCTTGGCGCCGGCCGGAGCAGGCGCGGCGGGTTTCT
>Ga0194113_10002535_pt1 | contig 24905 bp, 19 predicted proteins | sample TA2MahC200mmetaG_FD_146193 | JGI IMG/M metagenome (GOLD analysis project Ga0194113, IMG submission 146193) | Freshwater microbial communities from Lake Tanganyika, Tanzania - TA2015017 Mahale Deep Cast 200m | ecosystem: Environmental > Aquatic > Freshwater > Lake | place: Tanzania: Lake... | reverse complement strand
CGCGCCAAGGTCGGTGTAGAACCGACCCAGCTGCGCCCCCATCATCATCCCCTTGTACACGACCGTCCGGCAGGACAGGCTCGCGACGTAGAGGCTGTCCGCCGGCAGGCCGGCGTCCGCCGCGCGTGACTCGATCTGGCGCCGGGCAAGGAACAGGCGCCGTTCCAGGCCGTCGGGCTCAAGGCCGCCGCCGTCGACAAAGCACTGCGCGATGCCCGGCTGCCGCGCCCGCGCCATCTCGCCGAGCGCCGCGGAATCGACCGGCACGCCGCGCCAGCCGAGGAATCCCAGGCCCTCCTCCTCCAGCACGGCCCGGATGAGCTGCCGCGCCTCCCGTTCGCGCGCTCCCTCCCGCGGCAGGAAGATCATGCCCGCGCCGTAGCGTCCGGCCGCCGGCAGACGGATCCCCTCCGCCGCGCACCTGGCCCGCAGGAAGGCGTCCGGCATCTGAACCAGGATGCCCGCGCCGTCGCCCGTCTTGCCGTCGCCGCCCGCCGCGCCCCGGTGCACGAGGTTCTCGAGCACGCGAATGCCGGCTTCGACGATGCCGTGCGCGGCGCGCCCGTCGAGGTTGGCGACAAACCCCACCCCGCACGCATCATGCTCGTTGCGCGCATCGTAAAGATCCTGTCGCTGGCCGTCCTCCATGGCTACATCATGAACATCATCTCGGCGTACGAGGGCAACGGCCACAGGTCCTCCGGCAGCATGCCTTCCAGGCTGTCGGCCGCGGCGCGCAGGCCGTCCATCAGGTCCAGTATCTCCGAGGAGAAACCCTTCGCGAGGCAGGCCTCCAGCCGCCGCGCCCCGCGCAGCAGACGATCGGTTTCCTCGCACACGTCGCCCAGCAGCTCGCGCGTGGCGGACACGTCTCCGGCGCCGAGCGCCTGCACGTCCGCGATCGTGCGCGCGAGTTCCTTCTGATAAGCGAGCGCCGCGGGCGCAATCATGGTCTTCGCGATCGTCACGGCGCAGTGGCCCTCGATGGCGATCGTGCGGTCATAGGCTTCCTGGTAAACCTCGTGGCGGGAATGAAGCTCCCTCTCGGAAAGGACCTTGTACCTGCCGAAAAGCGCGACGCTCTCCCTGCTCACGATGGCCTTCAGGGCCTCCGGCGTCTTCTTCAGGTTGGCAAGGCCGCGCTTCTCCGCCTCCTCCCGCCACTCCGCCGTGTAGTTGTCGCCGTTGAACAGGATTCGTTTGTGCCGCCGCACGATGCCCTGCAGAATCTTCTGCAGCGCGGCGTTGAACTCCTCGCCCGCCCCGACGGCCCTCTCGAGCTCCGCGCAGATCTCGTCCAGCGCCTCCGCGGCGATCGTGTTCAACACGACGTTGGCGCCGGCGCAGCTCTGGCTCGATCCCACCGCGCGGAACTCGAACTTGTTGCCCGTGAAAGCGAAGGGCGACGTGCGATTGCGGTCCGTGGCGTCGCGCGGCAGCTTCGGCAGCGCCGACACGCCGATTTCGATGGATCCCGCGGCCCTGGAACTCCGCGCCGCCCCCTTCTCGACCTGCTCGATGACGTCCGTCAACTGTTCCCCGAGAAAGATCGAAAGGATGGCGGGAGGCGCCTCGTTGGCGCCCAGGCGGTGGTCGTTTCCGGCCGAGGCCACGGCCGCCCGCAGCAGGTCCGCGTGCGTGTCCACGGCCTTCATCAGCGCGCAGATCATCGTCAGGAACTTCGCGTTCTCATGGGGATTGTCGCCGGGCGTGAGCCAGTTCTTGCCGTCCGGCCCGCAGATGGCCCAGTTGTTGTGTTTGCCCGATCCGTTCACCCCCGCGAAGGGCTTCTCGTGAAGCAGGCAGGCGAAACCGTGCCGCTCGGCCACTTCGCGCAGCAGGTCCATCGTGATCATGTTGTGATCCACGGCGAGGTTCAACTCCTCGTACGTGGGCGCGATCTCAAACTGGGCCGGACAGACCTCGTTGTGACGGGTCTTGGCCGGCACACCGAGGCGCCACAGCTCCCGGTCAAGATCCTGCATGAAAGCCATCACCCGGCTCTTGATCGCGCCGAAGTAATGGTCCTCCATCTGCTGATGCTTCGCCGGCACGCGTCCGAACAAGGTGCGCCCCGTCTGCACCAGGTCCAGCCGCTCCCTGTAGAACGAGCGATCAATCAGGAAGTACTCCTGCTCCGCGCCCAGCGTCGCGTAAGCCCGCCGCCCCTCGCTCTCAATCCCGAAAAGGGCGCCCAGGCGGCAGACCTGCCGGGAGAGCGCATCCATGGAGCGCAACAGCGGCGTCTTCTTGTCCAGGGCTTCGCCGTGATACGCGCAGAAGACCGTCGGAATGCACAGCGTGGCGCCGTTCTTCCCCTCGCGGATGAATGCCGGACTGGTCGGATCCCACCCGGTGTAGCCGCGCGCCTCGAATGTGGCCCGCAGGCCGCCCGACGGAAAACTGGACGCGTCCGGCTCGCCCTTGATCAGCTCCTTGCCCGAAAACTGCATCAGAATGCCGCCCTCGCCGTCCGGCGTCGCAAACGAGTCGTGCTTCTCGGCGGTCGCGCCCGTCAGGGGCTGAAACCAGTGCGTGAAATGCGTGGCCCCTTTCTCGATCGCCCAGGTCTTCATGGCATCGGCGACTTCATCCGCAATGCCCGCGTCAAGCCCGCTGCCGCTGCGAACCGTCGAAACCAGCGAGGCATACGCCTGCTCCGAGAGGTAGTCGCGCATCACCCGCAGGCTGAACACGTTTTCGCCGAAGATCGCATGCAAGTCCGTCATCTCAACCTCCCTGCACCAGTGCCGCAACCTCGTCCTGAGATGCAATGCCACACCGGCCTGCCCCGCATAAACGCAGGCCATGTGCCATGAAGGCCTCCATTTCATAAGATGTTGCCTTTGTCAAGCTTCCACAGACACAGGAGCCCTGCAGCCCTGAGTAAGGCAACCCATGGATGACATTAATGTAGCCCTTCAAGCCTCTTGGCTACAAGTTTGTATGCCGTTGCCCGGCTTGTCAGGCGCCGTTGGATTGACCCGAAAAGCGGTTTAGCCGTGCTTCGCACGGCCGGACTGTTCTTGTTTGTTGTTGGGTTTATCAGGTGCCAGGGGCGCATGCTGACGCCGCCGCGGCGCAGGGAACGTGCGTGACGGAGCCGCGGGCGCGCGCGACAGTGGAACACAAACTGGAACGCAAATTGCTTGACGTAAGGCGCCGATCAGGCTGGTCTGACGGCCTGCGGAGATGCCGGCGCCATGGCAATGGCTCAGGACAGGCACAGCACGGGAATTCCGGGGCTTGACGTCGTTTTGCGGGGCGTGCTGCCGGGAGACAATATCGTCTGGCAGGTCGACTCAATCGCAAGCTACGCGGATTTCGCGCGTCCCTTCGCGGCTTTCGCCCGCGCGGAGGGCAAGAAGCTGGTCTATTTCCGGTTCGCCGGTCACCCGCCGCTGCTCGACGAAGCGGAAGGCGTGGAGACCTGCCGCCTCGACCCGATGCACGGATTCGAGCGCTTCATCGGCGCCATTCACAAGGTCATCGAACGTTCGGGGCGCGGGGCCTACTACGTCTTCGATTGCCTGTCCGAGCTGGCGGCCGACTGGTACTCCGACCAGATGCTCGGCAACTTCTTCATGCTGACCTGCCCCTACCTCTACGATCTCGAGACCGTCACCTATTTCGCCGTCATCCGCAACCGCCATTCCGATCGCGCCCTGGACCCGATTTCGAGGACCACGCAGGTGCTCCTCGAGGATCTGAAACACGACGGCGTTCACTACGTGCGCCCCGTGAAGGCGCACCGCCGCTATTCCCCCACCATCAACATGCTGCATCGCCGGGACGGCGACGCCTTCACGCCGGTGACGTCGAGCGCGGTGCTTTCGGAAATTTACGCCTCCGCCGAATGGGCGGGGCTCGGCCCCGGCCGCACGCTCGGTTTCTGGGACCGCGCCTTCCTGGAGGCGGAACGCGCCCTGGAGGAAAAGACGGCGGGACGTCTTTCGCGCGCCGACGAGGTGGAACAGTTCCGCCGCCTCGCCCGCATGTTCATTTCACGCCATGAGAACATGCTCCGCCTCGCCGCGAAGTACCTGACGCTGAAGGAAATCCTCGACGTCGGCAGGCGGATGATCGGCACGGGACTGATCGGAGGCAAGGCCGCCGGCATGGTGATCGCCCGGGCGATTCTCAAGAAGACCGCGCCCCGCTTCCGCCAGGTGCTGGAGGAACACGACAGCTTCTACATCGGCTCGGACGTCTTCTACACGTTCCTCGTGCAGAACGGCATCTGGCGCGTGCGGGAAAAGCAGCGCGACCCGGGACGGTTCCTGGAGGACGCGGACCAGGCGCGCCGCCGGATACTGGCGGGGAGTTTCCCGGACTACGTGCTCCGCCAGTTCGAAGACATGCTGGACTACTTCGGGCAGGCGCCTTTCATCGTTCGCTCCAGCTCCCTGCTCGAGGACAACTTCGGCAATTCCTTCGCGGGCAAGTACGAGAGCGTGTTCTGCGCCAACCAGGGCGCGAAGGCCCGCCGGCTGGAGGAGCTTCTGGCCGCCGTCCGGACGGTCTACGCCAGCACGATGGGCGAACGGGCCCTGCGCTACCGCGAGCGGAAGGACCTCCTCGAACAGGACGAACAGATGGCCCTCCTGGTGATGCGCGTTTCCGGAGCCGTGCACGGCAGGAACTACTATCCCGCCGTCGCGGGAGTCGGCTTTTCGTTCAACCCCTACGTGTGGAGCGCAAACATCGATCCCCGGGCCGGCGTGGCGCGGATCGTGTTCGGACTGGGCACGCGCGCCGTGGAGCGCTCGGACGACGACTACACCCGCATCGTCGCCCTGAACGCGCCGACGCGCCGGCCCGAGTCGGATCTCAGCGAGGTCCGCCGCTACTCGCAACGCCGGGTGGACTACCTCGATCTCGAGGCCGACGAGCTCGCCTCCGGCAGCTTCGAGGCTCTCGCCCCCACGTCCACGGACATCCCCATGGCGCTGCTCACGTCCGCCGACTACGCCGCCCGCGGCGGACGCGCAACCGGCAACGACGTCGGCATCGTGACTTTTGACGGACTCCTGACGGAAACGCCTTTCGTGGAGGATCTGCGCGCGATGCTGCGCATCCTGCAGGAGGCCTACGAGCATCCCGTGGACATCGAGTTCACGTGCAACTTCGTTTCCGGCGCGGACTACAAGATCAACCTCGTGCAATGCCGCCCCCTCCACGTCGGCGGCGCCGCCTCGGTGGATCTCGCCCAGCCGGATGTCGCGCCGGAGCGCTGCATCCTCAGGGCGCGCGGCGCCGTGATCGGGCAGAGCCGCATCGTCGCCCTGCACCGCCTGGTGTACGTCGTTCCATCGGCGTACGGGCGGCTGCCCGTGCGCGACCGCTACGAGGTGGCCGGCCTCATCGACCGCCTCAACCGCCTGCGACGCCGGGGCGACGATTTCAACCTGATGTTTCTGGGGCCGGGCCGCTGGGGCACCAGCACGCCGTCGCTGGGCATACCGGTGCCTTTCGCGAGCATCAACCAGGCCTCGGTCGTTTGCGAGATCGTCGCCATGCGGGACGACCTGGTGCCGGACGTATCGCTCGGCACCCATTTTCTGAACGAGATGGTCGAAATGGACGTGCTGTACCTGGCCCTTTTTCCCGGGGAAAAGGACAGCCTTCTGAACGAGGGCTTCTTCCTCTCCGCCGCCAACCGGCTGCCCGCGCTTCTTCCCGGCGCGGAACGCTGGCGCGACGTCGTCGTGGTTGTCGACGCCGACGCGCCGGACGCCGGCCGCTCGCGCATCGTCTTGCACGCCGACGCCCGCGGCCAGCAGGCCGTCTGCTACTTCGACGCCGCCCAGGCATAGAATAACCCTATCGAGAGCAGTTCAGCCGCTTCGCGGCCGAACTGTTTCTAGGCTGATAGCAGCTTGACAAATTCGGCAGCAATGCCATCCTACATTGATGTATTCTGATGTGGTCCATATGACAAATATGTCAGCAGCATCGGCGGTGTCGGCTGACGCGATGTCCGACGGAAGGCCGAAGGTTGAACTCGATATTCTTTACAAGATATCGCAGGCCATGGCGCATCAGCATGACGAGCGGGCTCTCCTTGTCGAGGTCCTGCATGTGATGGAGACCGAAATGGGCCTTTCCCGGGCGACCGTTTCCCTGAGGCGCCCGGATACGGACGTCTTCGAGATCGAGGCTTCGCACGGGCTGACCGACGCTGAAATCAGCCGGGGGCGGTATCGCATGGGCGAGGGCGTCACCGGGCGCGTTGCCCAGACCGGGAAGGCGTCCATCGTTTCCGACATCACGAAGGATCCGCACTTTCTCGACCGCACCCGGGCGAGGGGCAGCGCGAAGATTTCCTTTCTCTGCGTGCCCATCGTCCATCAGCGGCGCGTGATCGGGACGATGAGCATTGACCGCCCGATCGCCCCGGAGCCGGCGCTGCGGCGCGACTTGACCTTCCTCAAGCTCGTGGCCGATCTCCTGGCCGAGGCCATGGCCAGCATCCGCGCCCAGAACGAGGAAAAGGAATCGCTTTCGGCGGAGAACCGCCGCCTCCGGCTGCAGCTCGGGGAGCGGTTCCATCCCAGCAACATCATCGGGAACTGCGGCAGCATGCGGCAGGTCTACGAACAGATCGCGCAGGTCGCCGCCAGCACGGCTTCCGTGCTCATCCGCGGCGAATCGGGCACCGGCAAGGAGCTCGTGGCCCGCGCGATCCACTACAGCAGCCCGCGCAAGGGCAACGCCATGGTCGCCGTGAACTGCGCCGCCCTCCCCGAGAACCTCGTGGAGAGCGAGCTGTTCGGGCACGAAAAAGGGGCCTTCACCGGCGCGGTGCAGCAGAGGCGCGGCCGCTTCGAACAGGCGAACGGCGGAACGCTTTTTCTCGACGAGATCGGCGAAATCGTCCCGGCCGTGCAGATCCGGCTTCTGCGCGTCCTGCAGGAGCGCGTTTTCGAGCGCGTGGGCGGCGAGAAGCCGATTGCGGTCAACGTGCGGATCATTGCGGCGACAAGCCGGAACCTCGAGGAGGAGATCGCGGCCGGCAGGTTCAGGGAGGACCTGTACTACCGTCTGAACGTGTTCCCGATCCATCTGCCGCCGCTGCGCGAGCGGCGTTCGGACATCATGGCCCTGGCGGACCACTTCGTGCTTAAGTACGGCGCGATGTACGGGAAGAACGTGCGCCGCATCTCGAGCGCGGCCATCAACATGCTAATGGCCTACCACTGGCCCGGCAACGTGCGGGAGCTGGAGAACGCCATCGAGCGCGCGGTGCTGACCGGCACCGACGACGTGATCCACGCCTACACCCTGCCGCCTTCCCTGCAGACGGGCGAGGAAACCGGGACGGCCGTTCTGCCCCGGGAAGGCGCCAGCCTCAGGGGAATGGTCGAAGCCTACGAGAGGGAAATCATCGTGGACGCGCTCAAGAAACACCGCGGCAACGCGGCCGCGGCGGCCCGCGAACTGCAGACCACGCCGCGCATCATCAACTACCGCATCAGGAACCTGGGACTGGTGCCGCGGAAGTACCGCGGCGCCTAGCCCCTCCCCTACCCGGCCGCCATGCGCCGCGCTTCATGAAGGGTTACAAACCGCCCGTAGTCTTCGAGCCCCGCCAGCGTGCGCGAAACAACCCGCACCCCGGCCTCGATCGCGCCCGCCACGGCGTTGAGGCCGCCCGCCACGACCACGCCGCAATATCCGCCGGCGACCGGGATCCCCAGGACGGCCCGGCCGGGCTTCCCGATATCGAGCACTCCGCCGATGTCGTGCGCGCGCGCCTTGCGAATGATGGCGCGGAGATCGCCCGCCGCGGCGGCCGGCACCTCGCGAAAGCTGGCACAGATCACTCCGGACCCGCGAAGCACCACGTCGCGCACCCTCGTCATGTCCGCGCGCACGAAGACGTCCAGCGGATCAAGGGTGGATGCCCTGTACTCGATCATGTTCAGAAACCGCACGCGCTGCTGCCGGCGGATCTCGAGAAGGCCGCCGAACCGCGACGCCACGGGCACGCCTTCGCCCTGGATGATTCCGTTGAGGGTGATGCTGCAGACCGTGCCGACTCCGATCATCCCTTCCGGAACGGTCACGGACCCGATCGTCTCGCCGGCGCGCGCCACGGCCACGCGCCTGCCCACCGCCAGCCCCCGTTCAACCACCAGCGCGATCTCGCTGAGCAGCGTCTGGAAGTGCGACGGCTCAACGAACGACGCGTTGGCAATCACCGTGCCCCGGCCCGAGTTCACGTCGAACGACATCCGGTATGCCAGCGTGTCGATCTTCGCGGCGATGATCCCGAGATGGGCGGCCGGATCCGCCTGCGCGCCCGCCTCGCTGCCGCGCGCGGTCAGGATGCGCCCCCGTCTGCGGCTTACAAGCACCGTCAAACCCGCCTCGTCCAACCGCCGCAAGTACTGCCTGACCGTCCGCGGCTGCAGCTCGATGCCCATCGAAAGCAGCGCCCCGGCAACATGCCCCGCGCCCCGCGGCTTGCCCGCCTCCGCCAGGGCCCGCATGATCGCCGCACTGATCCTGTCGCTCTTGCCGGCCATGCTGCAACAATGCCGCCGCATGCCGTTTGATGCAAGCTAAAAGGCATTTTTGCCTTTTCTTTTTCCATCGAATCGGCATTCCCGGAGTTGACCGCGCAAAGGCGGAAATGCAAACTTGCGCGTTGTTGTTGAGGATCAAGGATCGGTTGAGGCGTAAGCGGTTGGGTTTCCTGACGCGGTGGTTGTCTGATTCACGGCAAGGAGGTGGAGCATGTCGGTCGTTGATGATGTCTTGAGGTCGGTGAAGAATCGGAATCCGGAGCAGCCCGAATTCATCCAGGCGGTGTCCGAAGTGCTCGACTCCGTGCGCCCGGTCATGGAACGGCGCAAGGACTACGCGGACGCCGGCATTCTCGAGCGGATCGTGGAGCCCGAACGGATCGTCATGTTCCGCGTGCCCTGGCAGGACGACAACGGCAAGGTGCAGGTCAACCGGGGAATACGCGTGCAGTTCAACAGCGCGATCGGACCGTACAAGGGCGGCCTGCGTTTCCATCCCACGGTCTATCTGGGCATCATCAAGTTCCTCGGCTTCGAGCAGATATTCAAGAACGCCCTTACGACGCTGCCGATGGGCGGAGGCAAGGGCGGTTCGGACTTCGATCCCAAGGGCAAGTCGGACGGCGAAGTCATGCGCTTCTGCCAGAGCTTCATGACCGAGCTGCAGCGTCATATCGGCGCGGACACGGATGTGCCGGCGGGCGACATCGGCGTGGGCGGACGGGAGATCGGCTACATGTACGGCCAGTATCGCCGCCTGCGCAACGAGGTGACGGGCGTGCTGACCGGCAAGGGGTTGAAGTGGGGCGGCAGCCTGGTCCGCAACGAGGCCACCGGCTACGGGCTGACCTACATCGTGAACGAGATGCTCAAGGACGTGGGCGAGTCCATTGAAGGAAAGACCGTCGTCATGTCCGGGTCCGGAAACGTGGCGATTTACGCGGTCGAGAAGGTCCACCAGCTCGGCGGCAAGGTCGTGACCCTGAGCGACTCCGGCGGCTGGATTCACGACCCGGAAGGCATCAAGCTTGAGCTCATCAAGGACATCAAGGAAATCAAGCGCGCGCGCATCAGGGAATATGCCGACGAGGTGAAGTCCGCGAAGTACGTCGAAGCGGGTGCGGCGCGGAACGTCTGGTCGGTCCCGGGCGACATCGCCATGCCCAATGCCACGCAGAATGAGCTGAACGGCGAGGACGCCAAGACGCTCGTGAAGAACGGCGTCAAGGCCGTGGGCGAGGGCGCGAACATGCCCTGCACGCCCGAGGCGGTCGAAACGTTCCTCGAGGCGCGGGTGCTCTTCTCGCCCGCCAAGGCGGCCAACGCCGGCGGCGTCGCGACCAGCGGCCTCGAGATGAGCCAGAACAGCATGCGGCTGAGCTGGACCTTCGAGGAGACGGACGCGCGCCTCAAGGCCATCATGCAGAGCATCCACGCCCAGTGCAAGGACGCGGCCGAGGAATACGGCTGTCCGGGCAACTTCGTCGCGGGCGCCAACATCGCCGGCTTCGTGAAGGTGGCCGACGCCATGCTGGCCCAGGGGCTGGTCTAGCCCGTGTTCCGGCAGGGGGCGCGGCGCGGGCTGCGGACCGCCTCGACCGCCAGCAGCGCGAAGAGGAAGGCGTACGGCAGCCAGTAGGAAACGCCGCAGCGCGCCAGCGCGGGCAGCCACGCGTCAAAGGGGGGCTGGCAGCCGATGTTGTCGGGCGAAGCCAGCAGGTAAAGGGTCGCGCTCAGGGCGTACAGCCACGCGAGCGGCGAGCGCCGCCACACGGCGCACGCCGCCAGGGGAATCGCCAGGTACTGGTCGGCCAGGTTGCTCGAGAACACGCACAGCGCCGCGAGATAGAGCAGCGGCGCGCGCCGCGCCTCAACCCTCCGGAAGACCCATCCCGCGCCCAGCAGCGTGGCCAGCCACACGCTCTTGAAGCCGGACATCACCGGAACCCAGCCCAGCAGCGCGTCGAAGACGCGCGCGGGAACGAGAAGTCCCACCAGGCGCGGGTAGAAGCCCGGCATGCTGGTCATCTCGTAGCGGAAAACATTGTCCACTATCCCGGCGCGCGCGGCCGCATCGCCCATGAACGGCACAAACCCCGCCCCGAAAAGCGCCCAGGGAATCAGCACGGCCGCGAGCTTGCGCGCGCGCCCCGGCGCCCTGCGGAACAGCAGCCACAGCGGAAAGAAGACCATGATGTGCTTGATCGTCAGCGACACGCCCAGCAGCAGTGTCCCGCAATAGAAGCGGCGGTCGCCGGGCGCGGAATCTTCCGTGAGGAGCAGCGCGCCCGCCAGCCCCGCGAGCACCGCCAGGTTGTCGAACTGTGAATGATAGCCCGTGATGAGCAGCGACACGGGGTTCGCGAGAAACCATGCCGCGGCGCCCGCGCCGTAGCGCCGTCGTAGCAGCAGGGCGATCAGCACGTCCACGTACGCGAGCAAAGCCGCGGTCAATATGTGGAACAGGCCCAGCGCGCGCACGCCGAAGGTCGCCTCCTGGAACAGGCGCACGGCGGCCGCCACGTACGCCCAGACCGGGCCGTAGTTGTGGCGCGCCGTCTCGGCGTACACGACGCGGCCGTCGAGCACCGTGTCCGCCACCAGCGCAAAGGATTCCACGTCGTAGTTGTTGCCCTGGGAAGCGATGAAGATCTTGAAGACCACCGACGCGACGGCCAGCGCCAGAAAACACCAGCCGCCCGCGCCGTTCGGCCGCGCTGTATCGCCGTTCACCACGGTCGCTCCGTCCGTTCCCGGGCCGGATCAGGCCCCCGCCGCCCCCCGGTAGACCCGCTCCTGCCCGCCGTTGACCATGCGATCCGCCCATTCCCTGCCCTGCATCGCGCTGTGATCCTGGTTGCCCACCTCGTAGCGCCAGGCGCCGAAACGCCCCCGGCTCTGCACGCCGCGCCGCTCAAGATGCGCAAAGATCTCCTCCAGCCGGCGGTCGCGGTCCGCCGCCGGGATCGGGTAGGCGTGCCCGGCCGTCCAGGTCCAGGTCGAAACCGCTTCGTCGGCTTCGCCAAGCAGTCCCGTCGCCATGCACCCGCGCATGACGGCCCGCGGCAGCGCTTCCGCGTCGACCGGCCGGTGGATCGAAGCGCTGGTTTCCGTGAGCAGGGACCAGTACGGGCCCTCCGGAACGTTCTCGGGACTGTAGTTGGAAAACACGGTCACGCGGTAGAAGGGACACTCGTCGCCCGGGAAGTACATCCACGAGCGCCCGCGGAGGAACTCCGGAGGCCGGCCGCGCAGGCCGATGCCGACGACGTGGACCGTGTTGTATTCGAGGCCGGCGGCCAGCCGGCGCACGCTGTCCGGCGGGGAAGGAAGCAAAAGCGCGCACAGCGACGGCAGCGGCAGCGTGGAAAGCACATGATCGTAGGGCACCTCCCCGCCGCCCGCGAGGCGCAGCACGCGCCGGTCCGTGTCCAGTTTCTCGGGCAGCGCGTTCAACCTGATACGGTCGCGGCCGGCCCGCGCGGCGAGCCGCTCCCAGATCGCGCCCGTGCCGCCGCTGCGCGGAAAACGGAACGTCCGGTTCGGACCCCAGCCGGTGTCGTCGCGTTCCAACGCGAGATCCTCCCGGATCTTCTCGAGGTCCACGCCGGCGACGCGGTCGGCGATCCAGTCCACGCCCATCCGCTCTAGCGGCCATGCCCATACCTTGCGGTTGTAGGGCAGCATGAAAAGGTCCGCCAACTCCCGCCCGAACGCGCGCACGGCCCAGGCGTCAAAGCGGTCGGGCGGCGCGCTCCGGTTCTCCCGCTCCCTTTGCAGGCCGTCGACGCACGCCCATGCCGTCCCGCGCGGCAGGTGGCGCAGGTTGCGCTGCACCGGGTACGGCACCCAGTGCGCGCCGATGCGCGCCCACGCCGAGCGGGTATGCTCAAGCATCGCGCCGGGCGCGAAGAGGGAATTCACCAGGGCGTCAAAAACGGGATAGTGCGAAAAGAGCACGTGCCCGCCGATGTCCCACGTGAACCCGCGCGCGTCCCGGAAGCTCGCCGCCAGGCCCCCCACCCTGTCCGACTTCTCCACCAGCAGGTGCTCCCCGGCCCCGCATTCCGCCAGCCGCGCGGCGGCGGAAAGACCCGTCGGCCCGGCTCCCAGGATAAGGAATGGGATCCGTCGGCTCACGCGGAACCCGCGCACTCCTTTCGGGAGCCACCGCGGCGCAGCCGGCGGCGGAACTTCACGAGCTCCCGCGCGCTGCGCAGGCAGACACCGACAAGGTTCCAGCCCAGCGACGACGCGCCGCCGGCGCGCGGCCGGTGATGCACGGTCAGGTTCAGGGAATTGCAGCCCCTTGCGACGGCCAGCACGGAGAGAAACACGTTGGGCGCGAAAACGCCTTCCGGCAGATCGCGCAGCGACGCGGCCAGGCACTCGCGGCTGATGAGCCGGCAGGGAATGTTGGCGTCCGGTATGCGCATCCGGAAAAGGCAAAGCAGCAGCGCGCGGAGCAGGCGCGAGACGATGAGGCGATGCGGCGCGTCATGGCGCTCGACGCGCTGTCCGAGAATGAAAGGGCTGTCGTTGCGCAGGTGCCAGAACAGGTCGAAGTCATCCGGTTCGAACTGCGCGTCCGAATCCACCTGGAAGACGAAGTCCGGATTCCGTTCCACCGCGTGACGGTAGCCGGCCAGGATGGCCGCCCCGTGCCCGCCGTTGGGCTGGTGCAGGACCCTGATCTCGCGGTGCCGCGCGGCCAGCGCGTCGAGGATAGCCGGCGTGCCGTCCGTCGAACCGTCGTCCACGACCAGCAGCTCGAAGCGGTCCGGGCCGAGCGTGGACCGGACGGCGCCGTGCCACTGCGTCACGACGTCCGCAATGCAGGCCTCCTCGTTCCACGCCGGCATCACGACGACGCATTCAGGCCCGGCCGGGGCCCCGACGCCGTTCGCGGAAATGCTCATGCGAAAATTCACCGGATGCGTGCCCGTGACCGTCAGCCCTTTACTGCTACGTTCAACCCGCGCCCGGATCAGCCGGCCGCCGCGTCCGCCGGCCGGTCGGAAGGCGCGTCTTCTTCCCCCGCCTCGTCCTCGCGCAGCACCCCGGCTTCGATGGCGGGCGGGGACGCCGTCGGCGGCTCCGCCATGACTTCCTTCTCGATGTCCATGACCTGGTCGTGGAAATCCTGCGAGGCGCGGCGCATGTGGTCCATGGCCTTGGCGATCATGCGGGCGATTTCGGGCAGCCTTTTCGGGCCGAAGAGCAGCAGGATGACAACGAAGAGAACCAGGAGTTCGGCCGGCCCCAGCGATCCGGCGAGGAAAGCTGGACAGGCTGCCACGGCGACGCACCGGCGTTTACTTGTAGAGCGCAAATTCGACACGGCGGTTCACGCGCCAGGCCGATTCGCCGTGTCCGGCGTCCAGCGGCGTCTCCTCGCCGTAGCTGCGCGTCTGGATGCGGCTGCCGTCGATGCCCAGCCCCACCAGGTACGCGCGCACGGCAAGGGCGCGATGCTCGCCCAGCGCCATGTTGTACTCGCGGCTGCCGCGCTCGTCGCAATGGCCCTCGGTCACGAGCCGCACGCCGCGGTTCCGCCGCATGTAGTCGGCCGCCTGTTCGATCTTGCCGACCTCGGCGTTGGCGATCTGGAAACTGTCGTAGGCGAAGAGCACGTTGTCGACGCGTATGTCGGTGACGCGCACCCCGTCTTCGAACCGTTCGCCAAGCGCGATGTCCCCCTCCAGCACCTCCGGCACGAGCAGATCCTGCTGCGTCACGCCCCTGGGCTGCTTTGTCTTGCAGCCCGCTCCCAGAACGATTCCGCACGCGACGCCGATAGCCACGACAGTCAACCGGTCAGACCTCATTGTTCTGCTCTCCTTGTCCGGCCCGCGCCGGAAAGATTGTTCCCCTACGGCGACCACGCCGGCGAGTACCAATCACCCTCGACTGCGAGCAACTGTATCGGGGAATCTCCAAGCGTGTCAAGCATGACGAGCGCGGACCGGTAGTTCTCCGTGCGCGAGCATACGATGTGCCGGCCGTCCGGCGCCCACGACGGGTCTTCGTAGTCGGCATGGTCCGCGGCGATCTCCGTGTCCCCGCCGCCGCTCTGATCGATTACGCACACGCGGTATTTCCCGCCCCGGCGGCTGCTGTATGCGATGCGCCCGTCGGGCCCCCAGTCGGGCGCGACATTTTCGGTGCCGCGCAGCGTGATCCGCTGGTACCCGCCCCCGCCCGCGCCCGTCACGTAGAGCTGCGGCGAACCGGAATTGTCCGAGACGAAGACAATCGATCGCCCGTCGGGCGACCATGAGGGGCTGGCTTCCGCGGCGAACCGGGTGCGCGTCACGCGGGCCGCCTGGCCGCCGCCCAGGCCCAGGACGTACAGGTCGGGATTGCCGTCCTTCGACAGCGTCAACACGATCCGCCGGCCGTCCGGCGAAACGTCGGCGCCGGCGTTGAGGCCGGGGTAGCCCGCCACGCGGGTGCGCCGGAATCCGTTCATGTCGATCCGGTACACGTCCGGAAAGCCCTTCAGGAACGCCGTGTAAACGATGAACTCGCCGGTCGGCGACCACGACGGCGCCAGGCAGACGACGCCGTCACGCGTGATCTGGCGGAGGTTCCCGCCGTCCGCGTCGCACATGTAGATGTCCTTTCTTCCGGCCCGCCGCCCGACCGTCACGATCCGCGTGGAGGCAATGCCGCGCTTGCCCGTGACGGCCCGCACGATCTCGTCGGCCAGCGCGTGCGCCATGCGCCGGGCGTCGTCCGCCGCGCCCTGGTCGCTCCGGCGCACGTACACTCTTCCGCTGGAGGCGTGGCGCACCTGGCAGTCGAGCCGCAGCGCGCCTCCGCCTCCCGCGCACGTCCCGTCCGCGGCCACCGCGGCGCCGCCGCGCGCGATGGTGAACCACCCCGAAAGCCGGAGGTCGTTCTCGAGCGTGCGCTGGAAGACGCTTCCCGCCTCCCCGCTGCAGCGCAGGCCCGACAGATCGATGGCCGACTTGACCGCCCCCGCCTTGATCACCTCCACGTCCGCCGCCCCGGCCCGCCCCGCCACGGCGCCGGCCGCAAACGCCGCCGCCAGCGCGCGCGCCAACCATCTTCCGCACATGCTCCTCTCCTCCGTTATGCCTCCTATTCCACCCGGAACGCCACCGTCACGACCTGATGCGCCATGATAAACGCCTCCGTCAGGCCGTAAATCGCATCCACCCTGCCGACGGCCTCCATGACCGACGCGTCCACCGCCGCATTGCCCGAGGCCCTCGACAGCCGCCGCTCAAGGATCCTGCCGCCCGTGCCGAGCCGGATCGTGACCTCGGCCGCGTCGCCCGCCGCGGCCGCGGCGCCGGGCTGGATCCAGGCGTCGTGCAGGCGCCTCCGGATGAGCTCCATGCAGCGCGAGGCCTCGTCAGGCAGCACCGTCCGATCGCCCGCCACCGCGCCCATTGCCATCAGGCGCCGGATTTCCTCCTCGGACAGCGCCGGCTGCTTCGTCTGCCGCGACGCGCCCGTGACCCGTTTCGTGCTGCGCTCGATCGGCTTCGGCGCGGGCTTGGGATCGGGCGGCTTGGGCGCGGGCCTGGGGTCCGGCGGCTTGGGCGCGGGCTTCGGCGGCGCCGATACAGCCGCCGCCGAAACAGCCGGCGCCTCCACCATGAATGCCACCGGGATGATCTTCTCCCGCTTGCGCCTCGCCCACTCCCAGCCGACCGAGAAAAAGACCATCACCACCAGCAGCGCCGCGTGAACCACCGTCACGACGCGCAGGGAACGGGCAAACAGGCTCTTCACGGCCCGGGACCCTCGTCCGCCCGCGTCACCAGCGCCATGCGGTCAATCCGGGCGTCATGCAGGATCTTCAACACGCGCACAACCTCCGCGTAACGCACGTTCTGGTCCGCCCGCACCATTACCGTAACGCCCGCGGCGGTTTCACCCAAGCCCTTCATGGCCTCCGCCAGCGCCGCGGGCTCGATCGGCGCGTCGTCCAGGTACAGCCGCCCCGCCTTGTCGATCGTTATGGTCCTGGCCCGGTCCGCCGACAGCTCGTCGGCCTCGCCGCGCGGCAGATCCACCTGGATGCCCTGCTCGATGAGCGGAAAGGTTATGATGAACGTGACCAGCAGCAGGAAGCTCAGATCCATCAGCGGCGTCAGGTTGATCTCGCTGAGCGACCGGAGAGACGTGATGGGAAGGCGTGCCATTTTCGTCCGTTCAACCCGTCCCGCCGGGCGCCGGCATCCAGCCCGGCTTGTTCATCAATCCTGATAGGCCGGGCTAGTCCCGCAAATAGTTCCGCTCCACGTCGGACATCAGCTCCTGGCAGAAATTGTTCATCGCGACCGTCAATCCCCTGATCCGGTCCGTGAGCAGGTTGTACCCGATCGCCGAGGGCAGCGCGACCAGGAGGCCGACGACCGTGGTCAGCAGCGCGCCCGCGATGCCCGGCGCCACGGCGGACAGCATCGCCGACCCGAAAGCGGCCATGCCGGCAAACGCGTCCATGACCCCCCACACGGTTCCCAGCAGACCCAGGAAAGGCGCCGAAGAGACCGCCGTCGCCAGGAGCCCCATGCGGTTCTCGAGCATCAGGGCCGTGTCCGCCAGCGTGCTCTCCGCCACGTTGCGGATCGCGCTCACCTCCATGGGCGAAAGCTTCTGCGCCGAAGCGCCAACGCCGCCCATGAAGAGATCCTCGGGGGTCGAACCGCGCACTTCCAGCGTCGCGCCCACCTCGGCGCAGGTCTTCTCGTAGATCGCGTACAGGGGGCTGCCCGCGAAACGCTGCCGCTTCAGGAACAGGGACGCCGGGTGCGATTCCTTGCGGTAGGCGGCGACAAATCGCTCCGACGCCCGCCGCGCCGCGCTCAGCTCGCGCCACTTGGTCAGCATCAGCGACCAGGCGAGGATCGACCCCAGAAAAAGCAGCTCAACTATCGCCTTTCCGGCGAAATTCGAGACCCGAAACGCGTACAGAACACTGGCGAACGGCAACGCCGGCAAACCGCCGAAGAACATGGCTCACTTCCCTTCGCATCCGCCTCAAACGGCAGGACGCGCTCTTACCACGAACACGCGCCGCTGTCAAAAACGAAACGGCGGATCGGAGAAGTCTGAAACCCCTCGTCACCGCCGCTTCGTATTCCCGGCGCCTCGCGGCGCCTGGTTTACCCGGTTACTTCTTCTTCTTCTTCGCGACCTTCTTCTTGGCGACCTTCTTGACTTTCTTTGCCACGGTAACTCACCCCCCTTCCTCTCCAGCGTTGCCGCCGGAGTTGCTTGGTGTGCCGTGATCGCCTCGCCGCTTCGTCGCCGAAGGCCGTGGAACCTCTCAACGAAGTTCCCAAGAAGGTCTCACAGCATCGTACGCGTCAAACGTCGTCTCCTCTTTTTTCTGAGGCGACTTTACTCCCCGCGCGGCAGGTGGTCAACAACGCGAAGCGCGTTTTTTGGCGCGCGACGGTCACTGCCTACTTTAGCAGGCAGATGCCCGCAAAGCGGCATCGCGCGCTTCAACGCGGCGATTCTTTCACGATTCGTGCTCTATGTCTTGTCTGGCGTCAACGCTCAGTCGCACGCGCATTTCGATCCGCGCGGATTCGGATCTCCATGCGGCGCTTGACACGCGCGGTTCGTCGGGTAGAGTGTCCGGCACCATGCGGGCGTTGCTTAGTGGTAAAGCTCCAGCCTTCCAAGCTGGTAACACGGGTTCGATTCCCGTCGCCCGCTCCAGCCTTCGCTCTGCGCTACGCTTGAGCGGCGCGCATCGGTAGCCTGCGCCCCGGCGCGGCCCGCCCCCCGCCTCACGCCAGCGGCATGTTGGGCCAGGCGTCGAGGCGCAGACCCGCGGCGCCCCTGATTCCGCGGCCGGCCCCCGCCGCGGCCGCAACCATGGCCGCGTTGTCCGTGCAGTAGGCGGGATCCGCCAGCACCAGCCTCACGCCCGCCGCCGCGGCCAGGGCCGCCAGCCGTTCGCGCAGGCGGCCGTTGAGCGCCACGCCTCCCGCGGCGGCCAGGCACCTTGCCCCTTCCAGGGCGCCGCGGCACCCGCGCACGAGGGCCTCCACAATGGCCTCCTGGTAACTCGCCGCGATATCCGCAACGGCGGGGCCCGCCCCTCCCGCCGGATGTTCGCGCAGATAGTAGAGCAGCGCCGTCTTCACGCCGCTGAAACTGAAACACAACGCCGGATCCAGGCCGTCCGGGCAGCCCGCGCCCTTGCGCTGCCGGCCGCGCGGAAACCTGACCGCGTCGCGCGCCCCGCCGCGGGCGGCGCGGTCAATGGCAGGCCCTCCCGGGTAACCCAGCCCCAGCAGATTCGCGCCCTTGTCGAACGCTTCGCCCGCGGCGTCGTCAACCGTGCGCCCCAGCATGCGGTAGCTTCCGGGACGCTCCACGCGCACGAGACAGGTGTGCCCGCCCGATACCAGCAGGGCCACGCACGGACATATCTCGCCGGGCGCCGGCGCGGAAGCGCCGAGGAAGAGCGAGTAAAGGTGCGCCTCCAGGTGATTGACGCCGCAGAACGGACGCTCCAGCGCCAGCGCCAGCCCCTTGCCGGCGGAAAGGCCCACCAGCAGCGCCGCGGCCAGACCCGGCCCGGCCGTCGCGGCCACTTCGTCAATCTCATGCCACGCCAGGCCGGCCCGCCGGCGCGCCTCATCGATGATCCCGGGCAGCGCCTCCGCGTGGCGGCGCGACGCGATCTCCGGCACCACGCCTCCGTAAGGCGCGTGCAGATCGGTCTGGCTCAGCACCACGTTGGAAAGCACCCGGCAACCGTCCCGCACGACCGCCGCGGCGGTTTCGTCGCAGGAGGTCTCGATGCCCAGCACGTTCATTCGCCCGCGCCGCGCGCGCGCGCCACCAGGATCGCGCGCAGCAGGTCGGTGGCGCGATCAAGCTGCCTGTCCCTCACGTCCGCCGGCTCGGCGTCGCGCGCGTCCCCCTCCGCCTCTCCCAGCCCCGGTCTCTCCGCGCGGGCGCGCTTCATCCGCACCTTGCTCCACTCCGAGGGCGGCACCTCCACGCGCACGTCCGGCTCAATGCCGCGCGCCTGAATCACCGTGCCCCCGGGCGTGTAGTAGTGGGCCGTGGTCAGCCGGATGGCGGCGTTCGCCTCCGCGCGCAGCGGTATGACGCTCTGCACCGACCCTTTGCCGAAAGTCTTGTCGCCGACCAGCACCGCCCGGCCGTTGTCGCGCAATGCCCCGGCCACGATTTCCGAAGCGCTGGCCGATCCCCCGTTGACCAGCACGACCATCGGGAAGCCGGAATAATGGCGACCGGCTTCCGCGATCTTCCGCAATTCGCGCCGGGCCTGGCTGCGCCCCCTGACCATGACAATCTCCTCGCCTTCGGCGATGAACATCTCGCTGACGCGCACCGCCGACTCCAGCAGCCCGCCGGGATTGTCCCGCAGGTCCAGCACCAGCGCCCGCATGCCACCGTCCTGGAGCATTTCGACCGCCCGGCGCAGGTCGTCGGCCGTGGGCAGGGCAAACTGCGTGACGCGCACGTAGCCGATCCCATCCTCCACCTGCGTCGCGCCCTTCACGCTCGACACCATGATGTCGTCCCGGATGATTCTCACCGCCCGCGTGTCGTCTTCGCCGGCACGCGCGATCGTCAGGGCCACTTCCGTGCCTTTCTCGCCGCGCAGCCGCCTGACCGCGCCGCGCAAATCCATGCCCGACGTCTTCTCGCCGTCGATCTCCACGATCCTGTCGCCCGACTCGATGCCGGCGCGGAACGCCGGCGTGTCTTCGATGGGCGCAATGACGACAAGCGCCCCGTCCTTGACGCCGATCTGAATGCCGACGCCGCTGTAGTGGCCGGAAGTCTCGTCCTGCATGTCCTCGTAAACCTGCGGCTCCATGTACGCGCTGTGCGGATCGAGCGACTGCAGCAACCCCTGGATGGCGGCCGTGACGATCTCCTCATAACTCTTCTCGTCGGCATAGTGCCGCCGGACGAGCAGCATGACCTCGGTCAACCGCTCCATGGCGCCGTACGCGCGCTCGGTGTCGTCCTCCGTCGCCTTGAGGCCGGCCGAGGCCTCCGGGGTCGCGGCAGCCGCCGCCCGCGCCGGCAGGGGTGCAAAGGCCGCCGCCGCAAGAAACAGAACCAAGGCCGCCGATCTTCCCAATACGCTTCTCATGACGTCAGTATAATCCCAACCCTCCAACGTGTCACGCCCGGATATGGGCCCAGCAGGACTCGAACCTGCGACCGGAGGATTATGAGTCCCCTGCTCTGACCAGCTGAGCTATGGGCCCGCCAATCGACTGACCTAGTGTAGCCCCGCGGGAAGGCAAATGCAAGGCGCAGCGTAACCGGTCAGTTATGCAGGGAGGCGAGGTAGGGCGGACCGTCCCGCCGTCGCCCTGCGGGCTATGGCGGGGCAAGCCCGGTCTGCCGCGGCGCGGCCGGCTTGGCGCGCCGGAGCCTCCGGGCGAAGGCGGCACGCCGCGCCCTACCGGCGTGTTTCCACCGCGTAACTGACCCACTACGGCGCAGCGAAAACGCCGTTTCCACTTGCCTTCGGCCCGCGGCATAGTAACGTGATTCGCAAAGGAGATGTGCCCGTGAAACAGCGCCACGCCCCGCTGCCGATGCGCCTTCCGGCCGTCCTGGCCGCGTGCGCCGCGCTCTGCCTGACCGCTTGCGAACTCACCATCGACGAACCGTATTCCGTGCGGCTCGTCAGCCCGGAGCCGGGCAACAGCGTGAATCTGAGTCCCGTTCTGGTGTGGCGCATCGAGGACTATACCCCCGGCGAGACCTACCACGTGCTGGTGCGCACCGACTTCGGCAACGAGCCCCTGGACAAGTACTACGCCGACGAGTTCGATACGGGCTGGCATTCCGGCCAGACTCAGCAGGCGCGGATCCGCCTGCAGGAGACCCGCTACCGCTATGCCAAGGTCTGGTGGGCGGTGCGGGTCTGGGACTCCAAGGGCACGGAGTACGTGTGCCGGCAGGAGAACTGGTGGTTCCACGTCATTCCCGAAGACCATTCGGACGATGACGACGGCGACTGCACGAGCTGCGGCGGGTAGCGCGCGTGCAACGCATGATGCCGGGTCGCGGAGGGCAGCCGTCGGGCGAGCCGGAGAAGGAACGGTAGAGATGGCATCGGAGCCGCGGAAAATGCGCTGCCGCATCCCCATTCTCTTCTCCGCCGCCCTGCTTCTGGGCGCAACGGCCTGCGAGCCGCCGTGGGAACAGCCTGTCCGGCGGGACATTGACGCGGCAACCGCCGTCGGCATGATCCGCGCGCGCGCCGGCGATCCGGATTTCGTCATCCTCGACGTGCGCACCGCCGCCGAGTTCGCGGTCGAACACGTGCGCGATGCGGTCAACATGGACGTGACCGCGCCGGATTTCGAACCGCGCCTCGGAGCCCTTGACCGGAACGATACCCACCTTGTCTATTGTCTCGCCGGCGGCCGCGGCCGGCGCGCCTCGGAGATCATGGAAAGCAAACGCTTCGCCGAGACGCTCAACGTGCTCGGAGGCATCACGGCCATTCGCCAGACCCCCGGCGGCGCGGAATTGATCGTGCCGGGGGAGTGAAGAAGGCTGCGGTTGCGGCTGCGGGAGCGTTCTTCCCGACGCTGCTCTCGCGCAACCGAATGACGCGGCCGATTCGAGCCGCGCTACCGCAACCGCGGCCGTGACTCACAGCAGACTGAGCGCGTCCACGTCCGCCGCGCAGGTCACGCCCTTGGGCAGGCGCAGATCGCGCAAGACCTGCGCCAGCGGACCCGTCATGACGCCCGCCGCGGCGCCGCGTATCATCACCTGGTAGCGGTATGCGCCCTTGGCCCTGGCCAGCGGCGCCGGCGCGGCCCCGGAAACCAGCACGCGCTCCGGCATCGCCTCCCGCAACCGCTTCGCCAGCAACCCGGCGCAGTACGACACCTTGTCCTCGGAACGCCCCTTGAGCGTCACGCACACCAGGCGGACGAACGGCGGATAGCTCAACTCGCGCCGGAACTCGAGTTCCTGGTCGCAGAGCCCCTCGAAATCCACCCGCCGCGCGGCCTGCACCGCCGGGTGAAACGGGGTGTAGGTCTGCACGATCACCTCGCCCGGCACGTCGCCCCGTCCGGCGCGCCCCGCCACCTGCGCCAGCAACTGGAACGTGCGCTCGCCCGCCCGGAAATCCGGCATGTGGAGGCTCAGGTCGGCGTACACCACGCCCACCAGCGTCACGTTGGGGAAATGCAGCCCCTTGGCGATCATCTGCGTGCCCACCAGGATGTCGATCTTGCCGGTGCGGAAATCCCCCAGGATCCGGTCATAGGCGTCGCGCGTGCGCGTTACGTCGGTGTCCATGCGCTGTACGCGCGCCCGCGGGAAGAACTTGCCGGCCAGCAGCTCCACGCGCTGCGTCCCCACGCCGCTGAACTTGAACGCGGGATCGCCGCACCCGGGGCACTTCGCGGGCACGCGCCGCGCGCCGCCGCAGATGTGGCAGCGCAGGTTGTCGGTGCTGCTGTGATAGGTGTAGGACACGCTGCACCGCGGGCACTCCGCCACCGCGCCGCACTTGGGACAAAGCACCGACGTGGCGTAGCCGCGCCGGTTCAGGAACAGGATCGTCTGCTCGCCGCGATCCAGCCGCTGCCGGATGGCGTCCAGCAGTTCCTGCGAGAACACGCCGCCCTTGCCCGCGGCGGCCGGCATGCGCATGTCCACCACGCGCACCTTCGGCATGGCGCGATGGTCGGCGCGGTGCGGCAGGCGGGCCAGCGCGTACTTGCCGCTCCCGGCATTGTGCCATGATTCCAGCGAGGGCGTGGCCGAGCCCAGCACCACCGCGCAACCTTCCATCCGCCCGCGCATCACGGCCGCGTCGCGCGCGTTGTAACGGGGGGATTCCTCCTGCTTGTAGGACGGCTCGTGCTCCTCGTCCACCACGATCAGTCCCAGGTTGCGCACCGGCGCAAACACGGCCGAACGCGCGCCTATCACGATATCCGCCTCGCCGTCGTGAATGCGGTGCCACTCGTCGTGCCTTTCGCCGTCGGAAAGATGACTGTGCAGCACCGCGATGCGGGCGCCGAAACGCGACGCGAACCGCTCCACGGTCTGCGGGGTCAGGGATATCTCCGGCACAAGCACGATCGCGCCCCTGCCCCGCTCGAGCACGTGGGCGATGGCCTGCAGATACACCTCGGTCTTGCCGCTGCCCGTGACGCCATAGAGGAGGAGAACGGAGGGATGTTGGATTCTGGATTTTGGATTGAGGATTGAGGATTCCTGTTCACGCTCAGTCGCAGTGCCGGGAGGGCGAGGCCGCGCCGCATCTTCTCCTCCCTCTCCCCTCGGGGGAGAGGGCTGGGGTGAGGGGGCCATCCGTTCATCCATCTCCGGCGCCATCATCGCCTTGATCTTCTCCAGCGCCGCGGCCTGTTCGGGCATCAGGGTGAGCGGCTGGGAGGGAACCACCTTTCGCCCGGCCAGGGGGTCGCGGGCGACGCGTTGACGGCCGAGCCGCACGAGTCCCTTCTTCTGGAGCGATTTCACCGGCGCGGCGGTGATGTCGAGCCGCGCGGTGAGGACGGCAAGCGACAAGGCGCCTTCGGCGCGGAGGAGGTCCAAGATGGATTGCTGCTTGGGGGTGAGCTTGGAACCCACCCCGGCCGCCTTCGGCGGCCACCCCTCCGAGGAGGGGATCAACTCCGGCGAACCCAGGCTCTTTCCCAAGATCCCCTCCTGGGAGGGGTGGCCGCGCGTCAGCGCGGCCGGGGTGGGTTCTTCCAACGCAACCGTCACCTGCTCCTTGTGCCCGCTCACACTCCGCCTCACCGCCGCGGGCAACACGGTCCGAATTGCCTGTTCCACGGGCGCACAGTAGTAACGCGCCATCCAGCGCGCCAGCTCAAGGATCCTCTCGTCCACCAGCGGCTTCTTGCCCACGAGCGACAGCAGCGGTCGGAGGTTGCGGGCCTCGGAACGGTCGGCCAAACCCACGACGTAACCCTGCCGCTCGGTGCGGCCAAAGGGCACCAGCACGCGCGCGCCCACCCGCACCGCGCCGCGGAGCTCCGCGGGAATCTCGTAGTCGAATTCCCGGTCGCGCGCCACGTCGACGACTACCCTGGCGATGGTCTCCATGCGGGATCAGGGTAGAACAAAGCACGGCGGCGGGGAAAGGAAGAAGGGAGTGCCGCGCCGAGACTGTGCCGCGAGACAGCCCGGGGCGCGTCTCGGTAGCGCGGCCCCGTCCTCGGGGCCAGCGCTGGCCCGCCCTCGGCCCGGGACGGGCCGGGGCTACCGGGACACCAGGCGCGCGCCTTGCTCCGGCGGACCGGGCTTGGCGCGCCGTAGCCGCCGGGCGAAGGCGGCACGGTCCGCCCTACCAGGCCCATTCCCGGTAGGGCGCGG
>Ga0194113_10002532_pt1 | contig 24928 bp, 16 predicted proteins | sample TA2MahC200mmetaG_FD_146193 | JGI IMG/M metagenome (GOLD analysis project Ga0194113, IMG submission 146193) | Freshwater microbial communities from Lake Tanganyika, Tanzania - TA2015017 Mahale Deep Cast 200m | ecosystem: Environmental > Aquatic > Freshwater > Lake | place: Tanzania: Lake... | reverse complement strand
CTGGGCTGGTACTTCGGCGACCAGGCGATCTTCGCGCGACGCACCGCATTCGAGCAGTTGGGCGGGTACCGCGAGTGGGAGCGGTTCGAAGACCTCGACTTCGCCCGTCGACTTAAGCGGCTTGGCCAAGTCAGGTTGATCGGGCCGGAGATCGTTTCTTCCGGGCGCCGGTTTATCCGGCGCGGGCCCTGGCGGACGACGTGGCGGGATGTGTGGCTGACTCTCTGCTTCTTAGCGGCTGGGGGAGGGGGCCATCGCAACGGTAACGACGAGTAACAGTCCCCACCGCCATCTCAACCCCTGCGTCTGGCCGTATGGCGGTGGGGAGGTGGTTGCCCTCGATGGTTCCCGTGCGGTTCTCTTTGCCAAAAGCCAGCCGTCAGCCTATGGCTCTTGGGCATGCGCGCATGGGCGATGGCGGCTGGGCTTGGCTGTTGGCTGTTGGACTCGACGCCGGGTTGGGGGGCGCCGGCGGGCGGTCGAGCCGCGGTACCTCGAGCGGCAATTTGGTCGGCGGACGTGCCCGGTGGCGACGCGGCTCTGGCGCGTGGGGTGGCCGACTGCGTGACCGCCGCGGGGTACCAGGTCGAGTGGCTGGAGAGCGCAGCCCTGACCAACATCGCGCGGTTGGATCCGCAGAGGTTGGATTTATTGGCCTTGCCCGATGCCCGGATCCTGCCCATCGAGTCCCTCGGGGCGGTGAAGTCGTTTCTCGAGAACGGCGGCGACCTGTTGGCGATTGGGTTAACGGCTTGGGAGACGCCCACGTTCAGGTTGGGGGGACGTTGGATGTCGCGGGAGCAATACGCGGCTGTTTTGGCTGAGACCGAACCGAACCGGTTGCTCATCGAGATGCGCGGTGCCGAACTCGGGCGCTGGGTCCGGCACTCGAACCGCCCGCGCAGCGTCGCGCATCGCGAGTTGGTGCGGGAAGCCGGCCGCGCGGTGCTGCATGTGCAGGTGGACGCGCTGGATGGCTGGGACACGCTCGAACCGCCGCCGCCGTTTGTGTTTGGTCCGGGCGACACGCTGACCTGCTTTCGCGCGCGCGGGAACGCCGTGACGAAACACCTTGCGGTCGAGTGGATCGAACAGGACGGCTCACGCTGGATTGCCACGGTGGACCTGGGGCCGGAGTGGCGAAACTACGCGCTGCCGCCCGAGTCGTTCCGGCCCTGGCAACCCCCGGCCGGGCGGGGTAGGGCCGGGGACCGATTGAACGTCGAGCAGGTCGCGCGCTTTACCGTCGGGCTGGCGCATAGCCACACGGCGGTGGGCCAGGGCAAACTCGAGTATTGGCTCGGCGATGTGGGAGCGGGGTCGAGTCCGTTCGGCGAGGGTAGTCCTCCGCCGACGCCGGAGGTTCCCCGGCTCGAGTCGTTAGCGCCCTACTACCAGGGTTACCCGATCGCCACCGCGGCGATGGTGCAGAGGAGCGCGGAGGCCGGCCCGATCGAGGAGGCGAGCCCGCCGGCGGCCGTTTCGTGGCCGCGCGCCACGCCGCTGCTCGGGTTGCATCCGCGTCCGGCCGGCGCGGGTTTTGCCCAGGAACGGCCCTGGCGTTGGCAACCCCTGCTCACGGCGTACGACGCGGAAGGCTATGCGGCGTGGCAGGCCGCATCGAGCCCGGACGCTTCAGCCGAGCTCGAACGCCGGTGGCATCGCGGCGCCGTAGGCGCCCTGGTGGTGCATGGGCAATTGCCGTTCAAGGGCGGGGTGTGGGCTTTGTTTACCCCCGCGACGGTCGGGTTCTATCGCCAGGCTGAGCCCCAGGCAACGGTGGTGGGTGTCCTCCGGCAGATGCGCCGCGGCGTGTTCTTGCTCGAGGGTGGGAGTGAGTTTCACACGTTGTTCGAGGACCAGCCGGTTCGGCTCGGGTGCCGCGTGCTGAATGCTGGGCGTGAGCGAGCGAGCGACCTGCGTGCTCATGTCGAGGTGCGATCGCCCCGGGGTGGGATGTTGTTCGAGCATGAGTGGGAGGTGGACTTGGCGCCGGGTGCGGCGGCCTCCTTCGAGACAGTCTGGCCGGCGGCACAACTCTGGCCGGAGGCTCGTTGCAGTGTCACAGCGTCGCTTCGGGCGGCTCGAACGAGTGAGTCGGCGGTACAATCGGATCGGCCGGGGCTTGGGGGGCCGGTGTTGGATCGACTGACGCAGGAGTTGCATCGGTGGCGGCCCAGAGCGGAACGCGAGTTTATGGCGGTGCGGGACGGCGGTTTTTGGCTGGGGGATACACGCTGGAAAGCGCATGGAGTGAACTACCTGCCTTCGTCGGGCATTGGGGTGAGTGGATCGTACTTCGAGTATTGGCTGGGGCGCGGGGCGTATGATCCGGGGGTGATCCAGCGCGACCTCGACCGCGTGGTGGAGCTGGGTTTCAACGCGGTGAGCGTTTTTATTTATCATCGGGACCTGGGCGCGCTGCACCTCTTGGATTTCCTGCGTCGCTGCGAGCGGCTCGGTCTCAAGGTGAACCTCTCGCTTAGGCCGGGCACGCCGATGGATTTTCGTTGGTCGGAGATGAAGGCCTTGATCGAGCAGTATCGCCTGGCCCAGAACGACACGGTGATCGCCTACGACTTGGCATGGGAACCGAGCCACTACGATCACGCCTACCAACACCGGCACTACACCGAAGGGTGGCGCCAGTGGGTGAGGAAACGCTACGGATCCATCCAGGCCGCCGAGCAGGCATGGGGCGTGCCAGCGCCCAAGTCTGAGATCCAAAATCCGAAATCCGAGGTGTTGGCCGTGCCCACCGCGGCGCAACTGACGCGGGACGGGCCTTGGCGCAAGTTGGTGGCTGATTACCGCCTGTTCCTGGACGAGCTAGTGGGGGAGCGTTATGCGGAGGCGCGACGGTTGGTGCGCTCGATCGACCCCCATCATCCGGTCAGCTTCCGGATGCAGCACGCCGGCGATCCGACACTGAACTGGGACCGGCTCATGCCGTACGATTGCTGGGGGCTGCGTGACGCGGTGGACCTTTGGGAGCCTGAGGCCTACGGTCGGATCGGCGATTGGGACAAGGTCAAGGCCGGTCATTTCACCGCGGCCTACGCCCGGCTCTGCGACCCCGCGAAGCCCGTTCTCTGGGCCGAGATGGGGTACAACGTCTGGGACCTGACCGCGCGCGCGCCCAGTGCGGCCAAGCTCGACTTTGCCGCGCGGTACTACCGGGATTTCTACCGCATGCTGATCGAGTCGGGGGCAGACGGTGTGTTCTTCTGGTGGTACCCGGGCGGTTTCCGTGTCAACGAGAACAGCGACTACGGCGTCGTGAACCCCGACGGCACCGCCCGCAGCGTGACGCAAGCGATCCGCGCCGAGGGCCCGCGTTTCTTGGCGGCGCCCAAGCCGCCTCCGCCTAGCCAGTGGATCGCGGTCGATCGCGACCGAGACGCGCGCGGGCTCTTCGGGATCTACGAGGCGGTGCAGGAGGAATATTGGCGGCGGATCGAGTCGGGCAAGCGCGTCGGGTTGAAATGGTCGCGGCAGCCGGGCGGCCAATAGGCTCGAACCGGGCACCTTGGTTTGGCGCGCGACCGGGACCAGAAGTCATCTGCGAGCGGGCGCACGGGTGCGGCCTAATAGGCGATGACCTTGACGTTGTCGACGTTGCCGGCTTCGTCGGTGGCCGACATGTTGCCGCGGAATTGGAGGCGGAGTTGGCTGATGCCGGTTACCTCGACGGTTCGGGGCTGCCACACCCCCTCTGGATCGACATTGCCCCGGAGGATGGCCTTTTGGGTCCAGGTCGAGCCGTTGTTGGTCGAGACCCTGAACTCGACGTACTCACCGTTGTCGAGGGTGGTCTTGATGTACCAATCGAAAGTGATCCGGGCGTTCGAGTACCCTTGGGGCATGAGGATGTTGCTCGAGGTCATGGCGGCGTTGGATGCCTTCCCGTCGACTTCGGCCGACCGTGAACCCGCGGTCTTGCGGGCGCTGGATTGGAACCAATCGTTTTGGCTGTCCTGCGGCCAGAGACCTTGTTCGAAGCTCTCGTAGAACAGGGCTGACTGGACCGTCACCACCACCGTATCTGTCCCCTGAGCACCCTGGTTATCCGTCACGGTGAGCGTGACGGTGTGGGTGCCGACTGAGAGGCTGGGGTTGATGGTGACCGTCGTCCCGAGGACCGTTGTGCCTTCCTTCCACTCGTAGGCTGCGATGGTCCCGTCCACGTCGTAGGAACCCGACCCATCGAGGGTCACCGTCTCGGTGCCGTTGCTGTCGCTGTCCGTCACGGTCTGGTCGGGGCCGGCATTGGCGACCGGAGGTTGGTTTGGCGGCGGCACCCACCGCAACTGGAGCACGTCAGCTCCCGTATCGCCCGCCTGGGCTGTGGTGGCAGTGTCGGGTGTCGACGTGAGTCGGAAGACGCGCGACGCGGCATCGCCCGCAACATTCGATGCATCGATTTGGATGCTGCTGGCCGAGTAATTGCGAATGTCGACGAGGAGGTTACCTGCGGCCGGGCTGTAGTAGAAGGGGGTCGTCAAGGTCACGACGATCTCGAAGGGGTTGGGACCGCTCGAACCGGCGCCGCCGAGCGGATCCACCGTGAGCAAACCGTCGAACACCAGCAATTCGTCCGGTCCGGCGTTGCTGGCAAAGGTCAAACTTAAGGCGTCAGGTTGCTTCGCGGTGGTGGATAGCCGGACGGCCAGGTCGAGGGTTGTGGCGGCCAGCGGTTCACCCCGGATGTCGTCCCGACCGGCGGTGGGAGCCGAACCTTGGCCGGCCGGACTATTGGTGGATGCGTTGCCTCCTGTTGCACTCGTGTCTAAGCGCAACGCGCTTGCGGCGGCGGGATTGTCCAGTCGGAACGCCAGCGCCGTGATCAGCACCGGCGCGGCGCCGAAATGGGACGCCGCATAGACCTCCTGCAGGCGCAGCGGGTCCTTGAGGGTTCCGCCCCAACCGGCCGCCTCGGTCGTGGCGTAAGGGCTCGGAACCACAATCGTCGAGGCCAAGGCGAAGTTCACAACGAGCGACTCGCTTGCCAGCGTGAGAGACTGGGACTGAGATTCGTGCTGCGGCGCGGAGGCCGTTACCACGCGGCATCCGTAAGGCACCTCGCTCAGCGTGTAGGTCCCGTCTGCCGCCGTCGTCGTGGACCCGCCGGTGTCGACGGTGACTGTCGCGCCCGCGAGCGGGGTGAGGGAAGCGCTCGTGTCGGTGACCTTGCCGGAAATGGTGCCTTTCGTGGCCCCGTTGAGGGAGAAATTTAGGGTGGCGCCACTGCCGTAGACGGTGACGGACTTGGTGGCAGACTCATAGCTGCTGGACGCTGAAGCAGTCACGGTTCGAAGGCCGACCGGGACATTCGCGATGGTATAACTGCCGTCGGTGGTTGTGGTTGCCGAGGGGCCATTCAAATCCACGGTGACCGTGGCGCCAGAGAGTGGATCCCCGCACGAATCGGTCACAGTACCGGTAATGGTACCCTCGGTGGCGCCGCCGGTGCCATCGTCGATGGCGACGTTAAAGTGGCTCAGCACGCGGTCGATGGGGGTAGCGATGGTGTGGGTGTCGCTCCCGGCGAAGAGTAGGGCGACCGGGTTGCGGTTCGAGTCGTCGGTGACGATGAGGGAGCCGGAATCTCCACCCGCGCTGAAGCTGGCCCCGCCCGGACCTTGGATCATCACCTGACCCGTGAACACCGCCGACTTAACGCACTTGAGCCGGCCCTTCACGATGCGCGTCTCGTAACAGACCGTGACGGTGGCATTGAGCGATGTGATCGACCCGTGAGTCCACTGCGTCGTCCGTCCGTACTTCTGCACCGGTTCGCCCACCTCCAGGCCCGCTTCCACGACGATGGTCGAACTCGGCGCCCCATAGCCATCCCCCGTTGGGGTTGCGAAACCAGTGTCTATGTCCGTGGTCAACGCAACCGCGGCATCCATCGCGTTGGCGCTGCCGTCGAAGGCGATCGGCACGAAGTCGTACAGAGTCGCGACGTGGTGGTCCGGGTTATTAATGTTGCCACCGTCATACGGTCCAGGTTGGAGAATGGAATCGCCGAGCAAGGCGTTATTCTGGTTGGCTAGGACATGATTGTTGCTGAGGATGAAGTAGAGCGTCTGCTCGCCGGTCACGGTAAACACGCGGCAGCCAAGCGTGCCGGCGGTGATGGCGGGATGACCGATCGACACCCCGAGCGGCACGGGCCGAGGAAACCAGGCCGTCGTGTCCACAAACGCGCTGAACGCACCCGTCACCTCCGGGTCGACCGGCACCCCTTCGAGCGCGGCTGGAATCCCCGGAATGCCCGCACCCTCGAGGAAGACCTTCACGACCACCTGGCCATTGGCATCCAGACCCGTCGCCGTGCCGACCACGCCTCCCAGGCGGAGCAAGCCTGGGGTATGGCGGTTCTGGACATTGGCAACCGCGGCCACCGCCGGGTGGGCCAGGCTCAGGCCTTGGCGCGGCGGTTGCCCACGCCCGCGCCCTTGGCCGTGAGCGGACGGGCTAAGGTTAAGGGTCAGGAGGACGATGAGGGTAGCCGGCAGCCACCTTCTGGGAGAGGCTAGATTCTTCATAAGTCTAGCTGGGCCAGTGTTGTGCTGGGCTGGCCCGCGTACGATTCCTTGGTTGCCTGAAGGTCCGCGATCGGTGAGACGGTTGGCTCGACCCATGTGTCCCGCAGGAAGCCACCCCCTTTGGGTAGGCCGCATGGCCGGACAAACACGGACACAAGAACAGCGGACATAAAGAGTGTCGTCAAAGGCGACCGACGCAGGCGCATAGCCGATGGTAACTCCGCTGTCAAGCACTGAAACACGGCGTGGGAAGCCAGGGGGCCAAAGGCCAGCTCCGCCAGCGGTTCGCTTGAGAGCACCACAGGGCTGAAAGCCTGGTCGCCGAGTGTGGCCTTGCTCCTGTGAGTTAAGAGCCGGCACTTCAAGCCGGCCGCAGCGGCCAAGCCGTTGGCGGCGTGCCGGGCCCATCGAGGTTCTCGAGGTTCCTGCCCTGTCAACAATCAATAGGCCGGCGAATAGATACAAAATGCCGGCTTAACTTGGCAGCCGACCCTTAATGTGCTTAAGAGAGGGTATGCGTGCGTTGTGCAACCGTCGGATTCGTCGTCGGCTGGCTCCCTTGCTCCTGCTGGCCCTGGGCCTGCGGGGCGAGGCCGGCCAACCTACCACTCACCCAACCTACGACGTGGTCATCTATGGCGGCACGAGCGCGGCGGTCACCGCCGCGGTTCAGGCCCGGGCGATGAACCGGTCGGTCATCCTGGTCTCCCCGGACCAACACTTGGGCGGGCTTTCGAGCGGGGGCCTGGGCTGGACCGACAGCGGCAACAAAGCGGTCATTGGCGGGTTGTCGCGCCAGTTCTACCATCGGATCTGGCAACACTACCAAAAGCCGGAGACCTGGCGTTGGCAGAAACGAGAAGAGTACGGCAACCGCGGCCAAGGCACGGCGGCGATCGATGGCGCAGCGCGCACGATGTGGATCTTCGAGCCGCACGTGGCGGAGGCCGTGTTCGATGCGTGGGTTCAAGAGCAAGGCATTCCGGTGGTGCGCGAAGCGAGGTTAGACCGCGAGCGCGGCGTGCGGCGCGAAGGACCGCGGCTCGTGTCTCTGACGACCTTGGACGGGGCGACCTTTCGGGGGCGGATGTTCATCGATGCGACCTACGAAGGCGACCTCCTGGCGGCAGCGGGGGTATCCTATCATGTTGGGCGCGAGGCCGGAGCGGTCTACGGCGAGACGTGGAATGGGGTGCAGGTGGGGGTGCTGCATCACGGGCACTGGTTCAAGCAGCCGGTCGATCCCTACGTGGTGCCGGGCGATCCGGCAAGCGGTTTGCTGCCGCGGATCAGCGCCGAGCCGCCTGGCCAGAAAGGGGAAGGCGACCGGCGCGTCCAGGCTTACTGTTTCCGCATGTGCCTGACCAAGGTGGCCGCCAACCGGTTGCCGTTCCCCCAGCCGGCCGGATATGACCCGAGACAGTACGAGCTGTTGCTGCGGGTCTTGGCCACGGGTTGGCGCGAGACGTTCCAAAAGTTCGACCCCATCCCTAACGCGAAGACCGACGTCAACAATCACGGCCCGTTCAGCACGGACAACATCGGCTACAACTACGACTACCCAGAAGCGAGCTACGCGCGCCGAGCGGAGATCGTCGCCGAACATCGCCTCTACCAGCAGGGACTGATGTACTTTCTGGCCAACGATCCCCGCGTCCCGGCCGACGTGCGCGACGACATGAGCCAGTGGGGCCTGGCCCGCGACGAGTTCAGCGACAACGACCATTGGCCGCACCAACTCTACATCCGCGAGGCGCGCCGCATGGTGGGCCGGTTCGTGATGACGGAGCACGAGTTGCTCGGGCGCCGCCCCACGCCAGAGCCGGTGGGCATGGGGTCGTACACGATCGACTCGCACAACGTGCAGCGCTACGTCACGCCCGAGGGGCACGTGCAAAATGAGGGCGACATCGGGGTGCCGCTTAAGGCCCCGTACGCCATCGCTTATGGCGCACTGGTGCCCAAGGTTGGCGAATGCGCCAACCTGCTCGTGCCGGTCTGCGTGTCGAGTTCGCACATCGCCTACGGCTCGATCCGCATGGAGCCGGTCTTCATGATCCTGGGTCAATCCGCCGCCACCGCGGCGGTCTTGGCGCTCGAGTCCGGCCAAACCGTGCAGGAGGTTCCCTACGAGAAACTCCGCGCTCGCCTCTTGGCCGACGGACAGGTCCTTCGCCATCCTCGATGACGGGCGCCGACGCCCCAGTCGCCCACCGCCAGCCCCGGTTGCCGGGGGCAAGCCCACCTCGCCGCAGAGCTCGTCAGTTGCCTTTGCGCCGGCGATGCGTGGTGCGGACTCACTGCGGGTGGCGGCAGGATCGGCTTACCGGAGCAGCCGCTGCTGCGCTTGGTCCACGCTCAGGCCGCGGACCGCGACGACTTTGTGGCGCGAGTTGCGGCCACGGACGATCCGGACTGCGGCGCGGGGACATGCCAGTCGGTCCGCCAAGAAACGGATGAGCTCTTCGTTGGCGGCGTCGTCCACCGGGGGCGCGGCCACACTGAGCTTGAGTTCGCCCCCGAGGGTCTCGCCGACCTCCGTGCGCGGGGCGCGGGGCAGGACCTTGAGGGCGAGCGAGCAACCGCCGGGCTGGGGGTGGAGGAACGGCAAGTTCACAACGGCAGGCGAGCGAAGAGGTGGGTCAAGCCGCGCTCGAGGAAGTTGAAGGCCAGGAGCGTGGCCGCCATACCGACCAGAGGGGCGAGATCGATACGGCCCAGGCGCAACGGCAGCCAGCGGAGGGGGCGCATGAGATTCTGGGCGGTGCCGTTGAGGGAAATCCACAGCGGCGAATTGCCCAGGTACAAGTAGCTGTTGGCGACGTGCAGGAAGAGAACGGCCACAATCAGGTATTTCCAGGCCAGAAAGGCGCCCGCTCCGAATACGATGCCCTGTTGCCACACATGCGCGGTGGACTGCGGAGGAGCCGCCAGCCCCAGCGCGATCAACTGTGGATGGACGAGCACCCAAGCCCCGACTAACGCGGCTGGCGGCACCCCAACCTTCAGCAAAGAGGGCCAGCGGTCCACCCAGCCGAGTTGGCGCCGCACCCAACGCTGCAGCGGGTCGGTGTCCAGCACCGACTGATTGACCACCGAGAGCAGGAGCAGCCAGAGGTAAAAGAGGGTCCAGAAAGCGCCGAAGCTCGTCAGGCTGAACAGGAGCATGCGGCCAGGTTGGATGCTGTTGAAGGGGAGTCGAACCACCCCCAGGTCCACCGCCGGCACCCACTTGAGTTCCGACCCAATCCGCCAGTACGCCCACGCTCGGGCCAGCAACAGCAGCCCCAACCCGAGCAAGAGCAGGAACCCGTTCGAGCGGACGGGTTGGGCCGGCCGCAGGACGGACTGGTAAGGGCTAGCTACGCCAGCCGTTCGCGCGGCCCGCGTCGACCGCCAGCCCAGCCACAACAGCAAACCCGCCAGGTCCAGTAGCAGGTTCACCGCGCCGAGCAACGTCAGGACCGTGTCCATGCCTCAAAGGCGCTTGAGCAACGTCTCTGCCATGACGGCAGGGGTCTCCGCCACCGCCACGCCCGCCTCGCGCAACGCGGCAATCTTCGCCGCGGCCGTGCCTTTACCGCCGCTGATGATCGCGCCGGCGTGGCCCATGCGGCGGCCCGGGGGCGCCGTCGCGCCCGCGATGAAACCCACCACGGGCTTGCGCGCGTTTTGCCTGAGCCAGGCCGCCGCTTCTTCTTCGGCGGTACCGCCGATCTCACCGATCATGATCACGCCGTGCGTTTCCGGGTCGTCGTTGAAGAGCTTGAGCACCTCGAGGTGCGAGAGCCCGTGAACCGGATCCCCACCGATGCCCACGCAGGTCGATTGGCCCGCGCCTTGGCAAGTCAGTTGCCAGACCGCTTCGTAAGTCAAGGTCCCGCTCCGCGAGACCACCCCAATGTGACCGCGCTTATGAATGTAACCGGGGGCAATCCCCAAGCGGCAACCGCCGCGCGAGCCGGGACCGTCCCCGGGCGTTACCACCCCTGGGCAATTCGGCCCAATCAACCGCGTCGGCCCGCCCCGTAGCGCGCGCTTGATCTTGATCATGTCCGCCACCGGAATCCCCTCGGTGACGCAAACCACCAACTCGAGCCCAGCCGCCACGCCTTCGAGAATCGCATCGGCGGCAAACGAAGGCGGCACGAAGATGGCGGAGGCGGTGGCGCCGGTTTCTCGCACCGCTTGGGCGACCGTGTCGAAGATAGGCACCTGATCCTCGAAGCGTTGGCCGCCTTTGCCAGGGGTAACGCCGGCGACGACGCGCGTGCCATAGTCGAGGCTCAGCTTGGCGTGACGCGCTCCGAACGAGCCGGTGATGCCTTGGATCAGGACTTTCGTGTCGGGTTGAACGAGAATGGCCATGTCGGGAGGGGGTGAGGCGTGGGAGGTTCGAGCGTTGGCGGGTTAGACTTGTAAGCCGGAAGGTGTAGGGGTGCGAAGACAGCGGCAGTCGGTCGAGGTTAAGCCGCCACCGCCGCCACGACTTGCTGGGCGGCTTCGGCCATCGAGCGCCCGCGGATGATGGTCAAGCCGGAGGCGGCCAAGGTCAGGTTACCCGCCTCGACGTTGTTGCCTTCGAGCCGGACGACCAGGGGCAGGGTCAGGTCGGTCTCTTTGACGGCGGCCACAATGCCTTGGGCGATGACATCGCAGTCCATGATCCCGCCAAAGATGTTCACCAAGATGGCGCGTACGTTGGGGTCTTTCAGGATGATCTTAAACGCGGCGGTGACCTGTTCCTTTGTGGCGCCGCCGCCGACATCCAGGAAGTTGGCCGGGTTACCCCCGTAGTGTTTGATGATGTCCATGGTCGCCATCGCCAAGCCAGCGCCGTTGACCAAGCAGGCAATGTTCCCCTCGAGCTTGATGTAGTTGAGGTCGTGGTGACTCGCTTCGGTCTCGATCGGGGATTCCTCGGCCAAGTCCCGCAAGTTCTGCAGATCCTCGTGCCGAAAGAGCCCGTTATCTTCGAGGCTGACCTTGGCGTCGATCACCATCAGCCTCGCCTTGCCGTCCAGCGCAGTCACCAAGCCCAACGGGTTGATCTCGACCAAAGCCGCATCCGCCTCCCACCAACACCGGTACACGCCTTGGAACAATCGCGCGGCCGCGGCAATCAGGTCGCCCCGCAACCCGAGGGCCACCGCCAGATCGCGTGCCTGGTACGGCATCAGGCCCAGCGCCGGATCGACCGCCACCTTGAAAATCTTCTCGGGCGTGTGGGCCGCCACTTCCTCGATCTCGACCCCGCCCTCGGTGCTGGCCATGAGCAACGGAAGCGAGGTCGACCGGTCCAGGAGCACCGCCAGATAGAACTCGAGTTGAATCGGCCAAGCCGCCTCGATCAACACCTTGCTCACCAACCGCCCCCCGGGACCGGTCTGGCGCGTGACCAACACCTGCCCCAACATGGCCTCCGCCCGCGCGCAAGCCTCGTCCAGGCTGCTGCACACCTTGACGCCGCCCGCCAGGCCGTTCGTAAAGGTGCCTTTACCGCGCCCACCCGCGTGGATCTGCGCCTTGACAACCACCCGCTGCGCTCCGCCATCGAAGAGTTCACGGGCCGCCGCGCGAGCCTCCGGCGGTGTGCTGGCGACTTTGCCGTTGGGGACCACGACCCCGGCGCGGGCCAGGAGTTGTTTGGCTTGGAACTCGTGTATGTTCATCGCTGAAAGTCCGGCGAGTCTGGCGAGCGCCCGCGCAACGAGCAACTGCCAATTTGGCGCTACGACATTAGGATTGATTCGGTTGGTTTTGCCCCCGCACCCTCTCGACCCATGCGATTGGTGAACTCCTTGACGACCATGCAGCGGCTCGCCCTGCGCTGGCGCCGGCGCGGCCTGCGCGTCGGCCTGGTGCCAACCATGGGCAGCCTCCACGCCGGCCACCTCAGCCTGGTGCGCCAGGCCCGACGCCGCGTCGGCCCCGCCGGCCGCGTGGTGGTGAGCCTCTACGTCAACCCCACGCAGTTCGCCCCGCACGAGGACTTCGCCGGGTACCCGCGCGAGTTGGAGGAGGATCGCCGCCGCTGTCGTGCCGCGGGCGTGGATGTGCTGTGGGTGCCTGCCGACGCCGAGATGTACCCTGGCGGCCCATCTGGCGGACCTAGCACCTGGGTGAGCGAGGAGAACCTTAGCCGGCGCATGGAAGGGCGGGCGCGCCCGACCCACTTCCGCGGGGTCGCCACGGTCGTGACCAAGCTTTTCAACGTGGTCCTGCCCACCGTCGCCGTGTTTGGCGCCAAGGATTACCAACAGGCCGCCGTCGTCCGGCGCCTCACGCGCGACCTGAACTTCCCAATCGAGGTGGTCGTCGCCCCCACCGTGCGCGAGCCCGACGGCTTGGCAATGAGTTCGCGCAACCGGTACCTGAGCCCGGCCGAGCGAGAGCAAGCAACGGTGTTGTGGCAAGCCATTGAGCATGTCCAGCGGCGCGTGGCCGCTGCCCGGCGCAGCCTGCGCTCGAGCCAACTCGCCGCCGAGGTGCGTCGACTCATCCAAGCACGCCCGTCGGTCCGGCTGGACTATGTCGAGTTCTTCGCACCCGAGACCCTGCAGCCGGCGCCGCAGGTGTCCCCAGGCACCCACATGGCGTTGGCGGTGTGGGTGGGGCGGACCCGGTTGATTGACAACGCCCGGCTCGAGGAGCGACGATAGGCAACGCGCGTGGCGCATGACATGACGACGTCGAACCGGATCCATCGCTTTGACTACCTGGTGCTGGGCAGCGGGATTGCCGGGCTCTTCTTTGCCCTCAAGGCCGCGCCGCACGGGCGGGTGGCGATCGTGACCAAGAAGACCAGCGCCGAGTCCAACACCAACTACGCCCAGGGTGGGATCGCCTCGGTCACCAGCAAGGAAGACTCCTTCGAGTTGCATGTGAGGGACACCTTGACCGCGGGGGCAGGCCTGTGCCGCGAGGCCGTCGTGCGTGCCATCGTCCAAGAAGGCCCGCCGCGAATCGCCGAGCTCATCGAGTTGGGCATGAAGTTCTCCGAACGAGAGGTGCCCGCCGCGGCCGGGTGTCGCGAGTTGGACTTGGGCAAGGAAGGCGGCCACTCGAAGCGCCGGATCCTGCACGCCAAAGACGTCACCGGCCGGGAGATCGAGCGCGCCTTGCTCGCCGCGGCCGAGCAACGGGTGTGTATCGAAATGTTCGAGAACCACCTCGCGATCGATCTGGTGACCACGCAGAAGCTCGGCTTGACCGGCCCCAACCGTTGTTTGGGTGCCTACGTGATGGCGAAGGCAACCGGCGCGGTCGAACTGTTCGCCGCCAGCACTGTGGTGCTGGCCACGGGCGGCTGCGGCAAGGTCTACCTCTACACCACCAACCCGGACATCGCCACCGGGGACGGCGTCGCCATGGCTTACCGCGCCGGAGCGTCGGTGGCGAACATGGAGTTCATCCAATTCCATCCCACCTGTCTGTATCATCCCAAGGCGAAGTCGTTCCTGGTGAGTGAAGCCGTGCGAGGCGAAGGCGCCGTCCTGCGGACCTATGAAGGCAAGGAGTTCATGGACGCCCACCACCCGCTCAAGTCCCTGGCGCCCCGCGACATCGTGGCGCGGGCGATCGACAGCGAGATGAAACGCAGCGGCAGCGACCACGTCTACCTGGACATCACCCATAAGCCGGCCCGGTTCATCATGAACCGGTTCCCCAACATCTACCGCACTTGCCTCGAGTACGGCCTCGACATCACCAAAGACATGATCCCCGTCGTGCCGGCCGCCCATTACCAGTGCGGAGGCGTGGTTACCAACGTCGACGGCGAGACGGAGATCGGCGGGCTCTACGCCATCGGCGAAGTCGCCTGCACCGGCCTCCACGGCGCCAATCGCCTGGCCAGCAATTCCTTGCTCGAGGCCATCGTGTGCGCCCACCGCGCGGCGCGACACGCCCTCTCCCAACGCCAACCGCCACCGCAACTGACCATCCCGCCCTGGCAGTCCGGCGACGCCCATAACCCCGATGAACTGGTGGTGGTCTCGCATCTGTGGGACGAAATCCGCCGCTTGATGTGGGACTACGTGGGGATCGTCCGCACCCATAAACGCCTCCAGCGCGCCCATAAACGCATCCTCAACCTGCAAGCTGAAATCCAAGAGTACTACTGGGATTTCATCGTCACGGCCGACCTGCTCGAACTGCGCAGCATCGCGACCGTCGCCGAATTGATCGTTCGTTGTGCCATGATGCGACCCGAGAGCCGCGGGTTGCACTACAACCTCGATTGCCCAGAGCCCGATTCGGCCTGGGCCCAACGCGACACCCTCCTGCGCAAGGAACCCTGAGGCAGCCCCTCCAACATGGCCACTGAATCCTCGAGTCTCTCCGGGCCTTGGCCGGCACAGCGCGGCCGCAAAATCCTCCTGCTCCTCGGCCTGACCGTCGGCATGTTGCTCGTCCTGTACTTCGGCCTCACCAGCCAGCCGTTTCTCCAGCGAGTCGTCCTCCCACGCGTCGGCGCCGCTTGCCATGCCCAGATCAGCGCCGCCAACATCGCCCTCAGCCCGTTCGCCAAGCTCCGCCTCCGCCAAGTCCGGTTGACCACCACGGGTGACACCCCCCTGCTCGAAGCTGACGAGATCCTAGTCCGGTACCGGTTGTTCGCCGTCTGGGCCGGCCGATTCGCCTTCCCGGAAATCGCCATCAAGAATGCCAAGGTGCGCGTGGTCGAGGCCGCTGACGGCACCAGCAATCTCGACGCGTTGCGGCACAAAGGACCGCCCCGCCCAGGCGTCCCAATGACGCCCCAGATCGAGCTCGGACAGGTCCGCCTCGAACAATGCGCACTCTACTTCACGCGCCACACCACCGACGGCTCCACCCACCACAGCGAACTGCGCGGCCTGGATCTCGCCCTCGACCAACTCCAAAACGGAGCGCCCGGCAAGTTGACGCTGTCGGTTGCTTGGGCGCAGACCAACCATGTGCAGACTGTGACGCCGGCTGCCACCGCGCAAATAGCGGGCACCTTGTCGGCCAACCTCGAGTTCGACCTGCGCGACGATCTCAAACCGCGCACTCTCAAGGGCGACGTGAAGTTCGGCGTGGGAGAAGCAGGGGGCGATTACGCCGACCTCATGGGTATCAAAGGCACCTTCCGGTCCGACCCCGCCCCCAACAAAGTCTGGGAGATGACCCTCCGCATCGAGCAGGGCAACCGCCGGCTCGGCCAGGCGCGCTTGTTCGGGCCGGTCGACCTCGACCGCTCCGAGGCGCGCGTGCGCTTCGAACTCGAACCGCTCGATCCCCGCGTCCTGAAGCTCGCGGGCGCGCCCTTCGGCCTCGACTTCGGGAACACCGCGCTCTCCGGTACGAACCTGGTGGATGTCTCGCAGCGCGGCGACGCCATCTCCGCCAACGGGCGCATCAACGCCCTGCAATTCTCCGTCCGCCACCCCGAAGGCGCCACCCCGCCGCTCGACCTGCACTTGGACTACCAGGTGAACCTTAACCGCCAAGAACAGGCCGCCATCGTCCATCGGTTCAGCCTGCTCGGCCGCCAAGCCGAGCGCGACCTCCTGAGCCTGTCCCAAGACCGTGCCATGAACCTGGCCTGGGGCCGAAACATCCATGGCCTCAACCCAGCCGTGGTCAGCCTGACCCTCAACGACCTGGACCTGACCCAATGGCGCTGGGTCCTGGGCACCAATGCCCCCGCGGGCCTTCTGAATCTCCAAGCCCGCGCCACCTGTAAACGGGACGGGCAGGAATTCGATGCCGACGTCTCCGCCAGCCTCCGTGACCTCGGCCTCAGCATCGGCCCCGTCCACCTCACCCAAGCCCTCTGCGACTTTAGAGGACACCTCATCTTCTCGGATTACCGCCGGATCCACCTCGATAACTTCGCGCTGTCCTTGGCCGAACAGGGAACTCCACTCTTCACCGCCAATGGCGGCGCCGGCTATGACTTGGTCTCCCGCGATTGCAGCGTGCAGACCTCCCTCGAAGCGGAGTTGCCCAAACTCCTCGAGCGGTTCCCCTCGCCCGGCCTCACCGCCAGCTCCGGCCAACTCAGCCTCGGCGCCCTCTGGAACCTCGAACGCGGCTCGCACCGCGCCAGCCTTAACTTGTCCCTCTCCCGCTTCAATGGCCGCGTGGGAGAAGTCGCCCTGGCCGACACTCACTTCCGTATCGAGGGCGACGGCGAGGCCCGCGCTAGCAAACTCAACTGCCGCCGGCTCTCGGTCGAAGCGCGCCGAGGCACCACCAGCGCCGGTGTCGTGGAAACCACCGGCCAATACGACTTGGACAAACGGGTCGGCGAATTCACCCTTAACGTCGTCAACCTGAACGAGCAAGTGCTCGAACCCGCCCTCGGACCCACCCTCGCCCCCCGACGCCTCGCCTCCCTAGCCCTCAACGGCTCCGGTTCGGTCCGCCTGAACTCCGCCACCGAAACCACCCTCGATGCGGAACTCGAACTGGCGCAACTCGCCGTGCATAACCCAGGCGCCCCTCGGCCGACCGACCCCATCGATCTGCGCGCCCAACTCGGCGTCACCCAGCGCACCAACAAGCTGGACCTCCACAAGCTCCTGCTGGCCTTGCCCCCAACACCCCGCGCCACCAACCAAGTCATCCTGCACGGTCAACTCGACCTCGCCTCAACCCATCCCAAGCCCAGTTCCCTTACCATCACCGCCGACGCCCTGGACTTCACACCGCTCTACGACGCCCTAAGCGCAGGTGCAGCCAGCCCAAACCAGGCCGTTGCCACCCCCGACCCACTCACACCCACCCAAACACCCCCACCTGCAGCCGCGCCAAGACCGCGTCGCTGGCCCGTCCAGGACCTCACCGCCGAAATCAAGGTAGCTCAGGCGTTCTTGCGCGAACTAGCCGCCACCAACTGGCAAGCCACGCTGCGCGTCACCAACCAACTCACCAGCCTGCGACCCTGCCAGTTCACCCTTAACGGTGCGCCCGTCCAAGCCGCCCTAACGCTCGACCTGGCCCAACCCGGCCAAAGCTACGACATCTTCCTGCGAGCCGTCCAAGTGCCTTTCGCACCGTTAGCCCAGAGCTTCGCCGCCGAACGGGCCAGCCAAGCTGCCGGCGACGTCTATCTGGACCTCCAACTCCAGGGCTTGCGGCGGGTCGAGCATGGCCAGCCAAACCCACTCGCGGGCCACCTTGACCTGAGCCTGACCAACCTCACCCTCGGGACCATCGGGCCAGGTACACAGCGCCTTCTGGGACCGGTGGTGGCCACCCTGGGCCTGAGCGAACTCAACGACGCACCCCTCACCTTGGTGAACCTGAACGCCGTGGCGACGTCCGGTCACCTTGAACTGCGCCAATTCCTAGCCACCAGCGACGCCATCTATGCACGCTCTCGAGGCATGGTCCCTCTGGCCTCAGCCTGGACACAATCCCGCCTCAATCTGCCGGTCCAACTTGCTATCAGCCAACTCTTAGCGACCAAACTCAAGCTCGCGTCCTCCGCACCGTCACCCCGCCCAGGCTACCTGTCCTTGCCGGACTGCGTCACGCTGACGGGTACATTGGCCCAACCGCAGAGCCAAGTTGACCCTGCGAAGCTGTTGGGCGTGGTCGTAGGCCTCGGGGCCGGTACTCTCAATCCCCAACCCGGCCAGTCCGTTCCTGGCGCCGCCCACCCGCCGGGTAGCCCCGTCCTGCCATCCCCTGCCACGGCCACTTCCGATGGGACCAATCTGCTGTCCCATCCCAGCCTCGGCCCGGGCACCAACGCCCCCCTCCGCCTGGTCCCGGGTGAACTCCTTCGCGGACCGGCCCCACCCCGCTGAATCGACCTTTGTCAACTGCTCGGTAAGACCGATCAAAAACATTGTAACAGAAGAATAGAAATTGACACTGACACAGTTGGAATCCATGGGTTTATCCCCCCCCGAGGCGACTCCCCAACTCCAGCTTTCTGATGGACCGCTCATGGACCCAGGTGCTGGTGCTGGTGGCCCCGGCACATTGCGAAGCGGCAACCCTCGCCCACTCGCCTCTCGCCTTCATCGAGCTCTAGGCTCTAGCCCCTGACCTCACCCTACAAACTTGCTCCTCCACCCACCAACCCTGCCCGGATACCCACCGGCCGCAGCCTGCAAGTAAAAGATGACAGAAGAATTAAGATTGACAGACTGGCGCACCTGCTCCGGGCCAGGGACGCGGACCGGCCCTACCCTGCCCTCTACCCTGCCCTACCCCCTACCCGCTTTCCCATGAACCGGCCGTACCGCCGGCTTCCAGTCGGCCCGACACCGGCCGGAAGACCGGCGGTACAGGTTCATGGCCCCGATGCGCGCGCCAAAGCGGGTGGAAGCTACCCATGGGGCCAAGCTCCCTGGGCGCCGGACCCGGCTTCTCAAGGCGAGGCCCGATGGCGGCGAGGTTGCGCTGCGAGCTTGACGCGGGATCGACCTTGTCCCGAACCTCTCGCCGACATGGAAACGGTTCTTGCCTATCTCCGAGACCACGAGGATCGGTTCATCCAGGAGCTCTGCGACTACATCGGGTTCCCGAGTGTCTCGGCACAACCGGCGCACCGAGGGGACCTGAGCGCTTGCGCCCATTGGCTGCGCCGACACTGCCACGACCTGGGGCTCGAGGTGCGGCTGTGCACCACCCCGGGACACCCCATCCTGTTAGCGGGCACACCCCGCCGGAAGGGGCGGCGAAAGCCCCACTTCTTGGTCTATGGCCACTACGACGTCCAGCCGCCGGAGCCATTCGAGCTTTGGAACTCGCCGCCCTTCGAACCCCGGCGGGTGGGCCGATCGCTCTTCGGACGCGGCGCCAGCGACAACAAAGGCCAACACTGGGCCCACCTGAAAGCCGTCGAGGCCTACCGGCGGACCGGCACGGAGTTGCCGTGCGATCTGACGTTCCTAATCGAAGGGGAAGAGGAGGTGGGCAGCAGTCATCTGAGCGCGTTCTTGCGGGATCACCGCGCCGAACTACGCTGCGACGCCGTGGTGATCTCGGACACCGGCATGCCTGCGCGCGGTTTGCCTGCCCTGACCTATTCTCTGCGCGGGATCGCGGCCCTCGAACTGAAGCTCACCGGCCCCGACCGCGACCTCCACTCCGGCATCTTCGGGGGCTCGGTCGACAACCCAGCCCTGGCGTTGTGTCAATTACTGGCCCAGTTGCGGGACCGGCGCGGTCGCGTGACGATCCCGGGTTTCTACGACGAGGTGGCGCCCCTAACACTCCACGAGCGCAAGGCGCTGCGTCGGCTCCCGTTCCATGCCCGCCAGTACGCGCGTTTCTTGGGGGTGCCCAAGTTGTTCGGCGAGCGCGGTTTCACGCCTTGGGAGCAACGCACTGCGCGTCCGACGATCGAGATCAACGGGCTGACCAGCGGCTACCAAGGCGCAGGCAGCAAGACCATCATCCCCACATGCGCCAGCGCCAAACTCACGCTGCGCCTGGTGCCCAACCAACAGCCAGAACGCACCATCCGCCACGTGGTCCGTCACCTCCGCCGCCTGACCCCGCCCACGGTGCGCCTTGAAGTCAGCGCCGGCCACGGAGCCGAGCCGTATCTGGTCTCACCCACGAGTGGGTACGCCCAGGCGAGCCTGCGCGCTCTGCGCTCGGCCTTCGGCCAGACACCGGTCCTGTTGCGCGAGGGCGGCTCGATCCCCATTGTCACGGCCTTCCGCAAGCAACTCGGCGCCGATTCACTCCTGCTGGGGCTGGCGCTGCCGGACGACAACCCCCATTCGCCCAACGAGAAGTTCGATCTCGATAACTTCGCCGCCGGGATGCGGCTGGGGGCGCATCTATGGCCCGAGTTGGCGGCGGCTTCGGCCAAGACGCCCCGGCGCGACTGAGCCCCGGGCGGCAAGGCATCGTCATGGTCTTACGCTGGCTTTGGTGCGGGTGGTGGATGGTGGCGCTGGTGGCCTGGGCGCAGGACAAGCCCAGTCTCCAAACCCTAGCCCAGGTCCGGAGCCTGCTCGGTCACGCCCGCGCCGCCCATGACCAAGATCAGCGGATCCAAGCCTTGGCCTGGGCCTCGAAGGCCATCCAACTCGAACCCCGCCACGCGGAAAGCTGGATGTTTCGCGGCCGCCTGCACGAGGCCTATCGCGATCATCAACGTGCCGTGGCGGACTACGCCCGAGCCGTGGACCTTGATGCCTCTTATGTCGAGGCCCGACTGCGTCGAGGTTTCGAACGATTCCGCCTCGGCCGCGTTGCGGCTGCCCTACTGGACTTCGACAAGTACTGCGAGTTGGCGCCTGCCCAGGCACCGCATCTGTGGCAGCGTGGCATCGCGTTGTACTGCCTTGGCCGCTATGCCGAGGCGCGCCGCCAGTTCGAGTCGCACCGAACGGTCAACCCGAACGATGTCGAGACCGCCGCGTGGCATTTTCTATGCCTGGCGCGGACCGACGGGTTGGAAGCCGCTCGCGCCGCCTTGATGCCCGTGACGGGCGACCCGCGGGTCCCGATGCCGGAGATCCATAGGCTCTATGCGGGCAAGGCCGAACCGGGGGAGGTGCTGGCCGCCGTCGCTGCCGACGAGGCCGGCGCTAAGGACCAAGAAGTGCGCCGCTTCTATGCCCATCTGTACCTCGGGTTGTTCCATGAGGTTGCGGGCGCGGTCGAGTTGGCTCGCACTCACCTCCTGGCCGCGGTGGCCGTGGCGGAGAAGAACGAGGCAACCGACTACATGGGCGATGTCGCATCGGTCTACACCGCTCCCTGGCGCAACGCAACCCACGCCCCGACCGTGGCGCCTTAGAGGACCGCCAAACAGGGAGCGTCACCCAGCGCGCTGAACCTGGTGGGCCACCGCAGTCCGCTCGAGCGAGCCTTGACCAGGCGGTCTCGAACCCACTTCCCCCTGCGTCCCCTCGCGCGCGGGCTCCGGGCTGCTGCTGGCCGACTGCCGGCCCTGGGGTCCTCTGCCTTCGGGATCGTCCCGGTTTCGGTGGGTCAAGTCCCGCTGGTGGAAGGCACCGCCCGCTGATACCAGAGGCGCGACTGATTACAGATGCGGCACACGGACAGCATCACGGGCACTTCCACCAGGACGCCCACCACGGTCGCCAGCGCCGCACCGGAGCCGGGGCCAAACAGCGTGATGGCAACCGCTACGGCCAACTCGAAGAAGTTGCTGGCTCCAATCAGGGCCCCTGGCGCGGCAACATTGTGGGGCATTCTAAACCAGCGCATCAACAGGTAGGCCAGAGTCGAGTTGAAATAGACCTGGATGACGATAGGCACGGCCAGCAGAAGTACCGCGGCCCAGCGCGCGGTGAGGTTTTCGGCCTGAAACGCGAAGATCAGCACCAGCGTCAACAGAAGGGCCAACACCGTCACCGGGTGGAACCTCGACAAGAACTCTCGCTGGAACCAGTCCTCACCACGGGATCGGAGCAGCAAGGTCCGCGTCAGCCAGCCGGCCGCCAGCGGGATCACGATGAAGACCACCACCGAAGTGATGAGCACTTTGGACGGCACCACCACATCGGCCACGCCGCACAGGAACATGACGATGGGCGCGAAGGCGAACAGCATAATGAGATCGTTCACCGCGACCTGCGCCAGGGTATAGACCGGATCGCCCTCGGTCAGATACGACCACACGAACACCATTGCCGTGCAGGGCGCCGCGGCGAGGATGATGAGGCCAGCGGTGTAGTGCCGAGCTGTCTCGGAGTCGATCCAGGCCGAGAAGACGTGCTGCATGAATAGCCAGGCCAGTAACGCCATGCTGAAAGGCTTGACCAGCCAATTCACCGCCAGGGTCACCATGAGACCTTTGGGCTTTTGGGCAATGCCGCCTAGTGCGGTGAAGTCGACTCGGGCCATCATCGGGTAGATCATCAGCCAGATGAGGACCGCGATCGGGACGTTGACCTGCGAACCCCGGCCGAACTCCCACTCGCTCAGCGCCGAGGTCAGGCCGGGGGCCAGCTTGCCCAAAGCGACCCCGGCAATCATGCACAAGCAGACCCACAACGAGAGATACCGCTCGAAGAAGGCCAGCCGCTTCACGCTGGGAGAGGCCGACTTCACGAGCGGCAGCGGCCAGGAGTCTTGGCGCCTTCCGCCGGGCCAGGGCAGCAATCGCTCTCCGGCTTCGGCGCAAAATCCCCGTGGAGAAAACGGTCCGCCAGTTTGAGGATAGCTTGGGCGGGGGCCTGTTTGACGGCTTGGGCCGTGTTGACCGCCGCGGCCAGGTCGTCCAGCGAGACACCCAGCTTGCGGGCCTGGTCGTAATGGTGTTTGAAACAGGGTTCACAATTGCTGGCGATGGCGGCGCCGATGGCCACCAACTCGGCCACCACCGGCGAGTACTGCGATGAGGCGGCGTCAGCAGGCCGGCACACTTGGGTCGGCTTGCTGGCCTTGATCTCCAGGCTGGTGATGTACTCGGAGGGTTTCGTTCCCGAAGGCAAATGGGTCATGATTCTTTGGTAAAGCGGGTCTTGCCACTCGGCCATCCCATCGACGTAGCCGGCCTTCGGGGTGAGAACGATTTGGCCGAGACCGGCCTCTTTCGCCATGCGCTCGGTCTCGGAGACCAACACGGCCCCGGCCACGCACCCGACCAACGCCTCGACCATTTCGAGCACCGCAGCCGGCAACGGCTTGAGCAGGGCCAGGTCGGACACTGCCACGCGACCGCCCGGCTTGAGCACGCGGGCGACTTCTCGCCACACCTGCGGCTTGTCCGGGGACAGGTTGAGGACGCAGTTGGAGATCACCACGTCCACACTGGCATCGGCAACCGGCAGGTGCTCGATCTCGCCGAGGCGGAACTCCACGTTGTCCAACCCGCTCTGTTTTCGATACGCCTCCGCGTTCTTGCGGGCCTTGGCGATCATGTCGGGGGTCATGTCCGTGCCGATGACGCGTCCGGTTGGGCCGACCTTACGCCCGGCGATGAACGCGTCGAATCCGCCGCCGCTGCCGAGATCGAGCACGACTTCGCCAGGTTGGAGCGCCGCCAGGGCGGTCGGGTTGCCGCAGGACAACCCCATGTTCGCCCCCTCAGGCAACGAGGCCAGTTCCTCCGCCGAATAGCCGATATACTTGGCCAACTCCTCCGCTTCCGGAGCGGGCGAGCCGCAGCAGCTCTTACCTCCGCTGCGCCGCTCGCTCCCGTGCTGGGCAATCTGGCTGTAGCCTTCGCGCACCTTCTGGCGCACCAGTTCGCAATCGTTGGGTGTGGTGTGGTTGCTCATAAACAAAATCTTCGTTTTCGGCACCGTTTCCTGCAGAGTTCTGCGGGATCGCGCTTGAGGATTCGCTGAAGCTTGGCTACGTCCTCGACGACCCGAGGATCGTCGGCCAGAACTCTGCACACCCAACGGAGGGCCTCTCGGGCGGCTTCTGGGACGTCCTTGCCGGGAAGGGAATAATAAATCCAGCGACCCTCCTTCCTGGAATCCACCAGCCCGCCTTGCTTGAGCAGAAACAAGTGTTCGGACATGGTGGACGGGGCCAAACCGAACAGTGCGGTGATCTGACAGGCGCATAACTCCTGCTGGCGCAGGGCAAGCAACACACGCACGCGGGTCTCGTCCGCCAGGGCCTTGGTGACATGGATGAGGTCGCGCAAAGCTGCTTTCGTCATTTCGCTTATTACCGAAATAGAATTAGCCTGGTGTCGCCCGCCCGTCAAGCGGATCGTTCCAGTAACCACGACGCGCCAGGGGCAATGCACGAAGCGTTCTGGGCTCGGCAAGGTGGCGGGAGAAGGATCGGCGTGGGCCTTGGCTTGGTGGCGTCTGCTGCGGCCAGATGTGGCGGGGAAGCACCCAGGGAGGCGAAAATGCCGTCCCTCCGGCGGGTTTTTGCGGCATCCAGGCAAAGCTCCGCCGCCAAGTTCGCTGAGAACTTCGAGGGTTGGCGGTCGCCCGAGGGCTCAGCTTCAGTCGAAGCTGGGCTTTTTGGACAAGACCGTGCGCAGGGCTCTTCGCCGATGCTCTTCGGCCATCACCATCTGGAAATCGGTGGTGGTTTCGTGTTGGGGTTTACGCTGACGGGATCGCCATTCCATGAAGAGGCTGTTGTCCAGGCGCCGGAACATCCCCATGACCCAGATCCCGTTGGAGTTGCGGATGCGGCAGCGATCATCGTTATGAGAGACATCTAACCGTTGATGGGTGCCGTTTTCGATTCCCCAGGCAAATCGGTTGTAACCAAGAGTTTAAGGGCGTTTCTCCTGCAAAAAGTGACCGCCTAATCCTCAGCAGCTTGGCTCAGACGTTGCATTGGCCCTGGGGACTCCAGATCTAGGATTTAGGATTTAGGATTTGGAATTCGCAGGGGACTGTCCGTGCAGGGTTCGGCGAGGAGAGTCTCCCGAGCCTCAGTGAGCTTCGCGGGTCCAAGTCTGCGCGCTGAGGGTGCGCCGC
>Ga0194113_10002531_pt1 | contig 24943 bp, 19 predicted proteins | sample TA2MahC200mmetaG_FD_146193 | JGI IMG/M metagenome (GOLD analysis project Ga0194113, IMG submission 146193) | Freshwater microbial communities from Lake Tanganyika, Tanzania - TA2015017 Mahale Deep Cast 200m | ecosystem: Environmental > Aquatic > Freshwater > Lake | place: Tanzania: Lake... | reverse complement strand
TCCGCTTGGCGTATAACTGTATCTCGCTAGTGCGAGTGTCGAGTGTCTCGATGTGTTCCATGCGCGATTCATAGCGCGTGATTAGCAATCGGTTGTTGTCGGGCAACCACTCGGCAATGGCGATGGCCGCAGTGTTGGTCAATACCACCCTTGGCTCGGAGAAGTCATACTTTTCCAGCCCTGGGCCGCCGCGGTCTGGTGGGGGGCCGCCGGGAAAGGTGCAGAGGGGCACACGGCCGGCGGCCTGGGTGGGCAGCGGCGGTGGGCCGGGCGGACGCGAGGTAGGGCTTGGGGGCAGGAGCGGCCGGGCCGTCGGCGTGGCCAGCGGCGAGCCTTGGGCCGCCTGCGGCGCCCGCGGCCGGCTTTGCACGATCAGCCACGCGGCCGCAGCCGCCAGCCCCAGCAGCAACAGCAACCCCAACCCACTGCGCAACAACCGGCGGCCTGTGCGGTTCATCGCTCCACCTCCTGACTGCTGACCCCTGACCCCTGTCGCCTGTCGCCTGATCTCGCGCCATTATACCACGCCCCCCTCCCCCAGTTTGTCAAGAGGGTCCCGACGCGCGCCTGGCTCACAACGTATTGCGCTCACCATCCTCGCGCGCCAGTATCCCCTCTAGCGCGGCGCGGACCGCGGCCGCGGCGACCCCCTCCACCACGCGCACTTCGCCGATGCGACGGGGCAGCACAAAACGCGGCGACCGGCCGCGGCGCTTCTTGTCGGTGGCCGTGGCCGCCAGCGCCGCAGTCGGATCGAAGGCATGGCGCACCGGCAGACCGAGGCGTCCCACCGCATCGCGCACGCCTTGCGGCAGATCGGCCGCGCAGCAACCCAGGGCTGCACTCAGCTCGGCCGCAGCGATCATGCCCAGGCCAATCGCCTCGCCGTGACGCAGGGTGTAGCTCGAGATCAGCTCTAGCGCATGGCCGAAAGTGTGGCCCAGGTTGAGCCAGGCGCGGTCGCCTGTCTCGAAAGGATCGCTCTCGACGATGCGCGCCTTCACGCGCACCGCGGCCGCGATCATCAGGGTGCTCTTGTCTGGAGCAAGTGGCAGCGAGGCAATCTCCTCTTGACACGCTGCGAAAAGCTCCGCGTCGCCGATCAGACCGGCTTTCAGCACCTCCGCCATGCCAGAGCGGAACTCGGCGGCAGGCAAGGTGGCGAGCAGCGCGGGGTCAATCAGCACGACCGCCGGCTGTTTGAACGCGCCGACGAGATTCTTCCCTGCGGGCAGATCCACCGCGACCTTGCCCCCCACGCTGGCATCCACCATCGCCAGGAGGCTGGTGGGGATCTGGACGAAGGGCACGCCGCGCAGCCACGTGGCGGCCACGAACCCCGCCATGTCGCCGATGACGCCGCCGCCCAGCGCGATCACCGGTTCGTCCCGCGCCAACCTGGCCGCCGCAAGACGATCGTAGAGGCCGGCGACGGTCTCAAGCGTCTTGTACGTCTCGCCATCGGGAAGCTCAAAGACCAGCGGCTCGAAACCTGCCTGACGGAGAGATGCAAGCAGCGCGCCGGCGTGATAGCCTCCCACTGTCGGGTTGGTCGCCACCGCGCAGCGTCCTGGCCGCAGCCCGGCCGCGCCGATCCGCTGCCCGGCCTGCGCCAGGAGCCCAGGCGCGATGAGCACATCGTAGCCGGCCGCATGATCATGGCCGGGAGCTGCGTCTGACCCGCTTTGCTCCGCCCGCCCTCCCCCACCGATCGGTATCCGGCAGCCCCCTTCCGGCAGGCCCGCTGCGATGCCCAACACCCGCTCGGCGGCCGCCTCGACCGAAAGGCTGGTGGTATCGAGACGCCGCGGCAGGGTCGCGTAAACCTCGCGGCGTTGGGCCAGCAGGGCCGCGAGGCGGTTGCGGGGATCAGGGCCGGCGAGCAACGGCCGCTCGTGGACCAAGTCGTCCCTTCGGCTACGCTCAGGGCAGGTGTGATCGGCTGCCACGCGGTTCTGGGCCTGACCCGCCAGCCGCGCGCTGATCGTCTCGAGTCCGGCTTCCAGGCAGATGACTATCCCGCCAGCAGCGAGCGCCTCGCGGTTCGCCGGGTTCAGCACCGCTCCGCCGCCGGTGGCGACGACCAGACCGGCCGGCGCGCGCAACTCTTGACATAGCGCGGCCTCTAGCCTGCGAAAGGCCGGCTCGCCATCCTGGGCGAAGATGTCGGGGATGGACTTGCCGGCGCGTTCGACGATCAGATCGTCCAGGTCAACGAAGCGCCGGCCCAGCCGCGCCGCCGCCTCGCGGCCAACCACGGTCTTGCCCGTTCCCATGAAGCCCGTGAGGACGATGTTGGGGGGTGGAGGTTGGAGGTTGGAAGTCGGAGGTTGGAAGTTAGAAGTTGGAGGTTGGAAGGGCATGGTTCAGCTCCTTGCCGTCATGATTCATATCCGAAGCGCCATTCGACGTCGTCCATCGGCAGGTCTGCCAGGCGGTTGCGGGGAAGCGCCGCAAAACGCGGAAGTTGCTCGGCGAGCGAGTCGCCCCCCAGCTTACGCAGCAGTTCATCGGCCAGCGCCCAGGCGACCATCGCCTCGCTGATGACAACGGCGCGTGGCACTGCGCAGAAGTCGGATCGTTCGTAACGGGTGGCGGCCGGCTCGCCGCTCGCCAGATCGACCGATCGGAGCGGCGTCAGGGTGGTGGCGATGGGCTTCATGGCCGCGCGCAGCACGATCGGCTCGCCGGTGGTGATGCCGCCCTCGATCCCGCCGCTGCGGTTGCTGGCCCGGTGCAGACTGCCATCCGTCTCCCGCACGATTTCATCGTGCACCTGCGTGCCGGCCAGGCGCGCGTTGGCGAACGCGGGGCCGATCTCGACCCCTTTGATCGCCTGGATGGCGCCCAGCGCGGCCATCAGCCGGCCGCCCAGCCGCCGGTCGAAGTGGACGTGGCTGCCGAGGCCGGGCGGCGCGCCCAGTACAACGATCTCGAACACGCCGCCCATGGTATCTCGCGCTTGCATGATCTCACGGATGTGTCGGCGCATCGCCTCGGCCGCGGCAGGATCGGGGCAACGAACATCGTTAGCTTCGGCCAGGGCAAACCGTTCGGCGTAAGTCAGGTGGTCGGGCAGGTCGGCTGCGATCTCACCGATGGCGGTCACGTAGCCGCCGACGGCGATCCCGAACTGCGCCAGGTACGCCTTGCAGATCGCGCCGACCGCGACGCGGGCCGCGGTCTCGCGGGCGCTGGCGCGCTCGAGGCCCAGGCGCAGGTCTCGGTAGCCGTATTTGAGCGCAGCCGTGAGGTCGGCGTGGCCTGGCCGCGGCACGGTCATCGGCGGGATGAGCTTATCGGCCCATGACCGGTAGTCGGCGTTGGCGATCTCCAATGTGATCGGCGCGCCGGTGGTCAGCCCGGCCATCACGCCCGCAGTGATGCGCGCCTCGTCGTGCTCGATGCGCATACGCCCGCCCGAACCGAACGAGACTTGCCGTCGGGCCAGCTCACGATTGATGGTCTCGGCGGCCAGTGGGAGGCCGGCGATCATCCCCTCCAGGATGGCCGTCAGTTTGGGGCCGTGGCTCTCGCCGGCCGTCAAGAAGCGCAACATGCGGTGTGTCCTCTCACGTCTGATGCTCCCGAACCGCCGCGTACATCACATCCACAGGCGCGGGCAGGCCGGTCCACAGCTCGAACGAGGCCGCGCCCTGGTGCACCAACATGCCCAGGCCGTTGATGGCGAGCGCGCCGGATGCCTGAGCCAGGGCCAGAAACGGCGTGGGGACATTGTAGATCAAGTCATAGGCGACCTGGTCGGGCCGAAAAGACACGGCCGGATCCCAGGGCAGGCCATCCGCGTCGCCGTGCAGCCCCAGGCTGGTGGTGTTGACGATCAGGTCCGACTCCGCAGCCAGAGCCGGCAGGGCGTCGGGGAACGGGTGTGCGGTCACATCGGCCGCGGGCAAGGCGCGAGCGATCAGCGCGCACAACTCGTCGGCGGCCGCCCGCGTGCGATTGGCCACCGCCACGACCGCGCCCCGCTCTGCCAGTGCATACACGATGGCCCTGGCCGCGCCGCCCGCGCCGATCACCAATGCCCGTCCACACAGGCGCGTGGGCCGGGTTGAGGGCGCATATGCCGGCCGACCTGGATCATCCGGCCGCAGGCCGTCTGCCAGAGATGGGGAGGCGCGCTGGACCGCTGCGTGCGCCGTCACCGCCACGCCATGATCCCACAGGTCCGCCAGAAAACCGTAGCCGTCCGTGCTGTCGCCCAGCAGCGAGCCATCCTCCCGGACGATGATCGTGTTCACCGATGCGATGGCGGCGGCCGTGAGCGTCAGCTCGTCCATCAGCGGCACGAGGCCGGTCTTGTGCGGGATTGTGGCATTCGAGCCAGCGAACCCCAGGGCCGCCAATCCTCGCACCGCATCGGCCAGGCGCTCAGGCGCGACGGGCAGGGGCACGTAGACCCAATCCAGCCCCAGAGCCGCGAACGCCGCGTTGTGCATGGACGGGCTGAGACTGTGGCTGACCGGCCAACCCATCACGCCGGCAAGGCGCGTAGCGCCGGAGATTGCGGATTGCGGATTGCAGACCGCAGATTGCAAACTGCAAACTGCAAATTGCAGATTGCAGATCTCCGATTGCGGATTATCGTTTCTCATATGACTCTTGACGTTTGGCGCTTGACGTTTCACATCTCACGTCTCACGTTTCACGCCACTCCACGTCCGCGCCCAGGGACCGCATCGTCTCGACGAAGCCCGGAAACGAGTCGTTGATCACCTGCGCATTGCGCACGACCGTCTCGCCGCGCGCAACCAGGCCCGCGACTGCCAGCGCCATGGCCAGCCGATGATCGCCGTGGCTCTCCACGACCGCGCCGCGCAAGCGGGTGGGGCCGCGAATGACCATGCCATCGGGCCGTTCCTGGACATCCGCGCCCAGTTTGCGCAGCTCCTCTGTCACTGCGGCTATGCGATCCGATTCCTTGACCCGCAGTTCGGCGGCCTCCCGCACGGTGGTCACGCCGACAGCCTGCGTGGCCGCCACCGCGAAGATCGGGAACTCGTCAATCGCCCGCACGACCAGGTCGCCGGCCACCTCCACGCTGCGCAGCTCGCTCCCGCGCACGACCACATTGGCGAGCGGCTCGCCCGCGTCCCCGACCGGCCAGGCCGGCGTGGCCTGGCGCTGCGGTTCACCGTGGACGATGGCGACCGTTGCGGCCATCTGCTCCAGCAGGTCGTAGAGACCGGTACGGGTAGGATTGACGCCCACCCCGCGCAGCAAGATGTCGGAGCCTGGCACGATCGCCCCTGCCGTCAAGGGAAAGGCTGCGGAGGAGAAATCGCCGGGAACCGTGAACGGGCCCAGCTCGCGGCCGCGACCGGAGCCGCGTAGCGGCTGCCGGCCACGCATGAGGACAACCGAGCCCTTGCCGGCCGGGCCAGGGGCGGCGCGCCCTGCCGGCGCAGGCTGCTCGACCACGACTTCGACGCCATAACCGCGCAACATCCGCTCGGTGTGATCGCGCGCGGGGCCGGGCTCACGCACGATCGTCTCGCCTTCAGCGAAAAGCCCGGCCAGCAGGATCGCCGACTTAACCTGGGCGCTCGCGACCGGCATGGCGTAGTCAATCCCGCGCAGGTTGCCCCCGCGGATCGTCAGAGGAGGCAGCCTGCCGGCCTGCCGGCCGAGCACGGTTGCGCCCATCAGACGCAACGGCTCCGCGATGCGACCCATCGGCCGGCGGCGGAGCGCCTCGCTGCCCGTCAGCACGCTGGTGAAGGACTGGCCCGCCATCATGCCCGCCAGCAGCCGCATTGTGGTGCCCGAGCCGGCGCAGTCCAACACATCGGCCGGCTCGGCCAGGCCGTTCAGCCCGACCCCATGCACCGTCAGCTCGGTCTCAGAGTGTTCATCAACGGTCACGCCCAGCCCACGCACGCAGCGCAAAGTGGCCAGACATACATCAGCGTGCACCCAGCCGCGCACGGTCGTGTCGCCCTCGGCCAGTGCGCCCAGCAGCAGCGCCCGATGGCTGATGGACTTGTCCCCCGGCGCCGTCGCCGACCCGCGCAAAGGGCCTGAGGGGTGAACGATCAAGCTTCGCATGGCAACTCCTTGGGTTGAGTCCAAAATCGAAAATCCAAAATCTCAAACGGTCAGTCCCGCGCGGCGCGTTTGGGCCCCAGCCAGACAGGCGCGCAGCGTGGTGTCGTCGCCCGCGGCCAGCGCGTCGCGCACCATCGCGAGCTGACCTGTGCAGGCATCCAGCCACCCGACCACGGCCTCGCGGTTGGTGAACAGGATGTCCAGCATCATATCCGCGTCGCTGGCCGCCAATCGCGACGTATCGCGGAAACCGGACGATGCCAGCGACCACGCCACAGGGTCCGCCGCAGCTTCCACGGTCCGCACCAGCGCGACCGCGAGCGCATAGGGCAGATGGCTGATGCCCGCCACAGCCCGGTCGTGGGTGGCGGGATCGAGCACGATGGGGCGGCCGCCCACCGCGCGCGCCAGGCTCTCGGCGCGTTGCAACGCGCAGGGCTGCGTGCGCGGCAGAGGACACAGCACGAAGGGCCGATTGCGAAACAGCCCGGCCTCGGCCGCAGCGAAGCCGGCCGTCTCCTTCCCGCACATGGGATGCCCGCCCACTGGCTGGAGTCCATCCGGCAACCCAGCCATGGCCGCGCAGACTGCGCTCTTGGTGCTGCCCAGGTCGAGCACCAACGCGCCGGGCCGCGCGTGCTGGCCCACCTCGGCCAACATGCGCACGATCGTGCGCACAGGGGTGGCCAACACGATGACATCTGCGGCGCTCACGCCCTCGGCTAGATCGCCGCTGCCATCGTCAATGGCGTTGGCTGTGCGCGCGGCTGCCAACGCCTGCTGGTTGCGCGTCACCGCCACGATGCGCGCGCTGCGCCACGCGGACGCCGCAGATTCCCGCGGCCACAGACCCGCCGCCGATCGGTCATCGTCAGACGCGCGCAGCGCCAGCGCCAACGAGCCGCCCATCAGCCCCAAACCCACGATGCAGATACAAAAACCATCCTCCATACCTTGTCACCCCGTCACCCCGTCACCTTGTCACCCTGTCACAACACCCTTCCCACGGCCGCCGCGAGCCGGCGCAGGTCGCTCATTAGCTCAACAAACCGCTCTGGCTTGAGCGACTGCGCGCCATCCGAGAGAGCCTGCTCGGGCCGTGGGTGCACCTCGATGATCAGCCCATCGGCCCCGGCCGCGATGCACCCCTTGGCGATCGGCGCGACCAGATCCCACTTGCCGGTGCCATGGCTGGGGTCAGCAAAGACCGGCAGGTGCGTCCACTGTTTGAGCAGCGGGATCGCGTTGATGTCGAGCGTGTTGCGCGTGGCCGTCTCGAAGGTGCGGATGCCGCGTTCGCACACCATCACGCCGTGGTTGCCCCCGCTGAGGACGTATTCGGCGGCCATCAGCAGCTCTTGCGCGGTGCTGCTCAGCCCGCGCTTGACGAAGACCGGGAGCCGCGTCTTGCCAACCGCCTGGAGGAGCGTGAAGTTCTGCATGTTGCGGGCGCCGACCTGGTAGATGTCGGTGTATTGGCCGACGAGCGGCACGGCCTCGGGCGACATGACCTCGGTGATGATCGGCAAGCCGGTGGCCTCGCGCGCTTCGGCCAGCAGCTCCAGCCCCTCCTCGCCGATCCCCTGGAATGTGTAGGGGGACGTGCGCGGCTTATACGCGCCGGCGCGCAGAATATCAGCCCCGGCCTCCTTCACCGCGTGCGCAGTCTCCAAGATCTGGCTGCGACTTTCCACCGCGCAAGGGCCGGCGATGATCGTGAGCTTGGGTCCGCCGATCTGCACCCCGCGGACCTCGACGATCGTGTTTTCGGGGTGGAAATCGCGGCTGGCCAGCTTGAACGGCTGCAGGATGCGCACGACCTTCTCGACGCCGTTCAACATCTCGAAGTTGTGGTTTTGCAGCGGCCGGTCGTCGCCCACCACACCGATGATCGTGCGCTCGGTGCCGTGCGACAGGTGGACCTGGAAGCCGAGCGTCTCGATCTGGTTGACGACCGCGTTGATCTCGCCGGGAGTGGCGAGGCTTTTCATGACGACGATCATGGGAAGACTCCTCTTGTGTCAAGCTAGGCGGCCTCTGGCGCGGCCGGGAAACTGCCCAACAGCTTGACGAATGCGCTGCGCATCAGCAGGCTGCTCAACGCGCGGCCGACGCCCACATCTTGCCAATGGCCCTCCAGGTCAACGTAGAAGACGTAGTGCCAAGGCCGGTTGCGCCGGGGACGGCTCTCGATCTTGGTCAGGTTGATGCCGCGTGTGGCGAACTCGCCCAGCGCGTGATAGAGCGCGCCGGGCGTGTGCGTGGTAGCAAACACGATGGAGGTTTTGTTCTTGCCGGCCGGCGGAGGTTCTTCGCGGCCGAGGATGAAGAAGCGCGTGGCGTTCTCCGGCGAGTCCTCGATCCCTCGGTCGAGCAGTTCGAGACCATAGGTCTGCCCGGCAAGCGCGCTGGCGATGACGGCCATGCTCGCATCGGGATGCGCGGCGAGCTCGCGCGCTGCGCCAGCCGTATCGTAGGCAGGGATAGCCTCCCAGCCATGGGTTCTGAGATACCGCTCGCACTGCGCCAACGCCTGAGGGTGCGAGCTGACGCGCCTGATGTCGGTCACGGTAGCGCCAGCCGCAGCCAGCAGGCAGTGACGCACGCGCAGCTTCACCTCGCCGATGACGCGCAGATCGTGATCCAACAGCAGGTCATAAGCCTGGGTAATCGAGCCGGCCTGGGAGTTCTCCACGGGGAGCAGACCGTGGCTGGCCCGACCCTCCTCGATGGCCTGAAAGATGTCGTCGAAGGAGTGACAGGGCAGTGTGTTGACGAGCGGCCCGAAGTGCTGATGGATCGCCTCTTGTGAATAGGCGCCCGGCTCGCCCTGGAAGGCGACGATCTGTCTGCCGCTGGCAGTCGGTTGGCTGGCGCTAACAGAGGCGGTTGGCCGGGGCGGCGGGGTTGGCGCGAGCGTTTCGGGGAGAGCTTGGGGGCCGCCATTCCCCGCGGCCGGCATGGCGATGATGCCGCTGTCTGTCGCCAGGTCTGGCCGAAGCTGACCCGCCTCCCGCAGATAGCCGTGACGGATCGCCTCCGCGGGCAGCTCCGTGTTCCAGTGAATCAGCACCCGAATGCACCGCGGCAGAGAGTCTGGCACGGGCAGTTGCATCACGTCCAGCAGCGGCGCCTCGTTCCAGCCCAACTGGCGCGCCGCTCTGGCCGGAAAGGCGGCGTTGAGATCGGCCGTTACGCTGAAGACGGCGCTGGCGATGTCGGCTGGACGCAGGCCGTTGGCGGCCGAGAGCCAGCGCAGTAGTTCTTCGGTCGCATCCAGGATCGCGATTTCGGTGTTCGCGGCGGCCGTGGTTGCGCCGCGGATACCTCGTAGGGGCATGAGCAGATCTCCTTTCGCGTTTAACAAAAAAGCGTGGAGTTTGGCTCCACGCTCCGGTTCGCTGCTTTGACGATTTAAGGGAGGCTCAGATCACCCATCCCTCCCCCGGCGCGTCGCGTCGTATCCGGTAGGCCGGATAATAAAAGTAGAAGCTAAACGACAGCGCGCGGCCGAGGATCGAAAGTTTCTTCATGGTTTTCTCTGGGAGGAAATGATAGCATTGCCCGCGGTGATTTGTCAAATCCGCGGAGGGCGAGATTGCTTCGCAAAAGACGCTCGCAATGACGCCTCGGAAGATGTGGGTAATCGCCGCGGCTGGCGCGGTTGACTTCCCGCCATCACAGGCGTACAATGGCCCTTGCAGGCAGGCCATCTTCTGTTTGGTGAGAACATGATCGTTCGCGAGATCGAGGCCAAGACGCTGCTCTCGGCGGCCACACAGCCCGACCCGTGGTTCGGCATCAAGTACACGATGAATCTCTACCGCGGGTGTCAACATCACTGTATCTACTGCGATTCGCGCAGCGAATGCTATGGCATCGCGGATTTCGACGGCGAGGTGCTGGTCAAGGTCAATGCGCTGGACTTGCTGCGCCGCGAGCTGCCGCGCAAACGCGTCAAGGGCTACATCAGCGCCGGCTCGATGAACGACCCCTACATGCCGCTCGAACGGGAGCGGCGCCTGACCGCTCAGGCGTTGGCGGTGATCGCGGAGTGCGGCTTCCCGGTGCACATCTTGACCAAGAGCGACCTGGCGCTGCGCGATGTCGAGACCTTTCTGGCCATCGAGGCCGCGGCCGGCGGGCCCAGCCCCGGCGCGGTGATCAGCTTCACCGTGACCACCGTGGACGACAACCTGGCGCGCAAGATCGAGCCGGCCGCGGCCCCTCCTTCCGCCCGGCTGGCGGCCCTGGCGGCGCTGGCGGCGCGGGGGCTGCACACCGGCATCGTGCTGATGCCGGTGCTGCCGTTCCTGACAGACAGCCCAGAGAACATCCGCCAGATCGTGGCGGCCGGCCGCGAGTCCGGCGCGCGCCACGTGATCCCCGCCTTCGGCGTGACGCTGCGCGACCGGCAGCGGGCATACTTCTATCGCCAGTTGGACCAGCTCTTTCCCGGCCTGCGGCCGCGCTACGAGCGGACGTTCGGCGGTCGCTACCACGCGCCCGCGGCCGCAACAGCCCGCCTTGAGACGGTCTTTGCGGAGCTGGCCAGCCGTTACGGCCTGGCGCGCAATGTCGCGGCCTACCAACCGGCCGTCGCGCAGTTGCCGTTGCTGTAAACAAGTTGCACTTCATCCCTCTCATAGGAGGCAAGATGTCTGACTACGATCTGCGCTCGCTGGCGCTGCCAAAGCTGACCGGCGTCGCGCTGCGAGCTTTTGCCGCCAGCCTCGGCAACCCTCTCGGCCGCGCCATCCTGCTGCCGTCCCTGCTGAAACAGGGCGGGTTCGACAGGTTTCGGGCCTTGCGGCTGGATGAGCCGCCGATCTTCTACCCGCACACGCCGGGAATCGCGGCCGGAGGTCCTCTGCCCCTCGCCGGATTGGAGGCGGCCCTTGGCCCGCGCGCCCCGGCCGGGCCATTCAAGACCGCGCGCGATTACGCGCAGGCGTATCGCCGGGGGGTCACGACGCCCGAAGAGGTTGCTCGCCGGCTGAACGAGGCGATCCGGGCGAGCGATGCCAGCGACCCGCCCCTGGCCGCGTTCATCGTCACCGACCCGGAGGACGTGTTGGCGCAGGCCCGCGCCGCAACCGATCGGATCGCCGCGGGGCAGGCGCTCAGCATCCTCGATGGCGTGCCGGTGGCCGTGAAGGACGAGATAGATCAGACGCCATTTCCGACCACCGTTGGGACCGTCTTCCTGGGATGCCGGCCCGCGGCCCAGGACGCGACCGTGGTGGCTCGTCTGCGCGCGGCCGGCGCGGTCGTGGTCGGCAAGGCCAACATGCACGAGATCGGCGTCAACCCCAACGGCTGCAACGTACACTATGGCCCCGCGCGCAACCCCTACAACCCGGTGCATGATACCGGCGGCAGCTCGAGCGGTCCCGCAGTCGCGGTCGCGGCCGGGCTGTGTCCCGTGGCTGTCGGCGCGGATGGAGGCGGCTCTATTCGCATCCCGGCCAGCCTGTGCGGCCTGGTCGGGCTGAAGCCCACCTTCGGCCGGCTCAGCGAGTTCGGCGCGTTCCCCCTCTGCTGGAGCGTTGCGCACCTGGGGCCGATCGGGGGGACCGTCGAGGATGTCGCGCTCGCCTACGCGACCATGGCCGGCCCTGATCCTGCTGATGTGCAGTCGCAGAGCCAGCCGGCCGTCACCCTGGCGGGGTGGAACGCGGCTGACCTCCAGGGGCTGACGTTGGGCGTCTACCGGCCCTGGTTCGAGCACGCCGCGCCCGCGGTCGTGGCTGCGTGCGAGGCGATGGTCGGCCATTTCGAACAGGCAGGCGGCGGGGTGCGCGAGATCGTGATCCCCGAGTTGGACGCCATGCGGCTGGCGCACGTCATCATCATCCTCAGCGAGATCGCCGCCAGCATGAGGAATCAGGCCGCGGAGTTGCACCGGCTGGGCCCATCGGTGCGCGCCACCCTCGCGTTGGCCGGGGCGTTCACCTCGGCCGACTACGTCAAGGCGCAGCGCATGCGCACGCGGGCGCTCGCCATCTTCGACCGGGTGTTCGCAGAGGTGGACGCGGTGATCACGCCGGCCACCGGCATCACCGCGCCGCGCATCCCGGCCGCGGGGGTGAACGCCGGCTGGTCAGACCTGAGCGCGGACACCGAGGTGATGCGCTTCGTCTTCCCGGCCAATCTCACGGGCCTGCCCGCGATCAGCTTCCCGGTCGGCTACGACCCGGCCGGACTGCCGATCGGGATGCAGGCGATGGGCCGGCGGTGGGATGAGGTCACGCTGCTGCGCATCGCGGCTGTCGCGGAGCGCCATCTGGAGCGGCGCCGGCCGGCCGTCTTTTTCTCGCCTCTGGGATAGGCTGGCGCAGCGGTCGAATCGCTCACCAGCGCCGGCGAACTCGACATCCTGGTCTTTCACCGCGGCCGGCGCTTCATCGTGGAGACCAAGGTGTGGTACGGCCTGGCGGCCTTTGAGCAGGCGCAGTTGGCGACCTACCTGACCGCGGCCGTAGAGGCAGGGTCGTTCTGATGCCGATGTCACGCCACGATAGCAACCGCTCGCGCAGAGCCGCGTCATACGCGCGCCGCCGTTCCTGCCGCAACTCGTAGTAGCCCACCCAGCGAATCAGGTCGCGGCTCTGCTCGAATTCACCCAACCGATACAACGTGTACAGATCATCCGAAAGCAATCCATACTGTTGTTCGAGCTCGCGCAGGCGCACATCCAAACCGTGAATGTCCTGGAGTATCTCTTCGAGTGTCATATGCGCATCCCTTCTGGTTGATGATTATACATCCGACCTGCGTGGACGACAAACAACGGAGTGCATAGCTTATGCGGAATGCAACTGACGTCTATGCGGAATCCGCATAGGCTATGCGGAATCGAACGTACTGTTCGCGTCACGTGCCAGGCACTTGCGAAGTGCCTGGCACGTCCCAAAGGAGTGCACCACCAGGAGCAGCGTCCCATCGCGCTCAAGACCTTCCGCCCTGAGTACCTACCCGACCGCGCCGCTCGCGACCGCTTCCTGCACGAAGGCGCGACCTGGGTGCGCCTGGGCAAACACCCTCACATCGTGCGCTGCTATGAGGTATTCCAGGACAGCCCGCGACCAGAGGTCTACCTGGCGCTGGAGTTGATCGCGAAGTAGGTATCCACAGCAAATTGTGGTATCATTGGAGTGGAATCAGTCGTATAACTGGGAGAAGACCAGATGGCTGCCGAAACTTTGACCCTGGCTCTTCCTGCTTCGCCAGGCCGCGAAGTAGGTTCGGCCACGCAGGACTTCCTGGCTGAACTTATCGAGCGTGGTTTGCGCGAGGTGCGGGTCGAGCGCGCGCTCGATCGTTATGCCCGTGGCGGCATATCGTTCGGCGCGGCGGCGCAGCAAGCGAGCGTGACGCAATCGGAACTGTCTCGCTACGCCTATGCCCGCGGCATGGAGCCGCCCTTCAGCGCCGAAACGTTGGTTGAAGAAGTGGGTTGAGCGACCTGCTGCTGGAGGTGCAAGATGACCTTGACGGAGTTGCAGACGCTGATCGCCCAGGGCGAAGGCACGCGGCTGGACTTCAAGCGCGGGGTTCCACCGGTCAAAGACCTGGCGCTGATGGTCGTCTGCCTGGCAAATGCCCAGGGCGGCAAGCTCCTGCTGGGGGTGAGTGATGACGGTCGCATCACCGGCTGTGCTTCGTACAACATCCCCGATCTGCTCTCCGGGGTCTACCGCGCCACCGACCCGCCGATCACCGTAGACATCGAGCCGGTGGACACGCCAAACGGCACAGTGCTGGTCATAAGCGTGCCACGCACCGCGTTCGTTCATGGGACCACCGGTGGCGTGTTCCAGCGCCGCGTCGGCCGTGAATGCCTGCCCATGTCGGCTGCCGAAGTGCTGGCCTTCCAATCTGAACGCGGCGGGCTGGATTTCAGCGCCTTGCCCCTGCCCGAGATTCGCTTCCCCGATGATGTTGACTCGCGCGCGTTAGAGTTGCTGCGTGCGGAGATTGCGGTACGCAGCCCCGCGCTGGCCGCTTATAGCGATAGCGACCTGCTGCGCAACCTTCGTTTGCTCGCCGATGGCGACAAGCCTGACCGCCTGACTGTGGCGGCCGGCCTGCTGTTGGCGAAGCCGTCGGTGCTGCGCCGCGCCCTGCCCCAGGCCGAGGTCGCCTACGTGCGCTTTCGCTCCGATGTGGACATCGCGCTTAACGAGCGTCTTTGCTTGCCACTTCCGCTGCTGCTGCAACGCCTGGAAGAGTTGATTCAAGCGGCCAACGATGCGCACACACTCCTGGTCGGTTTGCAGCGGATTGACATGCCGGCTTTTCCCGTGCCGGTCTACCGCGAGGCCATCCTCAACGCGGTCAGCCATCGCAATTATGGTCTGCCTGGCAACATCTTCGTGCGTCATTACCCCGACCGGCTGGAGGTGATGAGCCCCGGCGGCTTGCCAACCGGCGTGACGCCACACAACATCCTGCGCCAGGTCGTCCCTCGCAACCCACTGATCGCGGAGATATTGCAGCGCGCCGGCTACGTCGAACGGGCTGGTTACGGCGTGGACCTGATGTATCGCGAGCTATTGCGCCTGGGCAAAGAACCACCCATTTTCGCGGCCGACGAGTTGAGTGTACGCGTCGTGCTGCGCAACGGCAAGCCGGACGAGCATTTCGTCACCTTCATCGAGCAGCGTCGCCGCGCGGGGACGTCCTTGAGCATCGAAGAAATGCTGGCGCTGCGCTACCTCACGCGCAACCTGGAAATAGACCGCGACCAGGCGATGGCGTTGCTGGGACGCGAGGAACCAGAGACGCTGGAGCTGCTGAGTGAATTGGTGCGGCAGAGACTGTTGGAACGCGTCGTCATAGGACGGGCGACGATTTATCAGCTCACAGCAGACATCGGTGAGCAACTGGGTGTATCGCCGCTCGGCCGCTTGTTGACGCCAGAACAGCAAGAAGACCGGGTGCTAAAGTACGTGCGCGAGCGAGGTGAGATCACTAACCGCGAGTGCCAGCGGCTTTGTGGACTGAACCGAGATCAGGCGCGCTATCTCCTGCAACGGCTACTGAAGAACGGCCACCTGGTATCGTCCAGCCGAGGACGATGGACGACCTATCGGTTGGCTTCGAGTTAGCGTATGCGGAATCGAACGCACCGTGCGCGTCACGTGCCCAGACACTTGCGAGGGCCTGGCACGTCCCAAAGGAGCGCACCACCATGAACCTCTACCCCTCCGGCGCCCGCATCGCCGGCCGCTACGAAGTCGCCGGTCAGCCCCTCTTGGGCGGCATGGGCGTCGTCTACCTCTGCTTCGACCACCAGGAGCAGCGGCCTGTTGCGCTCAAGACCTTCCGCCCCGAGTACCTGCCCGATCGCGGCGCGTGAGCGCAATACCGGCCTCCGACTCACAGCCAGGCTTGCGCCGTAGGCGACCAAACCCCGCACGCCTGCCCACTCAAAACAGGATCGAGGAACTGACGCGCCTGCGCGAAGGCGGTCGGCAGAGTGACGTCACTCAGTCCCACGTCTTGAGCCAGGCGTTGATATTTCGGCGCCCAGGTTGTGGGCGGCGCGGGCAGGCTGGTCGGCGGCGCGCCCGACCCTTGCGCGGTGAACGTCGCTTGCAGGGCCGCCGAAAGCGCCGTCGCGTTGACCGGCACGTGTATGGCGATCAACACCATGTCAACCAGATCCTTGACGCGCGTGCTTTCGCCGCTGGCGCGCGGCTTGACGTAGGCGTGGATCTTCTCGGCCAGGTGTTGGCTGATCGGGTAGCAAGGGATCGTGACCGGTGGGATGCCCGCGAAGGCCAGCAGCGGCGGTGTGGTCAAGCGTTCGGCCGGCTCGACAACGGGGTCGCCCAGGCCGACGTCAACGTGAAAGCTCTCGAAGTTGCGCCGATCCACCAGCGCGGTGATGAAGAAGCGGTGTCCTCCGCCGAGAGTAGGTCCAGGGAGGGGGCTGAGTGCCTCCCGAAGCGCAAAAATAAACCAGTCGTCCAAATCCCGGTGGACGACTTCGGTGATCGCGCGTTGCACTTCTTCCCGCGGCAGGGTGAGCAAGACGTCTATGTCCTGCGTCGTGCGCGCTCGTTCGCCGATGCGTATCTGGAGTGCCAGGCCACCCTTGAGCAACCACGCATCGGGACAAACTTGCATCAAGCGAGCCAGGAACCGGTCGAAGGAGACCAGCTTGCGCAAACGTACCAGCGGAACACCCAGCTTGACGCTTTCTCGGGTCAGGCGCGTTTCCAGAGCACTGCGAAAAGCGGTAGCAGTTTGGTACTTCATGATCGAGCGACTCCGTCCAGAATGCGTTGGATGAGGCCTGTAACGGCCGTCCCGCGCCGTTTCGCTGCGTCCAGCAGTTCCTCGGCAGAAGCCAGGCCGCGCGAAACCGCCTCCTGAACGGCCTGAATCACCAGATCATCCGCCAGGCTATCGAAGGCCACATCGGCGATCGTACGGGCGACGGTCGTCATGCGCAGCGCGCCGTAACGCGTCGTTTCGTCGGGGGCGATGCGACCGGTGTGCAGGCGAACGCCAGAACGCCGCCGCGAAGCCGTGCGCGGCACGGTTACGTGAATGCGCGCGGGGAGCGCGTCTGAAAGCTCGTAGATGGCGAGCGCGCTGTCGTGCGAGATGACCGAATCGGGGCCGGTTGTCAGCCAGGCTACAAAGAGATCCTCGTGCGGCGCGCGCGGAAATGACGCCAGCCGATAGATGCCATGGCGCACGCGTTCAAGCTGACCCGCGGCCGTATAGCGCGTCAGCCGGTTGCGATCTATACCGACCGCACCCGCCTGGGCGGTGGTAAAATAACCGGCCTGGGCTTCGGCGATCCGATAAAGCCTCTCGTAAGTGGACGATTGCATTCAAACGCCGCCTGTGTGCAGAATGTCTTATAATTAGCCTACATTTCGCACATACGATACCACAGTAGAGCTGAAATGGCAAATACGCCGCCAGGCAACCGTGGCAGAACCGATCATTGGACAGGATGGCACCGCATAACGCGTCGCCGCGAAGCCGGATTTGCATAGGTGGATTTCACCTTTTTCTGACAGCCGTCATGTACCTGGCCCAACGCCTCACGTAGAATGATTCGGTATCAAGGTTATCGGTTGGCATCGCACCTCTGACCGCGGCCGTTCGATCTTCAAGAAGGAGCGCACCGCCATGAACCTCTACCCCTCCGGCGCCCGCATCGCCGGCCGCTACGAAGTGGCCGGCGCGCCCCTCCTGGGCGGCATGGGCATCGTCTACCTCTGCTTCGACCATCAGGAAGACCGCCCCGTCGCGCTCAAGACCTTCCGCCCCGAGTACCTCCCCGACCGCGCCGCCCGCGACCGCTTCCTGCAAGAAGGCGAGACCTGGGTGCGCCTGGGCAAACACCCCCACATCGTCCGCTGCTACCAGGTGTTCCAAGACTCGCCGCGGCCGGAGGTCTACCTGGCGCTGGAGCTGATCGCGAAAGAGGAAGGCCGCCGCGATGCTTCCCTGCGCGCGTGGCTGACGCCCGGCCGGCCGCTGCCTGTTGACCAGGCGCTGCTGATCGCCTTGCAGATCGCGCGGGGCATGGCGCACGCCGTCGAAACCATCCCCGGCTTCGTCCACCGCGACCTCAAGCCCGAGAACGTGCTGGTGGGCGCCGACCGCCTGAGCAATGCCCCCAGCAACCGGGTGCGGGTGACCGACTTCGGGCTGGTCAAGGGCTTGCGCGCCGAGCAGGTGGCGCAGGCGGCGGGTGAGGCCGACTGGGCCAGCCAGCCGGGGCGGGTGACGGCGGCCGGGTCGGTGGTGGGCACGCCGGCCTACATGGCGCCGGAGCAGTGGGCGGGGCCGGACGTCGACGTGCGGGCCGACCTCTACGCCCTGGGCTGCATCCTCGATGAAATGGTCACCGGCCGCCTGCTGGTGCAGGGCCGGACGCTGGACGACCTGCGGTGGGCGCACCGGGACGGGCAGGCGCTGGCCGCCGTGCAAGACGCCCCCGCGGCGCTGCGTGACCTGCTGGCCGGCTGCCTGGCGGTGGCGCCGGGCGGGCGCTACGCCGGCTGGAGTGCGCTGGAGGCGGCGCTGGCCGGGGCGTATCGCCAGGTGGCCAACCAACCCGCGCCCGCGGCGGAGCCGGCCGGCGCGCAGAGCCGGGCCGAACGGGTGGCGGCCGGCTGGTCGGTCAGCGAGATGGGCGCCTCCTACCTGCAGATGGGCGATGCGCAGGCGGCGCTGGGCTACTTCGAGCGGGCGCGCCAGGCGGGGCAGGCGGAAGGGGAGCGGCGGCTGGCGGGCGCCGGGCTGGGCAACCTGGGGCTCGCCTACCGGCAACTGGGGGACGCCCGGCGGGCCATCGGCTACCACGAGCAGGCGCTGGCGATCCTGCGCGAGCTCGGCGACCGCCTGGGCGAGGGCGCCGACCTGGGCAACCTGGGGCTCGCCTACGGGCAACTGGGAGACGCCCGGCGGGCCATCGGCTACTACGAGCAGGCGCTGGCGATCCACCGGGAGATCGGCGACCGCGACGGCGAGGGTAACGACCTGGGCAACCTGGGGAACGCCTACGGGCAACTGGGGGACGCCCGGCGGGCCATCGGCTACTACGAGCAGGCGCTGGCGATCCACCGGGAGATCGGCGACCGCCTGGGCGAGGGCGCCGTCCTGGGCAACCTGGGGAGCGCCTACGGGCGACTGGGGGACGCCCGGCGGGCCATCGGCTACTACGAGCAGGCGCTGGCGATCCGCCGCGCGCTCGGCGACCGCCACGGCGAGGGCAACGCCCTGGGCAACCTGGGGATCGCCTACGCCGATCTGGGGGACGCCCGGCGGGCCATCGGCTACTACGAGCAGGCGCTGGCGATCAGACGGGAGCTCGGCGACCGCCGCGGCGAGGGCAACGATCTGGGCAACCTGGGGATCGCCTACGGGGAACTGGGGGACGCCCGGCGGGCCATCGGCTACCACGAGCAGGCGCTGGCGATCCGGCGGGAGATCGGCGACCGCCTGGGCGAGGGCGCCGACCTGGGCAACCTGGGCGAGGTCTACCGGCGATTGGGGGACGCCCGGCGGGCCATCGGCTACTTCGAGCAGGCGCTGGCGATCCGCCGGGAGATCGGCGACCGCCTGGGCGAGGGCAACGACCTGAACAACCTGGGGCTCGCCTACCGGCAACTGGGGGACGCCCGGCGGGCCATCGGCTACCACGAGCAGGCGCTGGCGATCCGCCGCGAGATCGGCGACCGCCGCGGTGAGGGCACCGACCTGGGCAACCTGGGAGCCGCTTACAACCAGCTAGGGGACGCGCGGCGGGCCATCGGGTACCACGAGCAGGCGCTGGCGATCCGGCGGGAGATCGGCGACCGCGGCGGCGAGGGCGCCGACCTGGGCAACCTGGGAAGCGCCTACTTCGAACTGGGAGACGCGCGACGGGCCATCGAGTACTTCGAGCAGGCACTGGCGATCAGTCAGGAGATCGGCGACCGCGGCGGCGAGAGTGCTATCCTGGGCAACCTGGGTAACGGCTACCTGCAACTGGGGAACGTCCAGCGGGCCATCGAGTACCAGGAGCAGGCGCTGGCGATCCGGCGGGAGATCGGCGATCGCCACGGCGAGGGCATAAATCTGAGCAGCCTGGGGATTGCCTACGAGAATTTGGGCGACGCGCGGCGGGCCATCGGGTACCACGAGCAGGCGCTGGCGATCCGGCGGGAGATCGGCGATCGCCGTGGCGAGGGCAGAGATCTGGGCAACCTGGGGAACGGCTACCGGCAACTGGGTGACCCCCGGCGGGCCATTGGGTGCTATAAGCAGGCGTTGGCGATCAAGCGGGAGATCGGCGACTGCCGCGGCGAGGGCAGCGACCTGACTGGCCTGGGGAACGCCTGCCTGCAATTGGGGGAGACCTGGCAGGCCAGCAGCTACTACGAGCAGGCGCTGGCGATCAGTCGGGAGATCGGCGACCGCCGCGGCGAGGGCAACGCCCTGGGCAATCTGGGGAGCGCCTACGACGACCTGGGGGACGCCCGGCGGGCCATCGGCTACCACGAACAGGCTCTGGCGATCCTGCGGGAGATCGGCGACCTGAACGGCGTAGCGTCGGTTTCCTTCAACATGGCGCTGCTCTACGCCCAGCAGGGCGACCGGCAGCGGGCCTTGCCTCTCGCGCGGGAGGCCGCTCGCCTCTTTGCCAAAATAAGCCACGTCCCTGCTGCCCAGCGTGCCCAGCGGTTGGTCGCGCAACTGGGGGGATGAGGCAAAAGAGGTAAGCCATGGAATTCCAAAAGATCCGCGAGTTCATCCAGGAACGCTTCAGTGATGACGAACTGCGCACCCTCTTTGCCGATCTGGGCCTGGACTACGAGAACCTGGGAGGCGATGGCAAGGCGGGAAAGGTACGCGAGTTGGTGGCTTACTGTGAGCGCCGCGGGACGCTGCGCGATCTGTTGGCCGCGCTGCGCAAGGCGCGAGAGAAGCTGTTCGACGAAGCCGGTCTGGTCGCGCCGCGGGACGAGGTCGCGTTGACCGGGGTGCTCCCGCACCCGATCGCCGCGCCCTACGCCGATTTCATCCAGGCCGGCAATAAGACGGCGGGTCTCCTGGCGCTGGACGCGACGCTGCTGGGCACGATCAAGTACCTGGCGGCCGTGGCGCTGGCCCAGTTGCGCCGCGACGAGCCTCGCTCGCCCCTCCTGCGTCCTTGTCTCGATCAACTCTCTCGCGGCCGGCTGGACGAGTGGCTGGCGCTGCTGCGGGAAGTCGGCGAGCACTACGCGAGTCAAGGCGCCGATCAGCCCGCCATCATCGCCGCGCTCTTCGTTCCCTATCACCGGCCCCTGGATGACGGCGCAGCCATGGCGGTCGCGTACAGGGAGATCGGCGGCCGGATGCGGGCGAAGACGGACGACCGGCGACCGACGCCTGAGCAATTCCTGGCGCGGCTGGTAGCCTATCGCAAACAGCAGTGGGACGCCGGGATCGTGCATCTGAAGCCGGACTTCATCCAGGGCGTGGTCACGTGGCTGGGGCCGGCACTGCGTGATCTGCTGGAAACCATCAGCCTGGTGCGTGATTATCCCCTGCGTTTCACCGATGGAGTGCGCCAGGTCTCCGGCGAGTGGGTCTACGAGATGGAGGACTGGAGCGGCCCCGCCGAATCCGCGGCTTGTGGCGAGGATTGCCGCGTGAAGGGCGGGGGCATCGAGCCGCCCTACAAGGAACGCCGGTTGTATTTGTGTACGCCCGGCGGCCGACTGCTGCTCAACCTCTCCCCCTTGCTGGTGTGTTACAAAAAGCATCTGTACTTCCTCGAGGAGTTGGAGGCGCAGGATCGGCTGGTGCTCCGCCCCTGTCACGGCGGCGAGCTGCTCACGGTAGACCAGCAGGTGTTCAGCGTGCCCAGCTTGCCGCCTGGCGGAGGGGACGTCGCCGCAGCACTGGAGCAAGTCCAGCAAAAGGTGGACGAAGCAGAAAACCCGCCGCCCCCTCCTCCCCCACCGCCTCCACCGGAACCGCGCCTGGCCGAACTCCTGTCGCGGCTGGATGGGGATGCCATTGCCTGCTTGCAGACTGCCCTGGGCGAGTCGCTGCGCATCGGCCACTTCTGGTTGGGGGTCGAGTTCCTACTGATGGCGCTCTCCCGGCAGGAAGGCGGCCCCTTTGGAGAGATGCTGCAAGCCGCCGGCATAGATGCGGGCAACCTGCGCGGCGCGCTGCGCGGCTTCGTGGGCGTGCGACAGGACAAGAAGCAATCGTTCCGCCAGCAGACCGACGTGCAGGGCATCGGCGCCGCGGCGTGGGGTGAGCTGGTCGAGATTGATCCCGCCGCCCTCGCCGCGGATTACGGCGCCGACAAGGCCCCCAGGGCCGGCGTGACACCGCGCATGATGGCCGTGCTGCGCCAGGCTGTCCGGCTGGCCGGCGAGGGCAAGGCGGGGCCAAATCATCTGTTGCTGGCCACGCTGAGCCAGCCCCGCTGCACCGCGATCATGTTGTTGCTGGCGCAGGTCGCTCAGGCCGGTCACGATCCGCGGGCGTGGCTCGGCGCGTTGCAGGCGCGGGCCGGCGGCGTCGCACCCTCGCCTGAAGCCTCGCCGCCGGCGCCGAAAGACCAGGGTCAGGAACCGCTGGCCCCGCGCCCGCCGAAGGCGCCGCCGCGTGGGCCGGGGCTGTTGGGCCAACTGGGCCGCGACCTGACCGCGTTGGCCAAGGCCGGCGAGCTGCACCCGGCCATCGGCCAGGCTGCGCGCAAGGTCATGGCGCAGATGGGTGAGATCCTGCTCCAGACCCAGGGCAACAACCCCATCCTGCTGGGCGACCCCGGTGTGGGCAAGACCGCCATCGTCGAGGGCTTTGCCTGGCGCCTGGCCAACGACGCCACGGTCAGGCCGCAACTGGCCGGCAAGCGCATCGTGGACTTGCCGCCGGCCGCATTGCTGGCGGGCACGAAGTACCGGGGCGACCTGGAGGCGAGGTTGCAACAGATCCGCGAAGAAGTGGCCGCGGCCAAAGGGCAGACCATCGTCTTCATTGACGAAATCCACACCATCCTGGGCGGCAAGGCCGAGGGGGGGCTGGGCGCCATCTCCGACGCGCTCAAGCCGGCGCTGGCCCGCGGGGAGTTCTCCTGCATCGGCGCGACCACCGTGGCCGAGTACCGCCGCCACATCGAGAGCGATCCCGCGCTGGCTCGGCGTTTCAGCCCGGTGTGGATCGAGGAGCCATCGCCCGATGACGCGTTCGAGATCGCCCGGAAGGTGGCCCAGGAGCGCCTGGCCCCGCGCCACGGCGTCGCCTATCCCGACGAGGCCGTGCGAGAGGCGGTGCGGCTGGCCGTCCGCTATCTGCACGACGAGTTCCTGCCCGGCAAGGCGATCAAGCTGCTGGATCAGGCCGGGCCGCGGGTCATCCTGGGTGGGTCGCTGAGCGGGCCAAAGCCGGGCAGCCAGGCGGTCGGCAGCGGCCAGGTAACGGTCGAGATCGTGCGCGGCCTGGTGGCCGAGCGCACCGGCATCCCCCTCACCCGTCTCAGCGAGGACGATCGGGCGCGGCTCACAAACCTGGATGCGCTCCTGAAAGCGCGGGTGAAGGGCCAGGATCAGGCCGTCCAGGCGGTGGCGGCTGCGGTCAAGCGCGCCCGCGCCGGGCTGGGCGATCCCCGCCGGCCGCTGGGGGTGTTCCTCTTTGCCGGGCCGACCGGCGTGGGCAAGACCGAGCTGGCGCTGGCGCTGACCGAGGCGCTCTTCGACGACGAGAAGGCCATCCTGCGGCTGGACATGTCGGAGTACCTGGAGAAGCACCAGGCGGCGCGGCTGATCGGTTCGCCGCCGGGCTACGTCAGCTACGAGGAAGAGGGACAGCTCACCGGCTGGCTGCGCCGCCGGCCCTACAGCGTGGTGCTGCTGGATGAAATCGAGAAGGCGCACCCCGACGTGCAGCACCTCTTCCTCCAGCTTTTCGACGCCGGCCGGTTGACCGACGCCCGCGGTCGCCTGGCCGACGGCCGCAACGCCATCTTCGTGATGACCACCAACCTGGGCGCGCGGGAAGCCATGGGCTTCATCACCGAGCCGGTCACCTATGAGCAGAAGCTGCAAAAGGCCGTCGAAGACCACTTTTCGCCGGAGTTCCGCAACCGCATCAACCGCACCGTCTACTTCCGGCCCCTGACCCCGGAGCTGCTGGCCGCGATCTTCGACAAGCTGTTCGCGCGGATCGCCGCGCGCTTCCGCGACCAGGGCATCGCGGTGACGGTAGAAGAGGCGTTCAAGGTCGAGTTCTGCCGCGCTCACGCCGACCCCAGGCAGGGCGCCCGACCGTTGGAGCAAGCCATCGAGGACGAAATCGTCACGCCGCTGGCCGACCACATCGTGCAGGGGAAGATCGGCGCGGGCGCGCGGGTGGTCGTGCCGGCCGGCGGCCGGATGGCGGTCGAGAGCGGGCCGGCGCCGCAAGCGGAGAGGCCGGCCGCGGGCCAGCCGGCGCCCAAGGCAGACCGGCCGGCGCCGCCAGCAGACCTCGGCCTGGCTGCCCGGCCGCTGCGTCCAGCAGCCTCGCCCATCGCCGGGTCGGTTGATCGCGATGCACAACAGGCGCGCAACGAAGCCGCGTTCGCTGGCGAGCTGACCAGCATCGCGGGGAAGCTGCGCAACCGGGGCATCGAGATCGAGATCGCCCCAGACGCGCGCGCCTTCCTGTGCGACCCCTTCTGGGCGGAGCTGCCGCTGTCCGAGGCGCTGATCCGCCTGGTCGCAGAGCCGCTGCTGGCGAAACTCGGTGCCGGTGAACTCCGGTCAGGAGATCGGGTATGCGTGACGAAGTACGCCGACCACCTGGAATTCCGCAAGGCCGAAGGAGGCGCCCAATGAGCAAGCTGACCCTGGAAGCCCTGAGCGGCCCGTTGGACGGGGCCGCCCTGACGCTGGAAGCCGAAACCGAATGGAGCAAGGCCGGTCAGGGATCGCTCTCCTTTCCCTGGGACGAGGAGTTGGGCGCGCCGCAAGCTCGCTTCCGTCCGACGCAGGACGGCTGGAGCCTGGAAGGGGTCAAGTCGCCCCACGGCACGTACCGGCTCAACCGGGAGGAGCGGGTGGCGGCGCCGACCTCCCTTGCCGCGGACGACGTCTTGAAGGCGAGCAATACCTGGCTGCTGGTGCAGAAGATCGAATAGGAGAAACGCGCCATGGCATTCTACCCTTCCGGTACCCGCATCGCCGGCCGCTACGAAGTAGCCGGCGCGCCCCTCCTGGGCGGTATGGGCATTGTCTACCTGTGCCACGACCGGCAGGAAGACCGCCCCGTCGCGCTCAAGACCTTCCGGCCCGAGTACCTGCCCGACCGCGCCGCACGCGACCGCTTCCTGCAAGAAGGCGAGACCTGGGTGCGCCTGGGCAAGCACCCCCAC
>Ga0194113_10002527_pt1 | contig 24951 bp, 18 predicted proteins | sample TA2MahC200mmetaG_FD_146193 | JGI IMG/M metagenome (GOLD analysis project Ga0194113, IMG submission 146193) | Freshwater microbial communities from Lake Tanganyika, Tanzania - TA2015017 Mahale Deep Cast 200m | ecosystem: Environmental > Aquatic > Freshwater > Lake | place: Tanzania: Lake... | reverse complement strand
AAACCCAGCAGGCTCCCTGGGGGGCGCGGACCGTCAGATCCGCTTGGCGGACGTGACCGTCCGCGCTCCGCCTCGCTAAGGATTCGGGGGGTGAGAAATCCGAAGGAAAGTTGTAACAGCCAGGCTTAGCGGAGGGTATTATGCCTGGTGGCAAATCACGGCGAGCCGTCCACCCGGTCGGCCCGTCCGTTCGGTGCGCCCCTACGGACCCGAAACTGAAACAAGAACAAGCCCTATGAAGAAGATGTCGTTCCTGTCTGGGTTGATCTGTCTGGTGGTGGCCGGCTCCCTCTCGAGTGGGGAACCGCCTCGGATCACCGCGCAACACCTGGCCAGTCATGGCCTACCCGCAGGCCCGCCGCGGGAGGCACTGCCGAGTTCAGGCGCCCTTCTGCACCTGCAACTGCACGATCTCTTCAGCGTCTTGACTGCGGTCGAGAAGATCGTCGTGGCTGGCTTTCCAGAGAGGTTTCTGCCGCCGGATGCGCAAGGCTTGTTCGAGACCGACCATCCACTCTTGACCGCACTTGGCCAACAGAAGCTGGGCGAGCCCTTGACGGCGGAGTGGCTTGCCGCCCGGACCGGGTTGCACCCACGGGGCACGGCAAGTGCCACGCTTTACTTGGGCGATCCGCGCCGCATGTTCATCGTGAGTGTCCCGCTGGCGGACCGGGAACCGCTCGCGGATCTCTTGAATCGGGCGCTACGCCCGGCACAAGTCGAGGCCGTCACCCTGGGCGAGAAACCGGCCCTGCGCGTGGTCACTGCCCGGATCAAAGGCACCCTGGAACTCTTCTTGGTAGCGTCGGAGGATACGTTATACTTGTGTGGCGACCGGTCCTTGGCGATCGGGCTGCACAACACCCCGGTCGCGCAACGCCTCGGCCGGGACCCCTTCATGAGTCGGGCGCTACCAGCTAACGACAACCAGCAGGTTCGGTTCGCCTTGAACCCGGCGCCGATCAAACCCCTGGCGCTTCCGCTGCAGGGGTTGGGTGGCCTGGGAAACCTGGTCATCGGCCAGCAGCGCGCTAAGTTGTTGGCCAGTCTGCCGCAGGAAGCGCGCGACCAGTTCGAACTGCAGGTCCGCTCCCAGTTCGGCGTGCGCGACCTCGAACAGTTCGCCGACTACGCCGAGTGCATCCTGATCGCTACCCTCGAGCAGATCCGGGACGGTGTCACGGGAGGGTTGGCGGCGTTTGAGGGCTTGACGCTCACCTCGCGCCTCGAAGACCAAGTCCAACAGGTCAACCTCAGAATTTATTCCCAGACGTCCCAGACCGACTCGAGCACCGCCGCGCTCCCCCTGAACGAGATCCGCCAGGCCCTGGCTTGGCTCGGTCCCAACTTCCAGTCGTTCAGTGCCACCGGCCGTCAGCCGCAGCCCCAGTCGGCGCCGTGCCTGCGCGCCTGGGTCGATCGCGTCGAGCGTCACTTCGCACGCAAGAACCTCAAGTCGGCCGCGCTGGATCGCCTCCGCCAACTCCTCGAGGATCGCGACCCGGTCCCCACCGTTGCCAGCCAAGTGCCCTGGAGCCTGGAGACCTACGCTCCCCTGCGTCCCTGGCCGTCTTTGGCCGAGGCCGCCAGCCTCGAGGACTATTTCCTGAGCATCGAGTTGCCGGTGCATCGGTCGGTGACGGTCGTTCCGGGCCGGACGCCTGCGTTTCTCGCTCGCTGTTTCGAGTCGGAGACGGAAATACGAAATCGGAACCGGCAGCTCGATCTCGCCTTTGTCGACTCGTTCCAGAAACAACGACCGTGGTGGGATCAGCTCAACCGGTTCGAGCAGGAGCAACTCGATGGTGGCGTGAGTCGGCTCGTGCGCGAGAGCGCACTCATCACGCGGGGCGGCATATTTGGCTTTGACCAGCACGAACTGGTCAGTCGCAAAATCGTCTGGGCCCGGGCGATCGGCGATTACCTCGTTTACCACCGCGGCGCCAAGGAGTCGGTCTGGCTCAGGGAGTTTGGAGGCGCAGCAACGCCAGGCCTCGCGCCCGGGGTGGCGCAACTCTTGGACGACGTGCCAGCCGGAGCAAACTACGTTGCCGTGCGGAGGGTCTTGGTAGGCTTGCCACGATTGGTCGATGGGCTCGAGTTGCTGGAATCACGCCTCCATGGCGATGCCGAGGCCTACGTGGCGCGGGCGCAGAAGTTGGTCGATGCCAGTGCCGATCTCGAGACGGCCAAGCGTGAGCTGCGGGGACTCAAAATGCCCGAGTTAATCGGCAGTGTGAACATCGCTCCCCAAACCAAGCAGGTCTATGCCCTGCTGCCGAGCGGCCCGGCGGCCGTTGTCTTCCCGCGACCGCGCCTGGTGCCGGTTCTGCGGGAGCTCCTGGTGGATTATCGGGCCCATGCCGACGCGGTGGGAGGCTGCTTGGTGTCCACGAGGGCGGAACCCGAATACTGGGAACTGAGCGTCCTCCAGCGCTGGGACGCGCTGACCACGTTGACGCGCACCTTCGGCAACGCCGTGCACAAACACTACTTGGCCACGCCCGAACAGCAGCGCGAACTCCACCAGAAACTCAGCGTCGCCCGCGATGGCGACCGCACCGTCTTCGACGAAGTCGTCGCCCGGAACCCCCAGTGGCATTTCATTCCCCAGCCGCGACCGCGGACCGTGGCGAAGCCGGACCGCCCCATCCCGGCGCGCGAAATCCAGGACGATATCGATAGGGCAGAGGGTGCCGCGGACCTGAGCCGCATGGTGGACCTCAGCGACCACTATAACGCTGGGTTGACCGATTCGTGGCACAAAGGCGGTCTGCCTAACAACACCCTCAAAGATCTGCCGCGCGGGTGCCACGAGTTCGGCGGTGTAACCTTCGATGTGCGCGGCATTGTTCAACTGGCAGGTCAACAAGCCGCGAGCGAGTTGAGTGTGATCTTCCCCGAGCAGGTCAAAGGAATTGCTGTTGGCCGCAAGGGTCAGAACCTCCATGTCCTCCACGCTTGCGGCTGGAGCTCGCCTCAGGGCACCGAGGTGGCCACCTACGTGATTCACTACGCCGATGGACAGTCGCGCGAGATCCCGGTCACCTACGGGCGCGACGTGCAAGACTGGTGGCTGAGCGAGCCGGCGCCGGCCGACAGTGCGTTGCAGGTGGTTTGGCAGGGCACCAACCACGCCTCGCCGGACGGCCCGCCCGTGGGACTCTTCAAGTCGACCTGGCCCAATCCCCGGCCCGAAGTCGAGATCCGTGCCCTCGATTATCGCTCGGCGATGGCCAACTCCGCCCCGTTCCTCATCGCCGTGACCATCGAGTGACCGATGCCAAAGAGCGCACTCTCGAGGCCCGGGCGTCTCGCCCGCAGCAGCGGGGTCTGAGGCGTTGGCAGCGGTATGCGGCGCGCAGCGGAGTGCGCGCCCTACCGGCAGACATTCGCGGAGCGTTCGCGGAGGGAGCGCGGGCGTCTCGCCCGCGGGAGCAGGGGTCGGAGGCGTTGGCAGCGGTATACGGCGCGCAGCGGAGTGCGCAACCTACCGGCAGACATTCGCGGAGCGTTCGCGGAGGGAGCGCGGGCGTCTCGCCCGCGGCAGCGGGGTCTGAGGCGTTGGCAGCGGTATGCGGCGCGCAGCGGAGTCCGCGACCTACATGGGCTACCTGAGCGAATACGTCGAGAACGGCAGGACCCGAATCGAGCGAAAGGGTGTTGAGCTCCTGGGGCGGCACAGGAGCAAGACGGAGATCCCCTTGGAGGCCTCCCTCGGCGAGTTCGTCTCGCCCGGGAAGCGGGTGTTCACAGCCATGCTCCGCGACATTCGAGAGCGCAAGCGCGAGGAGGAGCGGCTCCGCCGCGCCGCGGTGGAGAAGGAGACGCTGCAGGAAGTTGCAGACCTCGTGGACTTCGACGAGCGCGTCGAGATCCTGGGGAAGGAAGGCATCGAATCCGTGCGGGTGGTCCGCGTGCGGCAGCTTCGCGCTTGCCCTCAGGCGTTGGTCCGCAGGTCCAGTTCGTAGAGCTGGGCGAAGGCCTGAGCATGCCAGGCGAAGTCGCCGCAGTAGAGAATCGGGTGCGGCCCCGAGTAAACGCTGCAGACGTCCGCGACACCCTCGAGCCGGACCAGCACGCGCGTGGCGCAACCGCCGGTCGGCGGACAGGCCGGCGACGAGACGATCTCGCCGCGCCAGGCGTCGAGGATTCGCTTGCCGGATTGGTATTTGACGAGCGTGGCAGGCTCGCCGGCCGGCCACTGCACATCCAGCGCCAGGGTCATGGGCAGTTGATGAAAGAAGGGCCGCAGGTCGTAAGGCGTCTCGCGGCCGCGCGGCCCGTGCAACCTCGTCGTGCAAGTACAGTGCGAGGCGAAGTAGAGGTTGTCCTCCGTGTCGAATTCCGGGTTATGCTGGAAGCCGCCCCTGCCGAAGAGACCGGCGCCCAGCAGCAACGTGAGCGTGGGATCGAGGTGGTTCTCGCAACCGCAGGGGATGAGATTGCCGTTGTTCCACGCGAAGCTGAGGCAGGGCTTGCGGTGTTTGAGGAAGAGACACTCGATGGTGATCGCGTCCGCCTCATGCCGCTCCATCAACCGCCCCACGGCCACATGCGCCCGGGCCGCGTCCCGAAAGGCCGCCTCGCTCAGGTCGCTCACGCGCCTCGCCCCCCGGCGCACCGACCGCGCCATCTGCTCGACCTCGGCGGTGAGCGGGACCTCGTCGAACAGGCGGTTGAACTGGTCGGCCGGCACGGTGTGGATGGCAGTGCCAAAGAGGGGTTCGGTGGCGCTGCTTTCTTCCTGGGCCTGCCCGGACACGCGCAAGAGCCGGCTCTGGGCCATGCGCGTCCGCGCATGGACGGCGCGCAGGCCGCGCTCGAGCGCCGCCCAGTTCTCGATCGAGTGAATGTACTGCACGCGCGGCGCCGTGCGAAAGAGCTCCGGCGGCAACTGATGGTTCGCCCCCACCGGGTGATAAACGATAACCGGCCCCGGGTAGCGTTCGAGGATCGGCCGCAACTTCGGGCTGAAGCTGTTCCAGAAATTGAACAAAAGCAGCGCGTCCGGCCGGGTCGCCTCGACTTCGTCGATGAAGGCGCGAATGGCGGCGTCGGTGTACAGAGGGCGCTCGTCCAGCGCCAGCTTCAAATCCAGACCCGCGCTCAATTCCCGCAGCCGGTCCAGGAACTTCGCCTGCTGTTCCTCGGGCGCGAACTGGTTGCCCGGCCAGGTGAACCACTGCTCTCTGGCCCAGCCGTCCTCGGCCTTGCCCGCCAGCACATCCGCGGCCGGCGGGTAGAAGAACGCACCCCGGATCGTCCCGGGTTTCTTCGGGCGCGGCGCGGTGCTCGCGGGGGTGCGTGAGGTAGCGGTGGTGGCACAGCCCGCGGGCCAAACGGCCAGGGCGGCCAGAACGGCCGTGGATTTCAGAAAGGTCCGGCGATCCTGGTGAATCATAGCTGCACTCTGGCAGAACCACTCAGAGAAAGGAATCCTTATCTTCAATTCCAGAGATCGAGCGTGAACTCGTCAAGCAGCTTACCGGCATTCATACCCTCGGCGGCAACCCGCAGGTTGCTCAGGATTGAACCATTCGCCACGGACAGGACAGCGATACCACCCGAGCCAGTAACATAGCCTTGTCCTGCAGATAGACTACGAGTCCGCGGTAGGGCGCGCAGTCCTCTGCGCGCCGCCAACCACTGTGGCCACACGAGGCCGCGGCGCGCAGCGGACTGCGCGCCCTACCTTTGTCGATCCGCCTTTGTCCCTGGCCTTTGTCGCCTGCCTTCGTCGTCCACCTTCGTCGTCCACCTTTGTCGGTCCCTCGCTCCTCCCGCGCCCATCGCGCTGCTGGCACCCGGCACTCCCGAGGGAAGCGAAGGACTCCTGTTTCGGATCCGAGCTGCGCGGTGGCCGAGGGTTGCAGCTCCCTGCACCGGGGCGGCGCGACTGCCTGGCCGCAACAAAGGAGGGGGCGACAAAGGGAACGCGGCGAAGCGAAGGCTAAGGGATATTGAGGGTCGCAGGTCCGAGAGTCGGTCCCGACAGATACTCCGCCCGGTAGATCCGTCCAGGGGCAGCCAGTGATCCAGGGTCCCGAATCACCTGCGTTTCGTTGGTGAGCGTGAGTTTGGCCGCCAGAACTCCGTGGGTAGCCTTACTCATGAGTCACCAAAGATGCACCACACTACGAGTCGGCGGTAGGGCGCGCAGTCCTCTCCGCGCCGCCAACCACTGTGGCCACACGAGGCCGCGGCGCGCAGCGGACTGCGCGCCCTACCTTTGTCGCTCGCCTTTGTCGCCTGCCTTCGTCGTCCACCTTCGTCGTCCACCTTTGTCGGTCCCTCGCTCCTCCCGCGCCCATTGCGCTGCTGGCATCCGGCACTCCCGAGGGAAGCGAAGGACTCCTGTTTCGGATCCTAGCTGCGCGGTGGCCGAGGCCGAGGGTTGCAGCTCCCTGCACAGGGGCGGCGCGACTGCCTGGCCGCAACAAAGGAGGGGGCGACAAAGCCCGTCGACAAAGGCGAGCGACAAAGATGGACGACAAAGGGGGGCGACAAAGGGGGGCGACAAAGGGAACGCGGCGAAGCGAAGGCTAAGGGATATTGAGGGTCGCAGGTCCGAGAGTCGGTCCCGACAGATACTCCGCCCGGTAGATCCGTCCAGGGGCAGCCAGTGATCCAGGGTCCCGAATCACCTGCGTTTCGTTGGTGAGCGTGAGGGTCTCGAGCCCCTGCCAGTCCGCGGCTTCACCAGGTTCCTTGAACTCGATCCGGTAGGTGGCGCCCTTCGTGCCGGTCAGCTCGATCTCCATCCCCTCCCGCCACCGGCCCTGCAGCCAAACAATGGGCCCGCTCTGCAGGATCGTGTCGTCCGAGGCCGCCACGAACCGCCCGTTGCCGTAAGCCACGTGCCACAAGGGCCGGGCGCCCTCCGGCAGCGTGTGCCGCACCGTCCAGTGCACCCCATCGGTCGAGGTAATGATGCCCCGGCCCACCCCAATGAAGCGACCGGCCGCAAACCCCAGCTCCTCAGGGTAACACTGCCAGAAGGGTTCGCACAGGGGTTGACTCCCACCGATGGGTTGACCTGGCCTCAACACCCACAACCCAAGAGCGGAGGGCATCGTCCCCACGAAAACACCGTTGCCGAAGGCGCACCTGAGGCGGGCCCGCGGGGGATAAGAGAGGTCATCCTCACCCATACCTCCGACCCGAATCCTCTCCCACTTCCTGGTGGGAATGGCTGAAGCCGCGAGGTACGTATCCGCGAGGCCCTCGTAGCGCCGACCGAGGGCGACCGCCCAGCCGTCCCCGACGGCCATATCGAAGACCTCGTCCAGCGGCACGGTCACGTTCCGCTTCCATTCTAGGCCGTCGCTCGATACCGCTAGGCCCCAAACCCAGCCGTAGCCCGGCGCCCACGTTCTAACGATCGAAGCGAACTGGCCGCCGGTGAAGGTGAACAAATACTGCCGCTGAAGGAACGAATACCTAGGGGACGGTCGGTGGCTAGTGTACAGTCGAATAGTGCTCGTCGGCGTCCAAGCCTGTCCGTCAGTCGAGTGAACAAGCTCCCAGTTGTCGCCGGTGCCCAGCCAGGCTCCGTTCCCGTAAAGGAGAGCCAAGAAACTGTTTGTATAGTCACTCCTAACCGTCTCCCAACTCGTTCCGTCTGAGGAAGCGAGCACCAGCCCGTGAGGGCCGACCGCTAGGAACTGGCCATTGCCGTAAGCCAGTCCAGCGATCCCGATCTGCAATCCGCCAAAGTCGTGGGGCACAACCTTCTGGCGCACCGTCCATTCATCCAAGGGGCCGCCGCAAGCTGTCACGGCCCAAAGCAGCACAGCCCCAAGCCGGACCCTCTGCCCCCAAGACAGCTCCGGTCGCGAGCGGCCCAGCGCCGCGCAGCGGACCTTGTTCTCAAACCCCCTTGAACCTGCAACAAGAGTTCTCATACGTCCTCGAGATGGTTCTTCGGAAACGGGCGCCGATACACCAGGGGGGCCAATTACCACACCGCGTAATTCTGCCGCCAAATCCCCGCCGCCGACCGGTTCACCCAGAAGGCCTCGCCCAGTGCCATGACCGGTGGCGCCGGGTTCCAGGTGCCATTGTGGTACGTGTAAACGTCATATGTGAGCGAGCCGTCCGACCTCATTCTGTAGACCGCATCGCCGTGCTCGATGGGGAACTCGAGTCGTTGGTCCAGTGCGCCAACGAACGGGACCACGGTGCCATAAACCTGCCAACTCGCCAGCACCTCCCGCCGGGGAGCGTTTTGCATCACCTCGCCAGCGAAACGGATCGTGTACCCAGTCCCCGCCAGCAACCTGAGAATGATCCCTTCGCCGGGATCGAGCGTCATCAGTTCATCGGACCAAGCGCCAAATTCGTACGCGTTGATCCGGTAGGCCCCAGTCGCGTTGTCGTATTTGTAAACCGTGAGCCCTTCGGGCGCGCCCGGGAACAAGGCGGGGACCCGGTTGTCGCGGCAACCGAATGGGTTGGCGACCATCGAGTAACCCACCGGCGGTTCCCGCACGAAAAACCCTACCGCATTCCTCGACAACTCATTGCCAGCCCGCACGCGGTAGAAGCGGGTCGCGAACAGGCCCGAGTTTGTATCCTGGAACGTCCCGCTACCGGTTTGACCCAGCGTCACGTTGCCAAGGACCGTCCATTGGCCTGTTTCCATGGTCTCGCGGGTTTCAACCGTGCAGACTGAGCCCGGGGCGCCTCGGACCGTGAACTGGAAAACACCCGCCGCAAATTCGGCCCCTCCCAGAGTGACGACGAGAGGGGGCGTCAGTAGAAAGGCCGTGGATTTCCAGCCAGGCGGGGGCCCCGGATCGTAATACTCGATGGTCCCCACGACCTGTCCTCGGCCGTTGATGTCCTGCGCCTCCCTAAACCACCAGGCGCCGGGAAAGCTGAACGGCGGCGTGCCCACAAACAGCCGCGCCAGGTCCAGGAACACGCCGTTCTCCCAGAGAAAGGCCCGGCTGCCACGAACATCGTCCACCCATCTGTCCATCCGTCCGACGATTTGGTCTCGCGAGTTGATGCCGTGCGCCACGGTGCTGGAGGCACCGTGTGCTCCCAGGCTCCGCATCCGCCAATCGGCCCAGACGGCGGCGGCCATCCGTAGGCTGCTGGCGTTGATCGACCAAGCCATCCCCGCAATGGTGCCGCCCTGGCCGACAGACAACGCCTTGCTCTTGGGGACCCCACCTAGCACACCCAGATCGATTCGTTCCCACGACTCCCCGTTGAGCCGCCAGAGCGTGGCGCTCATGGGGCCCGGGCTGCAACCGGTGAGGGGGTATGTCCAACCGACCATCAGGCTATCATCACCGACCGACTCGACGGCACTCTTAAAGCCGTCCGACGGTAATGCATAAGGCGTGGTTCCCACCCAATATGCCGCCTTCGGGAGACGGACCTGGCCACACAACTCGCTCAGGTTACCGGCGACGATGCCCGGGCCGTTGATGTCCCTGGCGGCGGCCTCGCCGTTCCCGGGCAGGATTTCCACGTCGTTCAAGCCCGGCCACCAGCGGAATGCTGCTGTCCCTGTTGGTTGGTCTGCTTGCCCAACGACCACATCGGCCTCATTGAGGTCGTACGCCGTCAGACTCCGGCCCGGGGAACTGATGATCGTGATCTGGCCATTCGCGTACAGAAAGGCGTTGGCCGCGTCCCGGTTGCCAGTGGCATGACCGGCCTCGGTGATTGCCTTGCCCGAGCTGCCACTGGCCATGACCTCGGCCACCAAGGACCCAGCGAAACCACCGGCGAGCACAATCCGTCCGGCCGCGCCGCCCTTTCCGTCCACGGCGAAATGGTAGGTCTGGCCTGCCTGGGCCGTGAAGGTGAGGCCGCTGGTCTTGCCCCCGTAGTCGTCGCGCAGCCGCGCATCGGTTTCATCGTCGTTGCCGGCCAGCAGCGCCGGCGGCCAACTCCCCGTGTAAACCGCCAAGAGCGTGTCGAAGTTGCTCCCGGCCGTCGTCAGCGACACCGTCCCACCGGTCGGCGCCGTCCACGACCACCAGAGCGACCGGCCGCCCGCGTTACCCCCATGCGCGGCCTCACCGCTCTGCTTGCTGGCTCCAAGGTTCGAGGTCTCGCAGGCGATGAACTCGCCGGTGAGTCGGGTGCTGGTGGCGAAACTGTCGTTTCTGGGCGCCAAAGCCAGGTTCAGCCGCACAAAGCCCTGCGCCCCGCCCCGCCCATCCACGGCGATGCGGTACGTCGTTCCGGCGCTGGCGGTGAAGAACGCCCGGCTGCTCCCAGCCCCTTCAGCGGTCAAGCCGCCGTTGTCGTCTTGAACCACCAACGTGAGGCTGCCCAGGCTCGAGCCGGTATAAACGGCCAGCAATGTGTCGAACGCCCCACCGCTGGCGGTGATGCTGCGACCGGTGGTGATCTCGACCGGCCCAGAGCCGGGGGCTGTCCACGACCACCAGACCGAGGCCCCGCCGGCGTCGCCGGCGTGATTGGGTTCGCCCGGTTGCTTGGTCGCGTACAGGCTCACCCCGAACGCCGTGGGGTGGGTTCCAATCAGCACCACCGCCGACTCGAAGTTGTCGTTGGCCGGGGCCAGGGGCCGCGTCCCCTCGATGAGCCTCTGCAAGTTGAGCCGGCCGGCGGTTAGACACTTGCCCACCAACGCCGCGTCGGTGTCCACGCCCGCCAAGAGCCGATAGATCGCTGCCCGTGCGGACTCGGCAGGCAGCGCCTGGCGGGCCAGCGCCAATGCTCCGCTCACATGGGGTGCCGCCATTGAGGTCCCAGTCAGGTTGGTGTAGTTGGTCTGTGGCCCGCTCGGACTGATGTACGTGGAAAGAATGTCCCAGCCCGGTGCGACCAAGTCCACCAGCCCACCGCCATAACTCGAGAAGTAAGCCAGCTTGCCTTCGTAATTCCCGGCGGCTACCGAGACGATATTGTCAAGCTCATAAACGCTGGGGAAATCCAGACTCTGATCGGTGTCCCACGCATCGTTGCCGACGGCGGCAACCAGGATGATCCCGGCTGCCCGCAGTTGCTCGAGTGCGTCGTAGAGCGCCTGACTGCGGCAGGGGATTCCCCAACTGGCATTGACGAGGTGGGCCCCCTGGGCGCGGGCGTAGTCCAGACAAGCAACCACCCGGGAGACTGTCCCGGGGACCTCCGGCGCAGCGGTGAAGGCCAGCGGCATAAGCCGCACCTGCCATGCTACGCCGGCAACACCCAAGCCGTTGTTGCCGCATGCGCCGATGATGCCCGCCACGTGCGTCCCATGCCCCGATGCGTCCTCCGGATTGCCGCTTCCGTCCTCAGCGTTGATGCCGTGGATGTCGTCCACATAGCCGTTCTGATCGTCATCTTGGCCGTTATTGGGGATCTCTCCCGGGTTGGTCCAGAGGTTGGCGGCCAGGTCTTCGTGCGTGAGCTTCACCCCCGTGTCCACCACCGCCACAACCACGTCCTCCGCACTCGATCGGATGGCCCAGGCCTCCGGGGCGTTGATGTCCTTGCGACTCGCGTGGTCCAGAGCCCATTGGTCGCCAAACCGCGGGTCGTCGGGCACGATGCGAGGCGGGGCTTGATAGAGGATGACGTAAAAGTCCGGCTCGGCATACGCGACCAAACCGCTCTCGAGATACGCTCGCACCACCGCGCCCACGGACGCCTCGCTCTCGACCTCGACGACCTGAAGATTCCCGATGGCCGGGAACGTGCGCAAAACCCGCGCCCCCTGGACCCGATGGAAGTCCTCGAGTTGGTCAAGTGCGATACCCGCCTCGACCTTCACCAACACTCGCCGCGGGTGAAAGAGGCTCTCGGGTGCGTCAGCCGGCACCGCGGGGCGACTGGAAACGCTCGGAGCAGGCGGGGCCGTCGTGGCGGTGGTGCCGATGGCTGGCGGGGGACCGCGCGGGGCTGGCGCCTCCGCGTCCGCCGCGGGCGGTGAAGCCCCTAAGGCTTCGCTGCCGGCGAGCAACATGGCGCTAGCGCACACACACAGAGAGAAAGAGAGAGGAGACAGAGAGAGTAACGATCCGCGTAGTTCGCTCTTATACATGAGGCACCAGCATCCCTCAGACGCAGTTTGTCTCCACCTTTTTTGCCCATTACTTTGCGGATGTTGGCGTGCCTGCGGCCCCCTGAGCTGTGCGCGACTGGCCCTGCAGCGTCCGCTGTCCCCAGCGGATCCCTGTAGTGTCCGCTGTCCCCAGCGGATCCGCGCCAGTGATCGAGTTACCTGCGCTGAAGACAGTGCACACTACAAAGCGCTGAGGACAGCGCACACTACAGGCCGTGGTCACGTCCGCTGTCCGCAGCGGACGGCGCGCCGTGCCGGCACACTGTGGTCTGTCCCAAACGCTCATCAGTCACCCCGCGCCCCGTACCGCCATGATCAGACCCTCCACAGTCAAACCGACGGCGGCTTGCGCGGCGAGCGCCAATCACTCCGTTCTCCGCACCTCGAGTTGGTAGAACCCGACGGGCGAGGACGGATCCAGTGCGTGGGTGTAGCCCGAGACGGTCCAAGGCAGATTCGCCGCGCCCGGAAGGGGGCTCGAGGGGATGGCGAGGTTAGGTGAGAATCGCACGGTGTAGACGCGGCCGTTGACCGTGTGCCAGTCGAGGCGAAGCGCGGGTGGCTGGTTAATCAGTGCCCAGCGCAGGCGCAGTTGGTCGTTCGGGTTGTTGGGATCGAGACCTGCAAGGTAAGATTGCCACAGCGGAAGGCCGTTGGTGCTCGTGACCAGGAGGTTGGCGGAGCTGAGGGTCTCGACGCGCACGTCCGACTCGTCGGTGAACGTGACGGTGAACGAATGGTTCGGCGAGCCGTCGGTGGTCAGGTCGGCCGCCAACAACAGCGGCGTGGGCGGTGTGGCATCGAGCTTGCCGCCTCCCAACAGTTCGACGTCGTCCAGGTTCCAGCCTAGATCGGTTTGGGCCGAGTTCGAGGCTAAGCCCCACCGCAGCCGCAGCGAAGGGCTGCCGGCAGCCCAGGCCGGTAGCGTGTACTGCACCGTTTGCCAAGCGCTATCGGTGACTGAGCTGGACGTCGTCCAGACATTGGCCCAAGCCGTGCCATTGGTGCTAACCTGGGTCCGTGCGGTGTCGCCGAACCGCAGCCGCAGCCAGCGCCGGAACCGCAAGGTCAGAGTTGACGCGCTCGAGCCGTCGATGACCGGTGTGGTGGCGTACTTGGTCGTGAGCCGGTTTTCGTAGTTGCCACTGAGGTTGTAGGCGACGATGTGCGTGCCGGTGAAACCGGCTTTGGGCCCGCTGCCGGTGTAAGTCGGCAGGCCGTATTCCCACCGCGGTTCCAGCGACCAACCAGGGTCGGTGTCCATGTCCGCCACGTAGATCGGCCGGGGCACGTTCACGGTGAATTGGCCGAGCTGACGCCCAGCCGCCCAGGCCCCTTCGGTGTCGCGCACCTGGTTGGCTTCTAAACCCACGGTGTAGACGCCGTTGTCCCGGTGAGTCCAGGCCCCGCCCGTCGGTGGGTCGGCCGCGTAGGTGGCGAGGCGCGGGTCCCCGGGGCGGTGAGGTCCAGCGAGAGGAGCCGCGCGGGACGGTCGTACCCATTCGGGCCACGGATCCGCAGGTCCGCGCCGTCAATGGTTCCCGTGTCGATCGCCACGTTATCGGCGTAGGTGACCGTCAGGGGCCAGGCGCCGGTGCCGGGTTGGATCAGATCGGCTACGGCCAACTCGGCCTGTGGCGGCACGACAAAGTGCGCCGGCACCACCCGGCCGGTGATGAAGTACTGGCCCAGACTGCCGTAGGCGGTGTAACCGGTCGGATTCGAGTTGGCGGGTGCGCCGGCGCCCGAGTTGCGGATGTGCAGGTAATAGACACCGGCCGGCAAGGTGAGTTCGAGCCGAGCGGTCGCGCGGTCGGGTGGGTTATTGGTGGTGAGCAGAACGCCCTCATCGCTGTATAACTCGACGCCCACATCCAGATTGCCGCCGCGGGTCAGCCCGGTGGGCATGAGCCAAGGCTCGACCGCCAGGCTCACGGGTCCTGCCCCTGTGGCAAAGGCGAAGACATCCACGTCCGTGCTGCGCTCGAGAATGCCCTTGTTGAGCGAGCGGAGGTTGTCTGGGTCGGTCTCGGGCGTGGTCGAGGCGATCTCGCCGGCGGCGGTGAGCGTCAGGAAGGTGGCGGTGGCACGCGTATTGCCGTGATCGTCGGTGCGGTAGGCGAGTTTACCGGCGATGGTGGCCAGGTCGTCTTGGGTGTTATTGGCCAGGTAATACTCGCCTTTGGACCACTGCGTGAGGTTGCGATTGACCGCCGAGCCCATGATCGGCCCCCAGGAGAGCTCACCGCTGCCGTGGCCATTGTAATACTCGGTGCCGTTGCTTTGGCCGTCATGGCTCAAGCCTAGGTTGTGGCCAACCTCATGCGATACCGCCTCGGCAAGGTAGGATTCGTTGTGGGCCAAGTTGTCCGAGTAGATCCACGCCGGCCGGTAGGTGGCGTACGTCGAGGTGCGAAACACCCCCAGATAGGCCACCCCGCCCGCCGTCGAGGACGGATTCGGTTCGCCGTTCGCATCGGTGCTGCGCGTGATCAGGGCATGGGCGGTCCGGGTGCCGAAGGTGGCCGGGCGTTGGGTCGTCACGTCGATGTCGAAGGGGGCGTAGTCCTCGGCGACCCGTTGCCAGATGCGTCGGATGGTCAGTTGCTCCGCGGCGCTGAAGCGCTCGTAATCGCCGTCCGTGCTGAAGGCCACCGCCGGAATCACGGTCCGGTCCACCGTCGTGTTCCACACCGTGCCCCGGACCTCTTCACCGCTGAAGTTCAGAAACAGGACATTGGGCGCGCCCGGTTTGCTGTGGAAGACCAGATTCGTCGGGAAAGGCTTGACCGGCACGACCGGCAACGACGCCAGACCGGCAGCCGAGGCCGCTAAGTCAGGAGTCATGGCAGGTACTGGCGCCAAGGTGGTTGGCGCGGATGGGGGCCATAAACCGGTAGGGCGCGACCGCTGGGCGCGCCGCACGAACCAGGTCACTAGGTCCGAGCGGCCGGCCCGGCGGTCCGGCCCTACCTGGCGGTTTATGGAAAGCGCGCCCGGCGAGTCGTCCACGTAATAAATGCCTCCCTCCGAATCCACATGGAGCGACCCCAGATCCGACTCGGTAAGATGAAATGCGCCCAGCCACTCGATGGCGCGTTGGCGCCGTTCGACCGTCAGACGCTCGAGCTGCCGGCGCAGCCGACTCTCCGGGAAGTCCTCGAGCCGATGCGTTGTCCCGGGCAGGAATTGGCGCGGTGGCCTGGCCGGTGACGGCCCGGCGGCAGCCAATTCCGGCGCGGCAACGAGCGCGCCGCCGAGGGCGGCAAATCGGACCCAGCGAGCCAGGCGCAAGCGCATGCGCCGTCATAGTAGCCAGACCGATGCCAATCCCAAACCAGACCCGCAAGTTCGCGCACGCCCCGAATCCTTGGCGAGGCGGAGCGCGGACGGTCACGTCCGCCAAGCGGATCTGACGATCCGCGCCCCACAGGGAGCCTGCCGGGTTTCACCCGCGAGGGCAGCCCTCAAGCACCTCGCTAAGGACTCGGGGCACGCTGCCGCCGTAAACGAATCGGTCGCCAAGCCCCTGCCCATGGTTTTTTGGTTTCGCGCCCCGCTTTCGACCACTAGACTCCCGGGTCATGGATTCATCGTCCTTGGGTCGCTTTCCCGAGTATCGGCCGCGTCGACTGCGCCAGTCCCCAGCGCTGCGTCGCTTGGTGGCGGAGAATCGGCTGGTGACCGACCAGTTGGTGCTGCCCTTGTTTGTGCGGGCGGGCCGCCGCGTGCGGCACCCGGTCAGCTCGATGCCCGGGGTCTGCCAACTGTCCCCGGACGAGCTCGTGCGCGACGCGGCGGCGGCGCACCGCGCGGGCGTGCCAGCCGTGCTGCTCTTCGGCATCCCCGACCGCAAGGACGCGCGGGCCTCGGAGGCCTATGCCGCCAAGGGCATCGTCCAACGAGCCGTGCGCCTGCTCAAGCGCGAACTCCCCACGCTCCTGGTCATCACCGACGTCTGCCTGTGCGAGTACATGAGTCACGGCCACTGCGGCATCGTCAAGGCCCTCGAGGACCATGCCTCGATCCTCAACGATCCGTCCCTCAAGTTGCTGGCCCAGTCTGCAGTCAGCCATGCCGACGCCGGCGCCGATATGGTGGCGCCTAGCGACATGATGGACGGACGCGTGGCGGCCATTCGCACAGCGCTCGATGGGGCCGGCTTCCTCGACACGCCGATCCTATCCTACGCAGCCAAGTACGCCTCGAGCTTCTACGGCCCCTTCCGCGAGGCCGCGGAGTCGGCGCCCAAGTTCGGCGATCGGCGCAGCTACCAGATGGATGCCGCCAACGCGCGCGAGGCCCTGCGCGAGGTGGCGCTGGACCTGCAAGAAGGCGCGGACATCGTCATGGTCAAACCCGCGCTGGCTTACCTCGATGTCATCTATCGGGTCAAGACCCAGTTCGGCTGTCCGACCGCCGCGTACGCGGTGAGCGGTGAATTCTCGATGATCCAAGCCGCTGCGGCCCGCGGTTGGCTCGATGAGCGGGCCGCCACCCTCGAAAGCCTCCTGGCCATCCGCCGCGCCGGTGCGGACCTGCTGATCACCTACGCCGCCGTCGCCGTCGCCCAGTGGCTCCGCGCCGGCTAGACCCAACTTGCTGGCGCGTTGAAACCGCTACCCCCTGACCGAATCCCCCATGCGCCTCTTCCCTAATGCCTGGCGGCGCCGGGCGCAGTTCGTGCGGGAAATGACCGGCCGAGTCGTGCTGGACATCGGCTGCGGCCGCCGGAAGTTGCCGGGCGCAATCGGCGTGGATCGCCGGGTGGTCAGCATTGCCGGGCCGGAGCTGCAACGCGATGTCGATCACGATCTGCTCGCCTTCCCGTATCCGTTTCCGGACGATTATGCCGACGGCGTCCATTGTTCGCACGTGCTCGAACATCTGCCGCCGACCCAAAAGGTGATCGAGGAGTTCTATCGCCTGCTCAAGCCCGGCGGGCGTTTGTACCTCGAGTGCCCCCATTTCTCCTGGGTCGAGGCCTACCGCCACTTCGAGCACTGCCACTTCTTCTCCGTCGGGTCCTTCGACTACTTCCACCCGGCCAACGAGGTCTACCGCGCCCGCTTCGAGAAGCTCTGGAGCGAGATCTTCTTCGACGACTTCACCTACGCGATCGGCATTGGGTTTCTGGGCAAATACTGCCCGCGCCTGTACGAACGGCACCTGGCGTTTCTCTTTCCCGCCAGCGCCTTCCAAGTCATGCTGCGCGCCGTCAAGTGACCCAGCGACGGCGCCCCGCAAGCCCTCGTATCCGCACTCGATACATCGACTCGCCATGGCCCCCAGCCCGAAAGAACAAATCGCCGCCTTCTACGAGGAGTACCAGAAGCGCGGCAAATACGATTATCTCTACGGCGACCGCGCTCGGTTGGATCTGCTCGTCGGCCTCATCGGCCAGCGGCAGGCTGCGCTCGAGATCGGTTGCCGGGCGGGCAACCTCACCCAGCACTACGGCCAACACAATCGGGTCGTGGGCATCGACATCGATCGCAACGCCCTCGAACTGTTCGCCGCCAAACTCGGCTGCCCGAGCGTCTGGCTGGACGTGGATTTCGAGCCCCTGCCCTTCGAGGCTGGCCAGTTCGATGTGGTGGTCTTGTCGGAAGTCATGGAACACCTCCGTTTCCCGGCGAAAGTCCTGAGCGAAATCGCGCGGGTCCTCAAACCCGCCGGGCGCCTGGTCGGCTCGGTGCCCAACAGCTTCCGGCTGCGCAACCGGCTGCGCTTCCTACTCGGCCGGCCCTTCGAGACCGACCCCTCGCACCTCCGCTCCTACTCGCCCGCGCTGCTCCGGCGCCAATTGGAAGCCAGCTTCCGCCAGGTGCAACTGCTCCCCGTCTCGGGCCACCTCCTGGGGGGCGGACGCCACGGCATCCCCGTGTTCCCCTGGCTGCCATTCCGCATACGGGCCTTATTCGCCCTCGATCTCGCCTTCTGTGCGGCTCAACCGCACCCAACCAGTTAAGCATCATGCAGCCCAGCTCGAAGGCAGCGCTCGAGGCGCACTTGCGCGCCCAGTCGTTTCGGACGGTGCTGGATGCGCCCTCGGGCAACGGCTGGTTGCGGGCCGCGCTAACCGAGGGGGCCGCTCTCGACGGCATCGACCTGTTCGCCCAATCGCCGCCGGGTTACCGCCGCTTTTGGCAGCACGATTTGGACGACGGATTGCCGGAGGCCTGCACGACCTACGACCTGATCTGCTGCTGCGAAGGCATCGAGCATGTGGGCAATCCGCTCCGGCTGCTGCGCGCCTTCCGTGACCACCTCGCCCCGACCGGCCAGTTGATCGTCACCACGCCCAACGTCTGGTTTCCCCAAGCCCGCCTCCAATATTGGTGGCGCGGCTTCTTCCCCTCCTTCCCAGCCCTGGCCGGCAAGGTCGTCCCCGGCACCCACATGCACATCACCCCGTGGTGTTACCCCCAGCTCTACGTGTTCTTCCGCCTGGCCGGCTTCGACCCGCCCCGTATCTTGATCGAGCCTCTATCGCGCCCCAAACATTGGCACGAGCGCCTGCTCGCGCTGCCCGCACGACAGTACTGCCAGCGACGTCGCGTCCGCGCCGCCACAACCGAGGAGCGCCAGTTCTGGCTCGTGGCCGGCTCGGACGCTTCACTGCTGGGTCGCCATTTGATGGTCACCGCCGGCTTGGCGCGCGTCCCCGAGACCGCAGCCGCACAGCCTCCCGCGGTTTAAGCCCATGGACCCCGTGCCCCCAAGCCGCTGGCGGTTGGTGCACACCGAAGCCTCGCTTGGGTGGGGTGGGCAAGAACACCGAGTCTTGGCCGAGTTAACGGGTTTCAGGCAACGCGGCAGCTCGTGCTGGCTGGTGGCGCCGCCCACCGCGCGCCTGGTCGAGCGGGCGCGGGCGACCGAAGTGCCCGTGCGGTTGGCGCGATTCGACCGGTGGCTCTATCCTTGGACCATACCCCGATTGGCGCTCTGGCTGCGCTCGGTGAACGCACAGGTTGTCAACACCCATAGCTCGCGCGATGGCTGGGCCGCCGGTTGCGCCGCGCGCCTGGCCCGCGTCCCCTTGGTGCTCCGCACCCGCCACATCGACGTTGATTACCCCCATCACTGGGTCAGCCGGCACGCCTACCGTTCGCTGGCCGATCATGTACTCACCACCAGTCCCGCCATCACCGCCCACCTCCAACAGGCCCTCCGCCTGCCGCCGGAGCGCGCCAGCACCATCCCCACCGGAATCGATCTCGAGTGCTTCTGCCCCGCCGGTCCGGCCGCACCGTTGCTGCCGCCCGGCCCAAGCCCGGCGCCACCCCTCATCGGTATGGTGTCCGTACTGCGTTCCTGGAAAGGGCACGACACCTTCCTTGCGGCCGCGCACCAACTGGTCCAAAGCGGCCTGAAGGCGCGGTTCGTGATCGTCGGTGAAGGGCCGGTGCGGTCACGCCTCGAGGCGCGTGTGCTCGAGTTGAGCCTCGGTCCGTGGGTGACCTTAGTGGGCCACCGCGAGGACATCCCCGCGGTCCTGCGCGCCTTGGCGATCCTGGTCATCGCCTCGACCCGCCATGAGGGCATCCCCCAAATCGGCTTGCAGGCCCTCGCCACCAAAACTCCGGTCGTCGGCAGCAATGTCGGCGGGATCCCTGCCGTGATCCAACCGGGCCTCACCGGCCGGATCTTCCCCGCCGGCGACGCCGCTGCCCTGGCCGACGCGCTGCGGGACACCCTGGCCGATCCCACCGCCACCCGGGCCATGTGCGACCGCGGCAGGGCCCACGTGGAGGCGCGCCACAGCCTCAGACACATGCTCGACGAACTCGAGTCCGTCTATCGCCGCTACCTGGGGCTGAGCTCAATTTGACGCGTTTTTGATTGTTGACACCGTGGCCATCGCCGTCTGGCTCGTCCTTCTAGGGCTGGGCCCGAGCAGTTCTACCCGCATCAGCCGACGGTGAGGCCCCGCCTGCCGACCAGTGGTCAGGGGCTGAGCTCAATTTGACGCGTTTTTGATTGTTGACACCCTGGCCAACGCCAACTGGCTGGTCCTTCTAGGGTTGGGCCCGGGCAGCTCTAACCGCATCAGCCGACGGTGAGGCCCCGCCTGCTGGCCGACAGGCCAAGTACCGGTCGATGGCCAGGGCAGCCTGGCGGGCGTCGCGGACCGCCTCGACCACCAAGGCGGGCCCCCGAATGAGGTCTCCGCCGGCAAACACGCCAGGCAAACGGGTCATGAACTGCTCATCGACCACCATCCCCCCCCAGGGGTGCCTGGCAATCTGGGCAAAATCGCTGTCCGCGGGAAACGGCGTGGGGTCGAATCCGTACGCCACCAGCACCACATCCGCCAGCACCCTAAACTCCGAGTTTGGAAGGGCCAACGGCCGGCGCCGGCCGGTCGCATCGGGCGCCCCCAACTGCATTCGCACACAACGCACCTGAGTGACCTGCCCGTCTCCATTGCCCTCGAGGGCGATCGGGTTAGTCAAAAACTGGAACTCCGCTCCCTCCTCGACGGCATTGTCATATTCAGTCCGGCTGCCGGGCATGTTCGCCTCGTCTCGCCGGTAGAGACACACCGTCGCTTTCGCCCCGCAACGCAGGGCGGTGCGCAGGCAATCCATGGCCGTGTCGCCACCGCCCAGCACGACCACCCGCCGGCCGGCCACGTCGGTCTTGGGCATGGCCAGGGGCAGGTCCGAATTCTTCTCGACCAGGAACGGGAGGGCTTGCAGGACACCCTTAAGGTCCGCGCCCGGGATGTCCAGGGGCCGGGCCTGCTGGGCGCCACAAGCCAAGAACACCGCCTCAAAATGCCGTTGGAGTTCCTTCAGGGTAATGTCTTTGCCAATCCACACCCCGGTCCGGAACACCACGCCCCGATGCCGCAGGAAGTCGATGCGCCGTTCCACGACGCCTTTCTCGAGCTTGAAGGCCGGAATGCCATTGACCAGCAAACCGCCCGGCACCGATTGCGCCTCGAAGACCGTGACTGCATAGCCGCGTTTGGCCAACTCATCCGCACACGCCAAGCCCCCCGGGCCGGATCCGACCACGGCGACCCGCCGGCCGTTCGGGGCGACGCTGGCGCTGTCGGTGACGCCATGCGCGAAGGCATATTCGTTGAGGAAACGTTCGATGGCCCCGATGGCGACCGGATCCGATTTGCCATCCAGAATGCAGGCCCCCTCGCACAGTCGGTCCTGCGGGCAAATCCGCGCACAGATTTCCGGCATGTTGCTCGTCGCGCGCGAAAGTGCCGCCGCCTCGAGGAACTGCCCCTCGGCCGTCAACAGCAACCACTCCGGAATCCGGTTCTCCAACGGACACGCCTGCACGCACATCGGCTCCGGACACTGAACACAACGATGCGCCTGCTCACGCGCGGTCGCTTCATCGTAACAACCGTATACCTCGAGGAAATCCGCCAGGCGCTCCGTGGGCGACCGCTTCGGCGGCGTGGCCCGCGACAACTCGAGCCAGGCGTATTGCTCCTTGCCAGTTGCTGGCGGCGTGGGCGTGGGCTCCGTCGGCTGTTCGCGTTCCCGCGTCATGCGACCCAATATGAAATGCGTTGCCGCCCGTGTCCAGCCACGGCCGCCCCGCCCACCTCGCCCGTAAGGCCTGTCCCTGCGGTCAGGACTCGAGCTTGCGCGAAAGGGCACGGCGCGCCAAGCGCGTCACCAAGACCGTCACCGCCACCGTGGCACACAAACCCACGCCGTAGAGGACCCACTCGCCCGGCGTGCGACCGCGCGGCCCCACCTCGACGTTGGCGAGTGAGCCCAAGTAAACGTACATCACCGTGCCAGGCAGCATGCCGACCCACGAAGCCAGCACGTAATGGCTCAGCTTCACCTGGGTCAGGCCGAACGCATAGTTCAGGAGCGTGAAAGGAAAGACCGGCGACAACCGCGTCAGCAAGACGATCTTCCACCCCTCCGCCGCCACCGCCCGGTCCAACGCCGCCAACTTCTCGTGCCGCCCCAACTTCCGCGCCACCGCCTCCCGCGCCAGGTAACGGCTGATCAGAAACGCCACCGTGGCCGCCGTGGTCGAGGCCAGCGACACCACCACGAAGCCTGCGCCCAGACCGAACACGGCCCCCGCGCCGAGCGTCAGCAGCGACCCCGGAACCAAGGCCACTGTCGCCAACACGTAAAGCCCCGCGAAGAGCACTGGCCCCCAAGGACCCAGACTCGCAACCCCGTCCAAGGCGCGGCCGAGCCAAGCCTCGAGATCCATCCCGCGGCCCACCGCCAGCAGCACGAGCCCAGCAACGGCGGCCACGAGCCAGCCCACGCTAGCTCGAAGTCGATTCGGTTTGTGCTTCCACCGTGCCATACCGCTCAGGTCTCTTGCCTCATAGTCCCGATCGATGGTGACAGGCGCCGTCCGGCCCACGCGCAACGCCCGGACCTCAGCGCATCCACACCCTGGCCATAGTGCTCCTCCGCGCACCTCCTCGCAAGCACACCAAGACCCCACGCTCGACCCGCGCCACGGTGCGCGCCCTAGCATTATCGATTGTCGGACCGACGCTTTCTAGCTCCGGGCTAGGCGTGCAGCGGGAGCCAAGGGAGGAGGCAAGTTAAGATGACAATAAACGAAACTACCTGCAAAACCAGTAACGCCGCGCACGCCCAAACCAGGGCTGTCTCAATGGCAGGTTTCTTCCTGAGCGTGACCAGCAAGCAACCGAGCAAGATGACCGGGATAAGCAGTATCCAGCCGGGCTTCATTACACACCGTGCCGTTAACTCTGGTATTGGTAACCCACGAGACAGAAAGAAGTCCGTCAAAGCCATCCGTATGTATTGGGCTACCAAGAACCAGCCCGTGCAGGTGACTACCGCAAAAGCCCACACAAGCCACTGAAATGCGCGCATCATCGTTTGTTAGGCTTCTTTGGTTGTGGCGGCAGCAGGATCTCCGGCTGCGGCAATGCAGGCTTTTTAGCACCTTGCAGCACATCGTATGCTGGCGCATAGAGATAGATGATCGTGACGCCCCTTTGGACACTGCGAACTTCTCAACATCTCCCGCGCTGCCTCTCGAGCACTCTTCACTAGGGCCGCGTAGGCAGGTGCGTATGCCGGGTCTTTATCACTCACGTTTCCGGTCCACGGCCTTCCGACCGGCGCCCCGTCGAGCATGTAACCGGGAGCTATTCTCTTGTTTGTTGCGTCTGCGCCGCAGCCGATGAAGCCGGCCGCAGCCGGCCGGCCTGTAGGCATGAGGAAAGTGTGCGGTCGCTCCTGATCACCGTGTCCAACGAGGACGACTACCTCGCAAGGGCCGACGATGATAACTTGGGAGTTGTTCTTCCGCCTCTGCTGCTCCGCCAAGCCCGACGAATCGAACGACATCACCGGCTCATTGCCCGCGAAGCGGTAAAGGTTAATTCCGCCGTCTTCCTCAATCGGGTCCCTGTTTAGCCACCTCTGGGTATTCGGGTCGTAGAAGCGGTAGCCGTAGTGGTAGAGGCCCGAGCTGCTGTGGAACATCTTCGAGCTGAAGCGGTACACGTTCGCCCCACCCAGCGGCCCCCACGTGTACGTGGCCCGGCCATAGGGATCGTAGCGGTAAAGGGCCTGCAGCGTGCCGGCCGAGTTGGCAAGTGCCGTGATGTTCCCGTTCCCGTCCGCGTGGTAGAACACGTGCCGATTCCAGCTCCCGCCACTGTATTGGTCCGAGCGAGCCAGCAGACCGCCAATGCCGCCCGCCCCCTCGAGACTTCCGCTCAGGTCGTTGCCGCGCGTGTACGCGACGGTTGGGGTGTTCGAGCTGTTCCGCTCCTGGACCACCCGCATGCCGTCGTAGACGTAGTACACCGTGTCGTACGTGCTGTACTGACCGCCGCTGTAGTACTTCTCGACGCGTTTGCGCATCCGGCCAAGCCCGTCGTACGTAAACTCGGTCAGGTACCAACCGCTACCCCACATGACCGACACCAACCGGCTCTCGTCGTCGTAGGTGAAATTGCGGTTTGCTCCACCGTTCTCGCCGGTCAGGTTGCCATTGCTGTCGTAGGTGTAAGACGCTGCGCCGACGGATGTTAGCCGGTTGAGCGCGTCGGCCTGGAATGCCGTCGGCACGCCGTTCTGGGTGCGCTGCGCCAAGTTCCAGCCCGCATCGTACGTGTAGCCCAGGTTCTCAGTGGACTCTCCGCCCGTGCCCACGGCGCTGGCGAGTTGGCTGTCCAGGTCGTAGCCGTAGCTCTGGCTCCAGGACCCGCTGGGCTGCTGAACCGTCAGGGCCGTGCGCAGCCGGGGCGCGGTCGGGTGGTAGCCGTAGGACACGGTATCATTGGCCCACAAACCGCCCTCGCTGGCAAGCCGTTCCGCATCGGTTTAGCTCGAGTGACTGGTCTGGCCGTCCGGCCCAGTGTAGTCGGTCAGGCCCCGGGCCGAGTAGACGAAGACCTCGGTGCCCTGGCCGAGAACGGCCCTGGTGAGGGGCCGGCTCAGGCGGTCGAACGTCTGCGTGACGGTGACGCCGTTGGCATCGGTGACGGTTACGGGTTGATCGTGGACATTATCTGGGTCAACCGGCCCAGGTTGTCCCGAGTGAAGGTGCGCGTGAAGTTCAGCACGTCGGTGTGGGTTCGGACATAGCTGTTGAGCCAGGTGAACGATTGGTTTCTGGTAACGGGTTGGTCGGCGATGCTGGTGGTGGCGGCGGGGGTAACGTTGATTGACACCGAATCGGAGCGGGTTCGCGCCCAGGTTCGGCTGCCCAGCGGGAGCACGGGCCTGCAAGGGCTGGCGATCTCGCCGGATGGCAGGTGGTGCGCGATCCCTCACAACCTGGGGCGGTTTCAAGTGCCAACAGTCCAGGTCGAGTACGGTTGGATGAATACCAGTGCGCTGAGCTTGATTGCGCTTGAGGACAGTCGGTTAGTTGGGACGCTTCTGCTGGACAAGCCCAGGCGGGGTGAG
>Ga0194113_10002521_pt1 | contig 24969 bp, 22 predicted proteins | sample TA2MahC200mmetaG_FD_146193 | JGI IMG/M metagenome (GOLD analysis project Ga0194113, IMG submission 146193) | Freshwater microbial communities from Lake Tanganyika, Tanzania - TA2015017 Mahale Deep Cast 200m | ecosystem: Environmental > Aquatic > Freshwater > Lake | place: Tanzania: Lake... | reverse complement strand
ATCTCTCCGGAGGAGTATCCAATTCGGATGAGGCCTGCCGGTTTATCATTTATCGAATAAGATTTGACGACCTCAAACAGTTCCTCTCCCCTTGCAGGCCGGAAGAGACGTGAAAGGGTATTTTTGCTCTGCAATACCCTCTTCAGAAAGGTATCTTCATCCTTTTTTCCAATCTGTGAAGTGTCTGTATGGGCGAGGGTAAAAAGGTTGGCATCCTGAACAGAGACAAAAAGAATTCCTTCCCTTAGTCCCAGGTCGGAGATCGCCCTCTGGACAGCAATTTGACGGAGAAGCCGCTTCATCTGCCCTCCATTGAGCTGAAGGACAATGATTCCCGAAGTCCCCTTTCTTTCGATGGCGATCGTAAAGAGATCTCCCTCAATCAGAGGTCTCCCGAAAAGATCGATGGCTACTGAAACTTTCTTTTGAATCATCTCCCGTAGAAAGGACCTATTGTTAAAAGAAAAGGCTGTCGGCCAAGCCCGGAGGAGTTCTCCCTTTAAATCATAGACCCCGATTGAGGCAACCGAGTATTGGTCAGTAAGCGATTGGAGGTCGGATGAATTCAAAGGTTGTTGACTATCGATCTGGTCTATCCGGTGAAGGGCTTCGAGGAGATATTCAGCAATCGATTCTTCCATGCCGAAGAAGTGCTGGGAGGATTGGAGGGAGGTGAGGGCTTCTTGAATGTTCTTCTCGAAATGCTGGATGAGGACAATGGCTTCCCTTTCAAGCAGGGAATAGAACCCCCTTTGGGTCCGTTCAATCTCGAGGAAACCGTTGATGATCAAAATGATAAGGATGATTCCGGAAAGGATCGCAAGGTAGACAGGCGAGAAACTTCTGCTTATCCTCTTTCTATTCCCGAACAATCCGCATCCCTTTCTATTCTTCCGGGGGTAACATCTTTTTGGGACTCATGGGGCCCATGGGGCCATGGCCAGGCATCATGCGCTGAAAAAAAGGAAACTCCTGCTCAGGACACCAGAGTTTGAGCTGTTCATGTGAGAGGAGGCCCCGGACCTTTACCAAATATTCCATGGCCTTCTCCTCCATTTTGGATTGCGTTTCAGTCGCTTCAATATATTTCATCCGGATCGAGTCCATTCTAACAGCAGGATTGGTGAGAAGCTCTCTAAATTCGAGTCGTTTGGTGATGAGTTGTGCCCGAAGGAGTTGCATGTCTTTGAGATAAGTTTCTTGAAGGAGATTGAGCCCCTTGGTCTGTTCTGGGGAGAGGTTAAGTTCTGCTGCCTTCCAACAACGGGCATCTTTCCTCCAGGGCTTCATTCCCATCGGTTGAGGGTAGGAGATGATCGGAAGCAATAAGATCAGGATGAGAGAGAAGGCAGTTATTTTTAATGCCATATCGCAACCCTTCTTGTTCCCAAATCTATTTTAACCATATCGGAACGTGTTTAAAAAGTCAAACCTTCAAGTGGATAAAAAATAAAAGGGGAAGGTAAATGCCTTCCCCTTTTTAAGTATGGTCAGGAACTTTTATTAGAAACAGGGTCTCTGTCCTTGGCCCATACCGCGTTCTCCCATCTGTCCACGCCCGAAACCAAGGCCCATTCCACATCCTGGACCGGATGCAGCGATCTGTTCTGCTGTAAGGAACTGGCGGGCTTCCAATCTGAACTGCAGCCCCTTATCCCTCATCTGATCTTTGAGATCTCTTAACTCATTGTCTTTTTCGATGATGGCTTTAGCCTCAGTCTTTGGATTGGTCCAGAGAGATTTAAGCTCCAACTTTTTGGCCAGAAGGGCTTCCCGGATATTTGCTGTTTCATCCATAAACTTCTGCCGTAATTCCTGAAGCTTCGTCTTCTGTTCGGGTGTCAACGAGACACCTTTCCCCGGTTCGGAACCTTCCCGGCAGGGACCACCCTTTCCGCGAGGGCCAAAACCCGGGCCAAAGGCATAAGCAGACATTGCCCCTAAAACCATCACCACCACTAAACTCACTACCACCAGACTTCTTTTCATTTGTTTCTCTCCTTTCTTTGTGATTTTTGATTTCTTAAAAGCAATGACCGTGCCAATTTATTTGAGTCTTTTGAATTGTTAATTTGTTGCCTCCCCATTTATTAGGAATGTTAAGAAGTTAGAGAAAGAGGAAAAAATAATGATGTGAACGGAACCTACATCACAGTGGGTTCCATAAGGATTAATCATTCGTTTTGTTCGACAATTCTGGCGATTCATTCGACAACTCTTTCCGGTATCTTTACCCCGTTAGAAAGCCCCTCAGCTCTGCTGCGGAGCTTTCTAACGGGGTTTACCTAAGATCACCTTACAAAGGTTACTCGCTCAGCAGAATGTTGCGTCGAAAGCGCAATGAGGTTTACTTGAAAAGAGGACAGAGAAAAGTTAAAAGCAATAATCAGTGAATCCATTGCCAAATGTTTAATCGCCGATTCTCTTTGGGAGTCGGGAATTGGTTACGGAGGTGTTTTAATGGAGTTTGCCTATCCTAAAGGACATGTTTTCTATCGAAAATTAAGCCGGACCTATCCTCTGGTTACCCAAGGAGAGGGGATCTATCTCTACGATGAGAAAGGAAGGCGTTATATTGACGGCTCGGGTGGTGCGCTGGTTGTCAATGTCGGACATGGTCAAAAAGAGATCGTCCAAAAAATGGTTGAGCAGATGGGGCAGGTGGGTTATGTCCACGGAACCCAATTCACTACAAGGTCAATCGAGGAGTATGCTGAGACACTCGGAGGCATCCTACCGGATGGTTTAGAAAAGATCTACTTTCTTTCGGGTGGCTCCGAGTCGATTGAAGCGGCCATCAAATTTGCAAGACAGTATTTTTTAGAATCGGGCCATACCCAAAGGTGGCGGGTCATTTCACGATGGCACAGTTACCATGGGAACACCCTCGGCGCGCTTTCACTGACCGGCCGCATCGGGATGAGAAAACCTTATCTTCCCCTTCTGATCGACTTCCCACATTTTCCGCCCCCTTACTGCTACCGATGTCCCTTCAATCTTTCCTACCCCCAATGCGAGCTTGAATGTGCAAAGACCCTTGAGCAGGTGATCCAGATGGAGGGGCCGGAGACGATCTCAGCGGTCATCCTCGAACCTATTGGGGGCGCTACGATTGGAGCCCTTGTCCCCCCGGAGGGATATCTCTCGTTGATCAGGAAGATCTGCGATCGTTTTGGAATTCTTCTGATCGACGATGAGGTGATGACCGGAATGGGTAGGACTGGAAAGTGGTTTGCCGTTAAGCATTGGGATATTTCTCCGGATATCATGGTTTTGGGAAAAGGGATGAGCAGTGGTTATTTCCCTCTTTCAGCGATGATCACGAGGAGTGAATTCGTAGAGCGGGTGAAGGAGAGGGCAGGGGGGTTTGTCCATGGTCATACCTTTTCTCATCATCCGGTTGCTTGTGCTGTTGGGTTGGCAGTCATCCAGTTTATTAAAGAGAAGAAGCTGATAGAGCAGAGTGCTAAAAGAGGGGCTTATCTCTTAAAGAGATTAGATGAGCTGAAAGTTTTTCGTTTTGTGGGCGATGTGAGGGGCAGGGGATTGATGACAGCTATCGAATTTGTAAAAGATCAGAAGACAAAAGAACCTTTCCCAAGGGTTGAACGATTTACGGAGAGAGTGATCGATTTGGCCTTTGAGCATGGCCTTATCCTCTATCCAGGAACAGGGTTTGTGGATGGGATCAATGGCGACATGGTGATGGTCGGTCCTCCGCTGATCATCGAAGAAGATCAGGTTGACGAGCTCATCGAAATTCTGAAGAAGACCTTTAAAAGCATTTCGGAATTCGGATTGCGGAATGCGGAATAAAAAAGATTGGACACAGCTTATGGAAAAACTGGTTATCAGTGTTGGTGTTACAGGTTCTCGAATTACAAGGGAGCAGACACCTTATATCCCCATCACAGCGGCCGAAATCGCTCAGTCCGGTATCGAGGCCTGGAGGGCAGGGGCTTCGGTCCTCCATATCCATGTCAGGGATCCGAAGACCGGGCTGGGGACCCAGAATTATGAGATCTTTAAGGAAGTGGTGGACCGTATCCGGGGTGAAACAGATGCCATCCTTTGCCTGACAACAAGCGGCATACCGGGCAGGAATCTCGAATTTCGCGAGAGACTGGTCCCTTTAACCTTCCAACCGGAACTGGTCTCTTTTGATGCAGGTTCTGTCAATATGCGAGAGAATGTCTTTCTCAATCCACCGGAGTTTTTAGAACTCCTGGCCAAAGAGACACTAGCCAAAGGGATTAAGCCCGAGTTGGAGGTATTTGAAGCTGGAATGGTTGATACCTGTGCCCGGTATCTGGAAAAAGGTCTTTTGAAACCTCCGCTCCATTTTCAATTTGTCCTGGGAGTGTTGGGTGGTATGTCTGCTACGGCAAAATCGCTTCTCCATCTATCAGAAATCATTCCCACAGGCTCTACCTGGTCAGTGATCGGTATCGGTACGGGACAACTTCCCATGGCGATGATCGCCGTGACCATGGGTGGGCATGTTCGCGTTGGCTTAGAGGACAATATCTACTATTCAAAAGGCGTATTGGCCAAGACAAACGCTGAGTTGGTTGAGAGAATCATCCGCATTGCAAAAGAATTCGGAAGAGAGATTGCCACCCCCTCTGAATCCAGAAAAATCCTCGGCTTGAAATAGGGTCCCCCATTATTTGGTGAGGGAGGCGATGACTTTTGGAAGGTCTGAGGGGATGTCCACGCCAATGGGCTCATAATCCACTGGAACCACTTTTATCTTATAACCATTCTCCAGGACACGGAGCTGTTCCAATTTCTCCAGTTTTTCGAGCGGTGTGGGTTTCATCTTGGCGAGTTTTAGCAGGAAGCTCCGGCGATAGACATAGAGGCCGATGTGCTTGAAAAGTTTTTTTGATAACAGCCTTCCTCTCATATCAGGATTAGACAGAATCTGCTCAATCGTGAAGTCTCTTGGAAATGGGATAGGCGACCTTGAAAAATAAAGGGCAAATCCCTTTCCGTCGACCACCACCTTTACCTGATGGGGATTCAGCCAATCCTTTATATCTTTGATCCTTGTCATCAAAGAGGAGATATGAAGGGTTTCGTCTCTTAGAAGAGGCCGGATGGCTTTGTCAATGATTGAACCTTTGATCAGTGGTTCATCTCCCTGGACATTGACAAGGATCTCGGACCTCAGTTTTTGTGCCACCTCCGCCACCCGGTCGGTTCCGGTAGGATGGTCTGGAGAGGTCATCACCACTTTTCCTCCAAAACCTTGAACAGCTTCGAAGATTCTCAGGTCGTCGGTAGCCACTATCACTTCATCAATTAATTTTGATTGACGCGCTCCTTCGTAAACCCATTCGATCATCGGCTTGCCGAGAATATCGGCAAGGGGTTTTCCTTCAAATCGTGTCGAACCATAACGGGCAGGAATAACAGCAGTAATCTTCATCGTTTGTCTTAACCTGCTTTTAGCAACAATTTTATTTAAGCAGATTACTGCAGCCCTGTCAATCTAAGTTTTCCGATCAAGAAGAAATTGTTTAATGAGCGTAGATATCCTCAAACCCATACCCTGTTGACATCAGGAATCAGGTTATTGTATAAAAAATCACCCTAAAGGGAGTTCTTAACAATATCAATCCATGCTCAATGTGAGCTCCTAATCTTAAGTATCTCTTTCTACCTGTGAGTTACGGTTATAGTGGCGATGGAAGACGATGATACTTTTGAACTCTATGATCTGCGGGTGGAGGTAGTCGCCTGCCAACCGGGGAAGCGCATGGTCTGCCATCACCCGATAGGTGCCTATTTTGAAGTCAGTGGTGAAAATTTGTCTCTACCAGCGGGTCAAACCTTCCCGATTTATCCTTTGGCAGCCCTCCTCTCGCTGATCCCGGCTAAACAACGCATGACTCACCCCAATGACTGGATGTCTACAGATATGGATATTGCCTGCCCAGATCCGAACTGCGGTGGTATCTTTCGTATCAAACGTATTGGGAAGAGAAAATTTTCTCATCATGAAGTGACCGCCGTTCCACTCAATCCAGTGGAGAATAAAACATGAGAGCTGCTGAAAGGTTTGAAATTAGGCCGGGTTACTCGATCTCGCGTGTGATCAAAGGTGGTTGGCATCTCGCCGGCGGCCATGGGACCATTGACCACCAGCAGGCGTTGAATGATATGCGCCTTTATATCCAATCGGGAATTACCACTTTCGATTGTGCTGACATTTATACGGGTGTAGAGGAACTGATTGGTGAGTTCTTGCGCTCCGAGCAGGAGGCGTTGCGCAACGGGGATTTACCCCCGGTTCAGATTCATACCAAATATGTTCCAGATCTCAATCAACTGTCGACATTAAAACGGCAGGATGTGCAGATGATCATTGATCGATCTCTGCGACGCTTAGGCCTTGACTGCCTTGACATGGTACAGTTTCACTGGTGGGACTACTCGGTTCAGGGGTATGTAGAAGCGGCATCGTACCTGAGCGACTTACAACAGGCGGGAAAGATCCGTTATATCAGCGTGACTAATTTCGACGTCCCACATCTGGCCGAGATCGTGGCAGCAGGTGTCCCTGTAATCTCCAACCAGGTCCAGTACTCGGTGCTGGATCAACGCCCCGAACGAGGTATGGTAGATTCCTGTGGTATGAACAATATTACCTTACTTTGTTATGGCACTGTGGCGGGAGGGTTTTTATCAGATCGATATTTAGGCCAAGCGGAGCCGGTGGAGCCACTTGAAAATCGCTCACTGACCAAATATAAGCTGATCATTGATGATTTCGGTGGCTGGGATCTGTTCCAAGATCTGTTAGCGATTTTACAAGAGATTGCTAAAAAGCACCATGTCAGCATCGCTATGGTTGCCACACGGTTTGTGCTTCAGCAAAAGGGTGTGGGCGCGGCTATCATTGGGGTGCGCCATCCGAGACACCTTCTGGATACTTTGCGCCTGTTTGACTTTGAATTGGATCAAAAAGATTTGGTGGCCATCCGGCGCATCCTGGATCAGGCGCAGGGACCAACAGGAGATGTTTATACAGTGGAACGGATCAAAGATGCCAAGCACGGGGCTATTATGAAGTACAACCTGAATAAACTTACTACCGGCTGAAGCTGGCAACTTTGGATGTCGGGTGAAAGTCCTCTTTCAGGAGGGGAAACTAATAACAGATAAGAAGCAACAGTATAAAACAGGGCATCCTAAAACCGCTTGATCGTATCTTGCTGCAATAGGAGCTTGTGAAGTGAAACCGCAAGGCTTGAGGGTAGGTGTTGTGGGATTTGGAGAGGCTGGACAGATTCACGTTCGGCATCTTCAGAGGGCTGGAGTCGAAATGGTGGGAATCGTGACAAGACGCCCTGACATCAACCGAGGCCTCCGGATTTACCCTTCGCTAAGCGCGCTTTTACCAGATGTTGATGCAATAACGATCGCTGTCCCGAATTACTTACACGCTCCGATATGCCTGGAAGCCATGCGTGGTGGCAAGGCGGTTTTAGTGGAAAAACCCCTTTGCCTTACAGCTACCGAGCTAATTCAATTAGAAGAAACATACCGTTTATCCCCAGTACCTTTGAAAGTAGGCTTTCGTCTTCGATGGAATCCATCCTTGCAGACGCTTCGGATGAGGCTCCACGGGGCACGTCGCGTGCGTTGCATTTACCGACTTGGTATCGAGAAACTAGCAGCCGGAAAAGAATGGACCCGTCACCAGTCTGAGAGCGGAGGAGCTTTTTTTACTTTGGGCATCCATGCCCTCGACCTGGTACGTTGGCTTGTTGATGCTCAGGGAAAACCTCTCAGTCATCTGAGGGCCCATGCTGCCACCCTGGACACTTCATCTGATTTTCCCCTGGAGGTTTCACTTTCAGGAAATCTTTCGAGTGGACCTCAGATTGTGGCTGGAGCGGATCTGCGAGGAGATGGACCTTTTAGGCTTGACCTTCAAGTTCAGGCTGAAAAGGGTCAGTATCCCGATTCATCCCTCCCTTCTCCCGGTCCCGAGGAAGAACACGCCGCCGAATTTGAATATCAAGGGTTAATCACTGATTTTATTCAGGCGGCCTTCAGAGGCGAGCCGAATTTTGGTGAAGTTTTTGAATTTTTTCAATCACACCGTGATTTGATCCAAGCTCGGGAAGTTGCAGCTTCAAGAGGACAGAGTTCGTGGACTGATATGAGAAAGAGTATTCAAAGTCTGTTCATCAATGCCTGAGCGAGATGGACATTCAACAAAGGGGGTGAGATAGAGCCGTTGACTCGACTCAGTCGTCAGAAATAGAAATTTACTATTGAAGGAGGAAAAATATGAGAACTGAGAAAAGTATCTTATTGAGTATTATCCTTTTAACATTTTTTGCCGGGACAATGGTTGCTGTTCCGACTGGTACCGCGTATGCCCAAAAGATTGAATTATCTTTGGATCATATGGCGCCCACCACCTTTTACTATCATACATTGGCATTGAAACTCAAAGACATGCTTGAGAAGAAATCTGGAGATAAAGTAACCGTCAAGGTCTATCCTGCAGGGCAGCTTGGGCAGGAAAAGGACCTCCTTGAAGGAGAAAAAATCGGAAGTGTTGATATGGCCATCACCATGACCTCTCTCCTCGCCCTGTGGGAACCGCAGATGACGTATGTTGATATTCCTTATCTTTATCGAGACGTTGACCATGCCACCAAGGTGCTTAATGGTCCGGTTGGAATATCCATCAATCAAAAATTGGAGAACCATGGCATCATGGTTCTTGCCTGTTACAACCTGGGGTTCCGAAGTGTCTATAACCGTAAACGGCCTATTTTCAAACCTGCAGATATTGCTGGTCTAAAGCATCGGGTGATTCAAAATCCTCTCCACATCGATTTGTTTAATGCCTGGGGCGCCAAGCCTGTTCCTATGAGCTGGGGCGAGGTCTACACCGCTCTGCAACAGGGCGTGATCGATTCGGTTGACAACAACCCTCCCTCTTATGAAACCATGAAGCATTATGAAGTTGCCCCTTACTTCTCCGTGACTAATCATCTCTACACTTCCGCCGTGTTGACAATGTCCAAGAAGAGATTTAACTCCTTGTCGAAGGATTTACAAAAGGAGATTGTCGATGTTTCGAAGGCTCTTATTCCTGAAGCGATTCAGATCACCAAGGACACAGATTACAAAATCATTGGGAAATTGGTGACGGAAAACAAAGTACAGTTTAACACAGCCGATTTTGACGCCTTCGCCAAAGCATCGAAGGCAGTAAGCGATATGTATTCTCAAAAGTTGGGGATGGACATCATCGAGAAGATAAAGGCCGTCAAATAGACATCGCTGACTGGTGAATGTGCAGCAAGCCCCGCCTCGTAAGCGGGGTCAAAGGGCACAATAATAATGAGATTTCATTTCCGGGAAGCCCCAGTGTGTGACTGGACGGTCTCCATTGGAGTGAAGGGAAAGGGCTTTGAGAAGCTCTCCCTTCACTCTGTTGTTTCATCACATTTTAATCCAGACAAGGGTCTTGGACTTTTTTGTTATTGCATTAGGTAGAGGATGGAAACGAGTCCTTTGGGGCAAATCAGCAATAGGCTTAATGGGGTGATCAAATATCTGGCCGCATTCTTGTTAGCGGCCATGACCATCCTAGTCTTTTTACAGGTCTTATTTCGATATGTTTTAAATGCACCTCTGGACTGGTCTGAGGAACTTGGCAGCTTTGCCTTTGTCTGGATGGCTCTTCTGGGTGCAAGCATCGGTTTAAAGAGAAATGAGCATCCTCGTCTTGATCTCATCATCAATCTTTTCCCTCCTAAAATGCAGAAAATCATTGCAGGATCCTACAATCTTGCCATTCTGTTTTTCCTGGCGGTTCTCTTCATTTTTGGCGCAAGGCTAACCATCACCATGAAATCCCAACTGACGGCAGCACTGGGATATTCAGTATCCTTTGTCTACGCCGTCCTCCCAATCTCAGCGGCCATCATGTTTATCCATTTAGCGATTCAAACGGTCGGGTTATTCGTGAAAACAGATCAGGAGAAAAAAAATTGATGGCGTTTACACTCTTTGCAATCTTTTTCATTCTTCTCCTTCTGGGCGCCCCGATCGTTTTTGCTATTGGAGTGGGGACGGCCTTCGCTCTTCTGGTGGGAGGCATCCCCCTTGAAGTTTTACCTCAGAAAGTATTTTCAGGTTTAGACAATTTCCCTTACCTTGCCGTTCCTCTTTTTGTCCTTGCTGGTATGCTGATGGAGACAGGCGGGATCTCGAAACGCATTGTTGAACTCTCCAATGCGCTGGTCGGACATATCCGGGGAGGTATGGGGATGGTGGTCATGGTGGCAACCATCTTTTTTTCCGATATCTCAGGGTCCTCGGCAGCGGATACTGCCGCTATCGGCAGCATCATGATCCCCGCCATGAAGAAGAGAGGGTATCCTCCGAATTTTTCTGCTGCTCTGGTCACTGCGGCTGGAGGAATGGGAGTGTTGATTCCTCCTTGTCTGACCATGGTTGTTTTTGGAAGTCTGACGAACACCTCGATAGGAGCTCTGTTCTTGGCTGGTTTTGTCCCCGGCATTAGCATGGGAATCATTCTGATGATCCTGACCTACATCATTGCACGGAAGAGAAATTATCCCCGGGAAGAGCGAGCCAACTTCCAGCAACTCTTACGGGCTGGGAAGAGATCGTTCCTCTCTCTGTTTATGGGAGTGATCATTCTTGGGGGGATTATTTTAGGAATTTTTACAGCCACAGAGGCGGCTGCTGTAGCTGTGATTTATGGCTTTTTCTTATCAGTGGTTTTCTACCGAGAGATCAAAATCACTCAACTTCCTAAGATTCTATGGGATGCCGCAACTGTTTCTGGAATCGTCATGTTAGTCGTTGGGATTTCCTATGGTTTTGGTTGGGTCATCGCGAAGGAGATGATCCCGATGAAAATGGCTGAATTCATGACCCACCTACCAGGGGGAAAAATTGTCTTCCTCTTTGCCGTCAACGTTCTTCTCTTGATCATGGGAATGTTTTTTGATGCTTCCCTTTCAGTCATCGTTCTGATTCCCATTCTCTTTCCAGTAGCTGTGAAACTTGGGCTAGATCCGGTTCACTTTGGCACGTTTGTGGTGATGAATCTTGGCATTGGATTTACGACACCACCTTATGGAATTTCGTTGTTCATTGCCTCAGGGATTGCCAAAATACCAATGAGCTCGATCATCAAACCAATTCTCCCCTATATCCTGGCCATGATCGGATTCTTGCTCGTCGTGACCTATGTTCCCTGGTTTTCGCTCGTTTTGCCCAAGCTATTGATGGGATATTAGAAAATTCAAAATACCCATCAAAAAAACCTCGGCAGGTTTTTGATGTTAGCAGAATGGGACAGAAAAGGCGAACACTAAGAAAATAGCGTTAGCCTCACATTACAGATTGGAGAAAGATGATCAAAAGATATTTGAGAAGACTGATTCTGATTCACAAAGAAGCCATCCTGATGGAAGTCGTTACCATCAAGGGACTGATGCAACTTCTCATGAAGATCCGGAATACGGATGAAAAATGGACAAGGGAAGAGAAGAAAGAGATTAAGAGGCATCTGAAAAGTATAGCCAAGATTATTCCTGCCGTTGCCGTGTTCTCTCTTCCCGGAGGTTCGATTCTATTGCCTATCCTTGTTGAAGCCCTCGATCGTAGGAAAACCAGAAGGCTTTGAGGAAAGTTGAGCCGGCCCTAGGCACGGGAACAGTTATCAGAACACCGTCTTGAGTGCTATCTCATTTAAAATTTACCCGCCTACACAGAATGCCCCGTCCTGAAGGACGGGGATGAATGCGAAAAGGGTGCCTTTCGAAGCTCTGGAGGAGCGTAGTAGGGTATGCTTCGGCGGGTTTCGCCGAAGCCATGAAGATGCTCCGTGCGGAAGCACAGAGAGCTTCACATCAACTAAATTAAGTGTTACACATATTGCCAATGACTTCGCTCTTTCGGGATTGAAAGCATATTCATGGAAGCGGATCGACGGCAATTGATCTTTCTCTGTTTTTCTCAATTTGGAGTTGCTTTTTCCTTCAATTTTGTCAACATCTTTCTCCCCTTCTTCATACTCAACATAAGTCCTTATTCTTCTGGGCAGACGCTTCTATGGATTGGAGCCATACTTGGGTCAACCAGTATTGTGACGGCCCTCACGTCCACCTTCTGGGGAACGCTTACCCACCATTTTCGCCCTAAATCACTCTATCTCAAGGGGATCCTTCTCCATGGCCTTCTCTTTTTTCTGATGGGGTTTACGACTGACCTTCATCTCCTGCTTCTACTCAGAATTTTACAAGGGTTGATAGGGGGGACATCCACCATCGGATTAATTATTATCTCCTCTTCCTCACCCAGAGAAAAGGTCACTTCCTATCTGGGAATTTATCAATCCTCCATGACCTTAGGTCAACTGGTTGGACCACCATTAGGCTCCTTTGCTGCTGCCCTGTTCGGTTTCAAAGGGGCCTTCATCAGTGCGTCCCTTGTCATGTTTGCGTCGTTGATCTTCTGTATCTTCTATGTCGCCGACGTCCCAATTCTTCCTAAAAAAGAAAAATCGTCTTTCCGCTTTTATGTGGACAAGCGCCTCCTGATCGGGTGGTTTCTCTGTTTCATCTCCCAACTTCAATTGATGTTTCTGCCCAGCATCCTTCCGAACGTATTTGAAAAGTTTCAGATGGCACGGCCGGTCGCTTTGAAATTTGCCGGGATTGTGGTCATGATTTACACGACGACAGCGATGATCGGGACCTATTTATGGAGCTGGGTGTCCAGGAAGTACGGGGTTTACCGGATGATTATTTTTCTCCTGTCCCTGGGCGTTCTCTTTCAAGCATTACTCGCCTTCAGCCAGGGGATAGTTGATTTCACGATCATCCGGATGATACAAACAGGGTTGGTAGCCGTTGTCCTTCCGCTCTCCATTTCTCTTTTCGTGAGCGATTTGAGAGGAAGCACCATTGGCTTTCTAAATTCAGCGCGTTTTACAGGAAATGCTATGGGTCCGGTTATCGCTACTTCCATCCTTGCTGTTTCAAACCTTCCCACGCTTTTTCTCGTGATTAGCGGAATTTCTTTTGTCGGCCTGCTGAGCTTCAAAATTGTTTTTAAAAAGGAATAGAATCTCGTCTCGCCGGAACGGATTTTATCTCTTCCCCATCGCGAATTTTTCTGCCACCTCTTTAAAGCCGGGCAGAGATTTTTCGATGGTTTTCATATCAACGGCATAGGCAATCCGGAAATAACCATTTTTGCCAAAGCCCCTTCCGGGAACGGTCAGGATTCTTTTTGACTGAAGCTCTTTCACGAAGGCGACATCGTCTTCGATGGGTGCTTTCGGAAAGAGATAGAAGGCGCCCTCAGGTTTGACGATATTGTAACCGTATGAGGAAAGGGAATTGTAGAAGAGATCCCTTTTTTCTTCGTATTCCCTGATGTTGACCGAATTTCTCTGGAGGGGGGCAACCAGCCTCTGCATCAGCGCTGGAGCATTGACAAATCCGAGGGTCCGGTTTGCAAAGACAATGGCAGCGATCAATTCATCTATCTCTTCACAGGAAGGATTAATGGCAATATAACCGATCCTCTCTCCAGGAAGGGAGAGATCCTTGGAATGAGAGGTGACCCGTATGGTGTGAGGATAATACTGGAAGGCAATCGGGAGCTTGACCTGATCAAAGACAATCCTGCGATAGGCTTCATCGGTAATGAGATAAATCGTCTTTTTGAACTCCTGACTCTTCTTTTTTAACAGTGTTCCCAATTCCTCCAGAGCTTCCCTTTTGTAGACCACACCCGTCGGGTTATTGGGAGAATTGATCAGGACAACCTTGGTCTTTTCTCCAAAGCCCTTCTCAATCTCTTTCAGATTAAGAGAGAAGTCCTTATTGGTTTCGACCAACCTGATCTGGCCGCGGCTATTTTCGATATAGGATTTAAATTCCATGAAATAGGGGGACGGAACAATGACCTCATCACCATCGTCAAGGAGGGCTTTAAAGATGACATTAAGGCCGCCCGCTGCACCGACAGTCATCACCACATGTTTCTCTTCAAAAGGAAGTCCGGATTCTTCTGCGAGATATTGGGCAATAACCTTCCGTGTCTCCACATAACCATTGTTGGGCATATAGCGATGCATTCCTGCAATGGGTTCGTCAGCAAGGGCTTTGAGTGCCTTCTTCAATGAAGCAGGAGGTTCAAGATTGGGGTTTCCGAGGGAGAAGTCGTAGACATTTTCCTCACCATAAAGCTTCTTTAATTCCTCCCCCTGTTCAAACATTCGCCTCACCCATGAGGCGCCTTCTAATGCATTTTTTACCCTCTCTGAAATGGCCATCCTTTTTTCTCCTCTCTCTTTATTAATGACCAGTGGTCAACATCTCCTTATATAACGGTCCCCTTGTATAATAACCCCACCCAGCCTCCCCTTATATTAAGGGGAGGTGTGGAGGGGTTAAAAAAAGGCAGCGCTAATACAAAAAGTGAATAACACGAATATAAGCGAGTGACACAAATGAGTTGTTCGTGAAATTCGTCATCATTCGAGTAATTCGTGAATAACAAAAAAGCCATAAGGTTCCCCCTATGGCTTAATAATAAAAAAGCCATGGGGCCTCATTGGTCACCCATGGCTCGCTATCCCGTTATGGGAAAGCCCTTATGGGTGACCCTTGTCAAAATAAAAATAAAAAAAGTAAAAATTAGAGGTGGTTCCCATAGGCTTTCCTTTTCTTGGTTTAACTTTAAGACATATCCAGTTGAATTGTCAAGAGAAAATTTGAGAGCTCTGGAAAACTACTTCTCGCTCTCTTCCATGTTTTTTCAGAAATCCCTTTGACTTTTATAAAAAATCCCTTTAATATTGCCAAGATATATCTCATTCGAAAAGCGGATTTAGAAGATGGCAGGAGAGAAAAGGCTCGCTCGGACTAGAAATATAGGGTTTATGGCCCACATCGATGCCGGGAAGACAACGGTCACCGAAAGGGTCCTCTTTTATACGAGGAAGATTCACCGGATGGGCGAGGTGGATGAGGGGACGACCGTGATGGACTGGATGGTCCAGGAGCAGGAGAGGGGAATTACCATTACCTCTGCCGTGACAACCGCGGAATGGAAAGGAAATACCATCCACATCATCGATACCCCCGGCCATGTGGACTTCACCATGGAGGTGGAACGTTCCCTCCGGGTGCTCGACGGAGTGATTGCCATCTTCAGCGCTGTTGAGGGAGTGGAGCCCCAGTCAGAGACGGTCTGGCATCAGGCTGATAAATATCATGTCCCCAGATTGGCATTCGTCAACAAGATGGATCGGCTCGGGGCCAATTTTTTCGAAACCGTCAAAATGATGGTCGACCGGTTAGGGGCCCATCCACTGATCACCCAGATTCCTATAGGCATTGAAGACCGGTTTATCGGGGTGGTGGACCTCATTCGATTAAAAGGGATTGTCTGGGATGAGCATAGCCTGGGCACTGAGTTTAGGGAGATCACCATCCCCGGCAATATGGAAGCGGAGGTTGCTACCTACCGATCGAAATTGATCGAGTCCCTTGCTGAACTGGATGATCGTTTGACAGATAAATATCTCAACGGCGAAGAGATCTCCGAAAAGGAGATGAAAGAGGTTCTCAGAAAGGCGACTATTTCGATGAAGGCTGTCCCGGTTCTGTGCGGGGCGGCGTTGAGGAATCAGGGCATCCAGCCCCTGATCGATGCCATTGTGGACTATCTTCCATCTCCCATTGATATCCCTCCTGCTGTGGGAACCCATCCGATTTCTGGAGAGGCTGAAAAGAGGATGCAGAAGGATGAAGCGCCCTTCAGCGCCCTGGCGTTCAAGGTCCAGATGGATGAGGGGAGAAAGCTGGTCTATATCCGGATTTACTCGGGCACGCTCAAAGTGGGAGGAGAGGTCTATAATCCGAGATTAAAGAAGGGTGAGAAGATATCAAGAATTTTTCAGATGCATGCCAATCAGCGTACACGGGCTGAAGAGGCTAAGACAGGTGAAATTGTGGCGGTGATGGGTTTGAAGGAGACGACCACAGGAGATACGCTTTGCGAGCGTGCTCATCCCATACTTTTGGAGCCGATCGATTTTTATAAACCGGTGATGTCGGTGGCTGTGGAGCCGAAGACAGGCCGTGATCAGGAAAAACTGATTCAATCTCTTGAAAAATTGAGTGATGAAGACCCCACCTTTCAGGTCAAGTCAGATGAGGATACAGGCCAGATGATCATCTCCGGGATGGGGGAATTGCATCTGGATGTTCTGGTCAATCGTCTCCAGACCGAGTACCATCTCGAAGTCAATGTGGGAAGGCCACAGGTCGTCTACCGGGAGACGATCGATAAGGAGGCGGAGGCATCTTTCAAGTTTGACAAGGAGATGGAAGAAGCCAAGCTTTTCGGGGAGGTTTTTTTGCGTGTGTCGCCGAATGGCAGGGGAAAGGGGATCGAATTCCATTCGGAGATCTCTGGAGGAGAACTGCCAGCTGAATGGCTTCTTTCCATCGAAGAAGGAGCCAGAGAGGGTTCCACGGTCGGGGTGATCATGGGATATCCTCTAACTGATATTCGTATTACTCTTTTAAAGGCCAATGCAGACCCGAATCATCCCTCTCCTCTCGCCCTCAAGATTGCTTCATCGAATGCCTTAAGAGAAGCCTGCCGGAAAGCACAACCGGTTTTGATGGAGCCGATGATGGAGGTGAACATCATCGTTCCGGAGGAGTTCATGGGAGAGGTGGTCGGAGATTTAAAGGCAAGACGAAGCTCAGTCGAAGCGATCATCCCAAAGGGAAAGATCGCCATGATCAAAGCCATTTCTTCGTTGACCCGGATGTTCGGGTACTCCACGGACTTAAGATCCCTCACGCAGGGCCGGGGAACCTTTTCAATGCAGTTCTCACGGTATGATCGGATGATTGGTTAGTAAATAAAGTTTTCGTCTAACGGCAACGGTAAGGATGCCCGTATCGGTAAACGGTAACGTTTATAAAAAAAGTCTTACGGTGAAGATGCTCGTATCGAAGTACGAAACACGAAGCTCGAAGTTCGATAAAAAACCGAGTATCCAGTTTCGATAAACGAGCATCGATACGGGCTTCGACAACGATAGACATAGCCTTTTATAAACAAAACGGGCCTCGTTGCCTTAACCGAAAGACCTTTTTACCAGTTAATACCTATGATGGATGAAGAGATCCTCCGACTTCTAAAAAAACATCCTTCCACTTTTATATCAGGTGAAGAGTTGAGTCGCCGGTTGAATGTCAGCCGGACAGCGGTCTGGAAAAGAATCAGGCATCTGAGGTCCCTTGGCTATAAGATCGAGGCATCGACCCGCTCGGGTTACCGGTTGATTCAATCCCCCGACATTCTCGCTCCCTCAGAATTAAAGCCCCTTTTAAGGGTCAAATGGCTGGGCAAAACGATTCATTATTTCCATGCGCTTGATTCAACAAACTCCAAGGCTTATGAACTTGCCAGTCGGGGTGCAGAGGAAGGGGAGATCGTCATTGCAGAATCTCAGGCAAAGGGAAAGGGAAGGCTCGGGAGGAATTGGTTTTCGCCTCCTTATTTAAATCTCTACCTCTCGGTGATTCTTCGGCCTAAGATTTCCCCTCATCAAGCTCCGTTCATTACGCTGATGGCCGCTGTAGCCACTGCAGAAGCCATTGAAAAAACCTCCGGTCTTCAGTCATCGATCAAGTGGCCAAATGATATTCTTCTGAGTGGACGGAAGATCGCGGGTTTGCTCAATGAGATCAAATCAGAAACAGATCGGATCCACTTTATCATCCTTGGTATTGGTGTGAACCTCAATGTTGACGAAAAGATGTTTCCAAAAGAGATTCGTTCGATTGCGACTTCGATGAAAAGAGAGATGGGGCAGGCGGTTTCGAGGAAGGATTTCCTTGCCTTACTTCTGAAGGAATTGGAAAAGTGGTATACTGTTTTTCTGAAAGAAGGGGGAACAGTTATTTTAAACTCGTGGCGGGAACGGGCTCAAATCAAAGGGCGACAGATCAAGATGACATCCTTCGGTGAAACGATCGCAGGCAGAGCGATTGATGTGGACTCAGATGGGGCCTTGATCATAGAAACAAAACACGGCGAACGGAAGAGAGTCGTGGCAGGAGATGTGGAATATAGAAGATAGTCGTATAGTCTCATAGTTGAATAGTCGCATAGTCTCATGGTCAAATCAGTTTTTGACTACATGACTAAAAGACTAACGACTATAAGACTAAAGGAGGTTTTATGCTTCTGGTCATTGATGTGGGAAATACGAATACGGTCCTCGGGGTTTATGATGGGAAGGTGCTGGTCGATCACTGGCGGATTGCGACGGAAAGAGGAAAGACGGCCGATGAATGGGGCATCCTGTTTCGGGATCTCTTTCTATTTGATCATCTCAACATGAGAGATTTCGAGGGGCTGATCATCTCCTCTGTTGTTCCACCGGTTCTTTATATGTTACAGGGAATGGCGGAAAAATATTTTCATGTCAAACCCCTGATCGTTGGATTAGAGATTGATATCGGAATGCCTGTCCTTTATGACCATCCCGCAGAGGTGGGAGCCGATCGGCTTGTGAATGCCGTGGCTGCTTACGATCGATATAAGAAGAGTTTGATCGCCGTGGATTTTGGAACTGCCACCACTTTTGATTATGTCTCTTCACGGGGAGAATATATGGGAGGCGCCATTGCCCCCGGGATTGGAATATCGGCAGAGGCTCTGTTCCAAAGAACCTCAAAACTACCCCGAATTGAGATCACCAAACCAGGGAGAGTGGTCGGAAAGAATACGATTCAGAGCATGCAATCCGGCATCTACTTCGGATATGTCGGGTTAGTGGATGAGATCGTGAAACGGATGAAGAAAGAGGTGAAATCGAACCCCAAAGTGATTGCCACCGGAGGCCTGGCTTCATTGATCGCCAATGAATCAGAGACCATTGAAGAGGTGGATGAATTTCTAACGCTTGAGGGCTTGAGAATCATCTACGAAAGAAACCAGAAAAAAAAGAAGACATTAAACAGGAGACGATAACATTCAGGTGGGCAACTATGAAAGAAACAATGATTGAAACGAAGGTCACATATACTTTAGAAGTAGAGGGTAAGTTTTACATTATTGAACATGTGCCAGCACGGGTATGCCAGGAAACTGGAGAACATTTTTTTTCACCCGAGACCGTGAAGCGCATCCAGGGATTGATCAAAGGAGGAAAGAAACCAGACAAACTCATCAAGACACCCGTTTACAAATATGCGTAAAGGATGTCTTTGTAAACAAGAAGTTGGCGAAGATAGAAATTCTACCTCGTAATTATTAAAGGTCTCATAATAGAATAGACATTGTTTAAAATGAACTTAAACCTTCCAATTGATAAAATAACTCTCCCTTTCCCCCTCTCGGTTTCGAGTCGCAACGACTTATTTTAAGAGGGGGTTTGTTCCTCCCCTTAAAATAAGGGGAGGTTAGGTGGGGTTATGAGTCTTCGTGTTGCTGGTTGCCATGTATGTACTATTTTGAGACTGTTAATAAATGATAGTCTGAAGGGGTTATATCCAAAAGTTCAATCCCGAATTTTCTTGACCAATAGTTGTCTTCTGAGTATATTGGCACTACCACCACCCAGTTCATATAAACCACCATCCATATAAATATCCAAAACCATTGGCGAGGCTTAGATCGCCTGGGGAGGATACCATGAGACTCAAAGACCAGGCCGCACTTGTCACCGGGGCGAGCCGGGGCATTGGCGAAGCCATTGCCCGGGTTTTTGCAAGGGAGGGCGCGCATCTCGCCCTCACAGGACGCTCCAAACCGGAACTCGAGGCGTTGAAGAAGGAATTTCGAGTCCTGGGCGTTCGATGTGAGAGCATCGTCGCTGATCTCACGCATAGCGGAGCCGTAGAGCAGGTATGGAGACAGGCGACACAGGCATTGGGTCACATTGATATTCTTGTGAACAACGCAGGCTTGGGCAGCAGCGGAAATCTCAAACCCGTCGTAGATTATGACGACGACTTCTGGGAGAGGTTGCTCTACCTCAATCTCACCGTGCCATACCTGTTCTCAAAGAAAGCATTGCCCTCGATGATCGAGCGCAACTACGGCCGCATCCTGATGACCGCATCGGTCATCGGCAAGATTGGCATATCCCATGGCGCAGCCTATGCGGCAAGCAAGCATGGGCTTCTGGGGTTAATGCGCACTCTTGCAATTGAGACAGCGAAGCAGGGCATCACAGTTAATGCCATTTGCCCGGGACCTGTCCGCACCCAGATGATCAAAATGCGAATAGAGCATGAAGCGAAGCGGTTGGGGAAATCGGTCCCGGAATTCGAGTCAACATGGACGCCGATTGGCCGTCTGATTGAGCCAGAAGAGGTTGCAGAACTTGCCGTGTATCTTGCAAGCAGGGAAGCATCGGCGGTCACTGGCCAGGCATTCAATATCGATGGTGGATTTTTGATGGTATAAAAAATATTGAAGACAGAGCTACGGTTATGGCTGCGAAGCCCCTGCCTACCGGCCGCGGTCCCGACCGAGGAAGGGGCAGGCAATCTCTACGTTTAGGGTATTAGAGAGTATCGTTTAACGGTGACGACGCTGGTATCGAAGCTGGAAGCTCGACGTTCGAATTTCGATAAAAATCGATTCGAGCCTCCAGTTTCCACAGCCGAGCCTCGATACCAGTTTCGACAACGACAAACGTCAATTTCAAATCAATGATAAGGGTCCTACGGAAAGAGTGATTAACGTAACCGTTAGACGATGTCTTGATTAATATGGTCTTAAAAAGTTCCTCGCTTGCTAAATTGGCCCGTCCTATTCTCAGCCGGGTGTTCCTGCGCGAGAGGACCTTCGACCTGATAGATCACCTTCGCCAGCAGCCCGTCATCTGGATCTCCGGGCCCGCAGGATGTGGCAAAACCACCTTGGCTTCCAGCTACATCGAAATTCGGAAGATTCCCTTTTTATGGTACAGGCTTGATCGGGGAGATGGAGATCCTGGCACTTTTTTCTATTACCTCGGCCTCGCCGCAAAAAAAGCCTCTCCCAAAACAAAGACGCCCCTTCCATTACTCACTCCGGAGTACCTGAGGGGTTTAACCACTTTTTCACTGAGGTATTTTGATAACCTTTACCAGAGGTTGAAAACCCCTTTTGTTTTCGTCTTCGATAATTACCACGAAGTCCCAATCGACTCCCCCTTCCACGAGGTCATCTCTCATGGCTTGTCGAATATCCCGGATCGCATCAACGTCTTCCTGATCAGCCGCCAGGATCCTCCTCCGGCATTGATCAACCTCAAAGCGAATCATCTGATGGAGATCCTCAGATGGAATGAACTTCGTCTGACCTTGAAAGAATCAATGGGGATTGCCAGCGCCCGATTCCGTGAGAAATTTTCTAAGAAGATCCTTCAACAGATTCACAGCCTGACGGATGGGTGGGCTGTGGGATTGATTCTCCTCCTGGAGCGATTCAGACGCGAAAAGAGAGGCCTCCCGCGGATTGAAAAATCGATGCACGAAGAGATTTTCACCTATTTTTCGAGTGAAATTCTGAACCCCCTTGGTCCGGAGATACGGGATTTTCTCCTGAAGACAGCCTTTCTCCCCCAGATGACAGAAAGCATGGTTGAAAAGCTTACTGAAATTCCTCAGGCAGGACGGCTACTCCACCATCTCAACCGGGGAAACTATTTTACTGAAAGACGGCTTCTTGATGAGCCCATCTACGGTTACCACCCTCTTTTTCGAGAATTTCTTCTCTCCCGTGCCGAAGAGAGTTTCTCGAAGGAAAGCCTTTTCCTTTTGAGACGACGGGCTGCGGATCTGCTTGAGGAACAGGGGCAGATTGGAAACGCCGCACGACTCCTCAAAGAAATCAGCGATTGGGATGCATTGACCCGTTTGATTCTCAAACATGCGCCTGTTCTTCATGCCCAGGGCAGGGACTCCGTTTTGGAAAGGTGGCTTCGAAGCATTCCTCCTGAATTGTTCGAAACCCATCCCTGGCTTTTTTTCTGGATGGGGTCTTGCCGCCTGTTCGCTAGTCCAGCCGAAAGCCGGCCCTACTTTGAACAGGCCTACCGGCTGATGAGATTGAAGAAGGACGCTACTGGCATCTTTCTGTCGTGGTCGGGGATGGTGGATTCGGTGAATCTGGGTTACGGGTTCGAATCATTCAGCGTCCTCGACCAATACCTCAAGAATTTAGAGGAACTCAGACAGGATTATCCTGTTTTTCCGTCTCCCGAGATCGAGGTCCGGGTCGCATCATCGGTCATCGCCGCCCTTGTGCTGAGGCAGCCCGATCATCCTGAGATTGAATCATGGGTTGAGAGAGTTATCAGGCTAGCCAAAGATCCATCCCTCTTTAATGCCAAAGTTCAGGGCCTCTTCTTTCTCGCCTACTATCACAATTATAGGGGGAACCGGGAGCAGGCACGCTTGGCCATCGATCAGATGGAGCAGATGAGCCGATCTCCGCATGCCTCGCCGTTTGTCAAAGTCATGACATTGCACATCGAGGCTATGCATGACTGCATCTTCGGATTGAACCGGGAATGTCTCCAAGCCGTTCGAACAGGGCTTGAGATATCACAAAGAACAGGGGTCTCCTTTTTGTATCACGGGTGGTTTGCCTTTGGTGGTTTTGCCGCCTTTCAGATGAACGACCTGAATGCGGGCAGAGGATTCATAAAACAGATGGCCTCCTGCCAGCCAAACTTGAGACCATTGGACACGGTCTACTATTACCTCCCGCAAGTCAACGAAGCCTTGATCAACGGAAAGCTCCAGCAGGCTTCTCTCCATGCTGACCTGGCTTTAAAATTAGCCATGGATATAGTTTCTCCTGCGCTGACAATCCGCTGTCTTTTGGTCAAAGCGCGTACCCTGCAGGAGATCGGGAACAGACCGGAGGCAATGAAACACCTAAAGCAGGCCGCCGACCTTTCAAAGCGAATGAAGATCGAATTCGGGAATTTCTGTTGCCTCTTCACGAAGGCCCAATTTGAGTTTGACCGGGGAGAAGAAAAAAAGGGACGGAACACCCTCCGGAAAGCTCTCAGCCTGGGAAAAGAGCGGGGGTTTATGGGACTCTTCATCGACCGGCCAATGACAACAGCGAGAATTTGCATGAAAGCCCTCGAAGCCGGGATAGAGGTGGATTACGTCAGGGAGATGATTCGTGAACGCAACCTGATGCCGGAACTACCGCCATGGCATCTCGAGAATTGGCCCTGGTCTTTGAAAATTTTTACCCTGGGGCGTTTCGCTATTCTAAAAGATGATAAGAGTGTCCGGTTCACTAAAAAGATCCAACAAAAACCTCTCGACTTACTCAAAGCTCTCATTGCTTTCGGAGGGAGAGATGTGGGAGAACATCTGTTAACCGATGCCCTCTGGCCTGAGGCGGATGGCGATCTGGCCCATCAATCTTTTGCCAGCAACCTTCATCGCCTGCGCCAGTTGCTTGGCTTCGAGAAGGCGATCCTTCGGCAGGAGAATCAACTGACTCTGGACGAAAAATATTGCTGGGTCGATATCCGGGCTTTTGAACATCTGCTGGAAATAGCAGATGCCCGATGGAAAGCAGGGGAAATAGAGAATAGTGTTGAGCTGATCGAAAAGGCTATCGGTTTCTATAAGGGGCCATTTCTCGGCCAGGAGGTTGAACAACCATGGAGCATGGACATAAGCGAACGGCTGAGAAGCATGTTTCTTAGGAGCGTCAAAAAGTTAGGCACTTATTGGATGGAGAAAGGCCAATTGGAAAAAGCTCTGGTGTGTTACCAGAAGGGGCTTGAGGTGGACAGGCTTGCCGAAGAGTTTTACCAGGGGCTGATGGCCTGTTATCACCAACTTGGAAGACAAACTGAAGCCCTCTCCACATATCACCGCTGTAAAAAAGCGCTCTCCACAAGCCTTGGCATTGAACCTTCCTCCAAAACCGAAGCGCTTTACAAGACCGTAATAACTCCCCCCACCCCCTCTTAATTTAAGAGGGGGTTTATTCCTTTCATTAAATTAACGCCTTCATCCATCTTCCCCCTCTTAGGTTAAGAGGGGGGAAGGGGGAGTTATCGGAGGAGGTTGGGAGGGGTTAAGAAGGGGTTAAGAGGGTTATGAAATTCCTTCGGAATGATCCAACATTAAGCCACGACGAAGAGAGTTGAGACGTAATCAGACTGATGCAGAGAAATCCCTCTGGGCACAACTGCGAGACAAGCAATTTTATGGAATGAAATTTTTTCGCCAATACAGCGTCGGGCCTTATATTTTAGACTTCTATTGTCCAACCATTAAACTTGCAGTGGAATTGGACGGCGGACAACACAACCAGTCCGAAAGCAAGGAGTATGATGAAACCCGTTCAAATTTTCTGAAAACAAAGGGAATTGAGGTCATGCGGTTTTGGGACAATGAGGTATTGCTTGACATGGAAAGCGTCCTGACCGAACTCAGTCAGAAAGTCCCCCCTGAGCGCCTATAAATATAACTCCCCCAACCCCCTCTTAAACTAAGAGAGGACTTATTCCTCCCATTTAGTTGAATAGACCCAACAGCGGGGGGAAGGAGGAGGATAGGTTGTGAGGGTCCCTCCCCTTAATATAAGGGGAGGTGAGGAGGGGTTATAAATTCTTATCATATTGATTTCTAACATTTTTCTCCCTTCTCCGATTCCCCGTCTCCCCATCTCATTTTTTTCCCAATCTGTACCCGATCTGTACCTCCTCCTGTGCTAAAAGAAAAACAATCCGCAGGACTCCTCCCTTTGGAAAAGGGAGCTTGCTATATTATGGAGAGCAGGGATAGCCAGTAAAAGGGTGGCTATACTCTTTCTTGTTTGGTAAATAAGCAAGTTGGTCAAATCCAAAACAAGGAAAGGAGTATAGCCATGAAAGAT